>Ga0209550_10000131_pt1 | contig 60892 bp, 66 predicted proteins | sample LauGreSuBDMM15SN_2_FD_187567 | JGI IMG/M metagenome (GOLD analysis project Ga0209550, IMG submission 187567) | Freshwater lake microbial communities from Lake Michigan, USA - Su13.BD.MM15.SN (SPAdes) (version 5) | ecosystem: Environmental > Aquatic > Freshwater > Lake | place: Lake Michigan... | reverse complement strand
TTTTACGCTACTCTTTTCATCTCCTTTCTTTTCTTTTTCATTTTTTTTTTACTTTCACTTTTTTCACCTTTTACTTTTTTTTTATAATTTCTTTTCCTTGAGCTTTATTCACCTTTTACTTTTTTTTTATAATTTCTTTTCCTTTCACTTTTTTCACCTTTTACTTTTTTTGTAATAAATTATAAACTTTTTGTAATAAATTATACATTTTTTGTAATAAAAAATTGGGATTACTCTACCCTCTTATGAGGCATCAAGTTTTACTACACTTAATGGCAACCCTTATAACCTTTTGTAACTTTTTACATTTTATTATTTTTATTTAAAGCACTTACTCTTTTTGGTGTTTTAGTTGCTTCTTCATATTTTTGCGTATTCATTTCAGCATATTTTGTTCTCTCTTCTTCACGTAGTCTATCATATATTTCTTCATTTATCGGTATTAATAATGACAACTTTTTTTTACTTATCTTCATTGGGTAAATATTGTATTCTTTCGGATTGCCTTTTTCTATATCCCATTCCGTTTGGTTATCTTCATCATAAAAGTTAGACAAATGATTAATATAATTTTTTTCAGATTGGTTTATGCCAATTTTTATGAATTCGTTTTTTATATGTATATTACGAATATATGTTGTATCATCATATTTTGTGAGTTGTCTAGAATAATTGTTATAAGCGAAATACAAAAACATTTTTTAATTTATTTGCTTTTTGATTTAATTCTTATATTATAATTTAATTTATGTATATATTTAAAAAGTATTTCAATTTTTTTATTTTTATATAATACAAAATACTTTACTAAAATTTATAATATATCCAATAAAAATATATTAAAAGTACTTATATTAAGTATTATAAATGTCAACAAATATTAATGAAGAACTATTACAAAATAAAGAAGAAATTATGAAAAGCATTGAAATAAAAACTGAAAATATTGTTATATCCGCAATTAAGTCAGGCGCGATTCAGCACCCTTTAACAAATGCTATAAATAAAGATAAAAATAACGATAAATTAGAAGAATCTACAAATTTTCTCATAGATGTAATGAAGTCAGGTGCTGAAGAATTTAGGTTAAAAGTTGGAAGAAATATGACTTACTCAGAAATGAGACAAATGTACGGATAAACTTTTATAAAATTTTTTTTGTAATATGATGTTTAGGCATTAATGCTGCGTCTTCATTTACATATCCTGTAAAGTTCGATTTATTAGACATTATATTATTGTTTATATTAGTAGAATAATATACTGGTTTGGGTTTTACGTATCCATATATTTCGATTACTTTTTGGACTATTTCGCTTCTCTCTATGTCTCTATTTTCAAAGTTTATAATTTTAATTAAATCTGTTCCATTAAATGCTTTTGTCCTTGTTACAAAATCGTGTAACCCATTTTCACCTTTAATATCAGTTTGATTTAAATCACCAGTTATAACTAATCTACTATTAGTGCCAATTCGTGTAAGTAACATTTTCATCTGGTTAGGTGAGCTATTCTGCATTTCATCTGCCAATATAAAAGAGTTTTTAAAAGTTCTACCACGCATAAATGCTAACGGACAAATTTCTATTTTACCATTATTTACCATAAGATCTATATCTTGTTTACTATAATATTCCATAAATATATCAAAAATTGGTTTAGTCCAAGGATCCATTTTGCTAACTATATTTCCAGGTAAGAAACCTAACTCTTCTTCTACCGTAACAAGAGGTCGTGTTATTATTATTCTATTAATTTCTTCATTTTTAAGCTGGCTAATTGCCTTTTGACAAGAAAACAAAGTTTTTCCTGTTCCAGCAGGTCCAATTGATAAAATTATTTTATTCATATTATCATTTAAATATTCAACGTATTTTATTTGATTTTCTGACTTTGGTACATATAAATGTGAGGTTTGTTGTTTCGCCTTTCTCATATATAAATGTAATTTACGATTTCCAACTAATTTTGTAGTGGAAAGAGAGGTCAAACTTTTAAATAAAAAAAACATAAAAAATATTCTGTTAATTTTCGCCATCTATTTATTATTATTAATACATATAAATTCTTTAAATATATATATATTAATATTTATTATGAATTTTAAGTCAACACATATATTTAGTGATAGGCTTAGGGATGCGACAAATATATTACAAAAATATCCTGACCGTATACCTGTTATTTGTGAAAAATCGAACCGCGCACCAACTGACTGTCCTGATATTGATAAGAAAAAATATTTAGTTCCTAATGATCTTACCATTAGCCAATTCATATACGTAATAAGAAAAAGACTTAAACTTAATGCCGAAAGGGCATTGTTTCTCTTTATAAATGGATTTGTTCCTTCAGGTTCAAATTTAATGTGCAATCTTTATGATAGTCATAAGGATACAGATAATTACTTATATATAACATATACATTTGAGAATACCTTTGGATAAATAAATATATTTTTATACCTTCTAGATTTATTTGGTCCTATTTATAATCTTCAAGTTTATAAAAATTACAGTAAATGAATTAATTGAAAGGATTAATGCTCTTTATTATTTTGTTGAAAATGTATAAAATAGGGATTTTTATATGAGAAAAGGTATAAAAATAATATGAGTTTCGTTATCTATAATTACATAAACGAATAAAAAATAATAAAATTATTTTATTATTTATCACTATATTTATACAGTTTACCATTTTCATAGTAACTGTATGTAGGTAAATAACCGTGATTTGGATGTTTACTAAAAATTTCTATTCTAACATTTTTGTATTTTATTGACGCTTGTATTGCTTCTTGATCCGTTAAATATATAGCCATATCTTCCCAATCGCCACCATTTACCAGTAAGTATACAAATTTCATTATATATATTTATAATATAATTGTATTTACAAATTTTTTATATATTAAATTCTGGAATACTATAATTTTCGCCACTTCTCAAATATTTTGCTATTATTTTGGGATTTTTTTTATTTCCTACAATATCTTCTAACTGGTAAACGTTATTAAATTTATCAATATAATAAATTATTCCTTGAATATCTTGGGCCCACACTTCTATCTTTTGTGTGTTAACTTTGACATCACCTTGTTCGTCAATTATCCCGTGAGGTGTGCCTTTTATATGTGTTCCGCAATATTCATTACCATCTTTTTTTCTTCTAGTACATTGTTCGTTTGTCGCTCTTTTAGCACAACATCTGTCAAATATAGGTACAAAATTTTTAACGCGTTTTCGCTTTTGAAAATCTTCTTTAGTAAAACATAACCTCTCGTAGTCATAAATATATTGAATAAGTTGATTTACTTTTTCGTCTTTTGTTATTTCCAACTGTGTTGCTTTATCTCTAATATTATCTTTGAACCCTGAAATATAATTATCTACTTTTTTGTTTAAGCGTTTTTCCATCTTTATTTATTTCCTTTTTATAACATAATTTAATGCCAATTCTTTAATTCAATTTTTTATTGTATTTAAAAAGAACTTAAAGACCACGCTATGTTTGTTCGCTATTCGGTAAAACAAGAATGGATATTAACAAAAAAATGTAGAAGGAAATATACATACCATATATATCTTCACCTATTCCATAAAATTTTAGAATTTGTATTACACTGTAAAAAAATATAGCCGAAATTCCTAATAAAGTAATATAGTTCATAATTTATATTATTATTTTAGATTATTAAATATAATAATATATTCTAAATTTATTCGATTTTATTATTCGTTATTATTTTCTTTCTCTTTTACATTATTTTATATTCTTTATTTTCTTCATATTTTTCGTTCAATAGATAGCTATCGATATAATGATAACTTAATGGTATTTGCTGCGAATATTCTTTTACAGCTAATATACTGCTATTTTTTAGGATCTTTCCATTATCTAATTCTACTTGTCCTAAATAACAACTATCAAATGTTTCGGACCATTTACCGTCGTGGTCTGAAATTCTCATAGTTAACCGTTCCATAAATGAATCATATTTATTGTCTACTATACGCCGTGATTTTGTTTCAGAATCATCTATAGGATCATTTGGCAAATTTTCAACATATTTTATATTTTTTGTAAATACAGCAAATCGAACAATGCCGCCTTTTACTAACTTTCCATTCCCATCCTTTATCCTTATATCATTATTCCAAGAACTTTCTTTAATGGCATTTTTAAAATTTGTAAAATAATGGTACGGGCCTAAAATTGCATTCTTATCTTTTTTTGATACTCCAAAAATATAAGTAAAATTTAACATATTTTCCTGTTTACCAGTATAGCATACAAGAGGTATCTCATAGTTTTCGCCATTTTCGTTTGTCAAAACACAATAATGATAGTTATACTTGAAAAAATCAATAACAAAATGCGATATTCTTATATTACACGTATGTTTAAGGTTTACTATTTCATCAATTAAAACAAATCTACACGGACTACCTATATATATATCATTTAAATTTAATTTATTAGCAGTTAAATCCATAAAAATGCATAACTTATTTTGAATCAATCCGAATCCGTCAAAAACAGATTTTTCTGTAAAACTTTCCAAACTTTCCGTTAATGTTAAACTGTATAATAAAAGCTTTACTATTTGTATTATTTCTTTTGTGCTTGTTTCATTAAAACTGTTAACTGGGATATAAGGAAAAGTTAAATTATTGTCATCTGCCAATAAAAATTGTAAAAAAGGAAAGACACCTTCATTGTTTACTTGGTAGGCGCAAATAATTATTTTATTTATATCAACTTTATTCATATTATTATTGTTCAATAGTCTATTTACATCTTTATCTAGTCCTTTTGAAATATAATTATAAAAATTAGGTTTTACGGGTGAATAATTTTCGCTATCCATAATACTGTTTATAATTATATTATAGTTGTTTATTTAACTTATTTTTATTTATCTATTTTATGTTTTATTATTTCTTTTATTTTTTCTTCTCTATTATCCAAAATATGTTTTGTTAAATCTTCAGCTGTTTGTTTGTCGTTCCCATAATATTTTTGTAATGCGGCCAAGAGACTTTTGCCGTTTATGGGTTTTTTTATTTTACTTGTTTTATAAACTAGAGAACCTCCATTAATATCAAAACAATCAATTTTATTCGTCTTCATAACGGTAACTAAATTTTCTGTTAAAACTTTTTTTTTATTATTTTTATCTTTTATTTGTTTTTTTAAATCAGCTATTTCTGTTTCCATTTTCATCCAGTCTTTTATATTATTAACTAATTGTTCTTTTGTTTCCATTAATATTTAATATATACTATAATAAATATATTTTATATTGTTTATATTTTTATTTTATTGTTTATTTTGCGAATTATAATGTCTTTTACATAATTCACAATTATATATACTTTGAGAACATTGATTACCTTTATTTGGTCCTCTCTTTAATATGTATTGACAACTATTTGCATTCACAGTAACTATATTAACTAGTCCTAACATTTTATTTTCTTCCTCTCCTTCTTTTTCATCATTTTTTTCATCATTTTTAACGATTTTTTTGCTCTTTTTAACTGGCACTTTTACTTTTTCTATTTTTGTGTCTTCTTTTACTTTTTTAGCTTCTAACTTTGCTTTTATTAATTGATCTTTGGCTTCTTCTTTAGCCTTCTTGGCTTGATCTTTTGCCTCTAACTTCGCTTTTATTAATTGCTCTTTAAATGATTTTATTACTTCTTTTTTATGACCTGCGCAATAATATTTATCGTCAACATATTTATTGCCGATAATCTGGTATCCTGGCATAAAACATTTATAAAATTTACAATTTCCATAGTTATTTAAATTGACTTCTTCCGGATTATCACCATCAGGGTCATAATGTGGATTTACAGTTAAAAATTGACAAAAGTTATAATTCGTATAGTTGTTCGAATATTTTGGTAATTCATTATAATCTGGATCAATATAATTAACACCATGCACTTTTTCTATACCCATAATATCATAATATGGTAACAGTTCCTTCTGTTTATTTCTACAATAAGGACACCTTATTTCGTGAAATGCTAAACGATTTACACTTCCTTCTAAACAGTTGAATTTTTGCTTATGATTTTTTATGTCTAAGTAAAGAGGCATATAATTAAATTTATGTCCGCATAATAATTTAATATAATTGTCTGTCAATGGTTTATTTGTAATTAAACAGTTATTTAAGTCATCACTAGTTTTGTGTTCGTTTTCTTCAACATCTAAAGATTTATATAATTCGGCATAAAAATCTATACCTCCTTCCACACTATATTTTTCAGAAATAATAATATTCATAATAACAATAATATATATATTTTTGTGTATTATCTTTATATTTTTTATATTAAGTAATTTTAATTATGTCTCCGCCTGAAGTTTGGGGGCCTGCTGTATGGAACCTGTTTCATACTTTAATAGAAAAAGTAAACGAACAAGCATACCCATATATTTCAAGACAATTGTTTAGGATTTTTGTAAGGATATGTAAGTTTTTACCTTGTCCTGAATGCTCTAATGACTCAAGTATGTTTTTAGCAAAAATTAAAATAGAAAATTTAAAAACAAAAAACGACTTAAAAAATACTTTTTATTTATTTCATAATTATGTTAACGCTAAAAAACGAAAACCATTATTTAATTATTCAAATATGAGTGTATATAAAGGATATAAATTAATTCAAATTGTAAATAATTTTATTATCTCATATAATACTAAAGGAAATATGAAGCTTTTAGCTGAATCTTTTCAAAGACAAATTGTTGTTAAAGATTTTAAAAATTGGTTTACTTCCAATATTAGAGCTTTTTTCCCCCAGATTAATCCACCGCCCGCAAATAATATAAATGTTAAAGATACCGAAGAGAGTGAAGAAACAGCGGTCCATAGCGAACTTTTACAGCAAAATGAAAGTGAACTCAACAGTAATAAACCAACTGAAAATGTTCTTGTTTCTTTTGATAATAACGACATAAAATGTATTGAAAAACAAGAGGAAGAAGTAATATCTAATGAAGTAGAAGAAGAAGTAGTATCTAATGAAGTAGAAGAAGAACAAGCTAATGAAGAAGAGAGAAAAGAAGAAAATGAAGTAGAAGAAGAACAAGCTAATGAAGAAGAGAGAAAAGAAGAAAATGAAGTAGAAGAAGAAATAATATCTAATGAAGTAGAAGAAGAAGTAATATCTAATGAAGTGGAAGAAGAAGTAACATATAATGATATTGTAGAATTAATAAATGAAGAAGAGAGAAAAGAAGAAAATGATAAAAAGAAGAAGAAGAATAAAAGAAAAAGCCATTAAAAATAAATGTATATTATGCCTTAAACAGTAGTACCACTAATGAGTTCGCCATTTTTGAATAAATTACATCTAAACGTTTGTTTCTTAGGTTGATAACAAATATCTTTATTACTGGAAACCTCATTAAAAATCAAATACTTACCAGAACCTCCATAATACATCGCACAAACGAAAGAAGCCGAGAGACCTAACCCTAAAAATATACTAAAAAGAATATCTACTTTATTTGTAATACACAGGTTAGCATATTTTACGAATATATCTATAAAAAAATATACTATAAATATTGAAAAGATCCAAAAATTTGGCGCACCATTTGTAAACATTGGGAGTGAAATATACATTAAAGTAAATGCAAATACAAATGCGCTATATGAGGCATTACCATATTTGGTATATTGAACGGCCGAACATACTGTATTATCATTTGCTGCTAGCGGTTCAATTCCCATAAAAAAATATATAAAATGTCTTATAACGCAACTTGCTAACAAAAACCCTAAATAAATTAATCCATTAAAGTTTTGAAATATAAAAGACAAGCTTGTTATACTTGTAGCAACTATAACTGGAGAGAAAAATGAAAGAAATAATATAATATCTTGTGGATTATATAGACTAAAAGGAATATTGCCACCGGTTTGTTTGTGTACTGTCATATAATAATAATTTATAATATATTTTTTACATCTATTGTAAAATATATTATAACTTTTTACACCTTTATAAAAAATACATTTTATTTATTTGTCTAAAATTAATTCTAATGCTTCTTTTACGTTGTCAACACCAAAAAATTCAATATTGTTTAACTTGTTGTCATTTTTATACTTTTCATAAAATTCGTCAAAGTCTTTTTTGTTTTCATTTGGATAAATAAATTTTGTGACACCCGATTTAATTGAACCTAATATTTTATAGTTAAGGCCACCAATTGCCGTAATATCTCCAGACATTTGAATTTCACCTGTCATCGCCGTTTTAGCCTTTATAGGTATATTATTCAATAAACTATACAATACTATAGTAATTATACCTCCGGCACTTGGTCCGTCTTTTTGAATTGACCCATCTCCAGGATGAATATTTATACCGTATTTGTTAAACTTGCCATCATACATTTTTCTTATTTCCTTTTTTCTCTCTTCAGTTGTTAAATTCCACGCAACCGTTAAAGAAACATGCATACTTTCACGCATAACGTCTTGTTGTAAACCTGTTAATTTAAGCTCCAAAAATTGTTCTGAAGGAAAAAATTTTGCTTGAATAGGAAGTGTACCTCCTGTACCTAATGATGTAGCATACATTCCGTTAGCATAACCAACAATGCTTGTTTCTGGAACTTTTCTAATAAGCGTTTCTCTCTTATCCTTAAAATATTTATTCTTTATATCATCAATTGTTATCTTTAATGGTATTTCAAAATCTTTATAATCATTTTTAAGTATCGCTAAATTTATTTCTCCAACAACTTCAAATAATATTTCCTTTAATTTTCTTACACCAGATTCTGACGTGTACTCTTCTATTATAATTTTTAATACATCATCACTAAAATATATGATGTCTTCTAAACCCATTTTTTTATAAACATCAGGCAAAATATGGGTGTTACAAATAACTAATTTATCTTCTAAAGAGAGATTATTAAACTTAATTCTATGGACGCGGTCCATAAGTATTTTATCAATAGCTTCAACATCATTATAAGACAAAATAAACAACGCTTTGGATAAATCAAGGTCTATTCCAGTAAAATACTTATCTTGAAAACAGTCATTTTGTGCTGGATCTAATAAATGTGTTAATATGCCTACCATTTCCTTACCGTGTTCGGTGCGACTTATTTTATCTACTTCATCAATAAATATAATAGGATTCATACATTTTTTATCTATTAAGATTTGGACGATTGACCCCCACATTGAGCCTACATACGTGTAGTTATGCCCGTGTAATGTACTACCATTACTATCTCCTCCCATTTGTATCATTGAAAAAGGTCTACTAACACCTTTATCGTCTTTTAAGCAGTTTGATAACCCACGTTTAGCAAGAGAAGTATTATGTGTAACTGTAAAATCGCCCAATAAAAATCGCGAATTTCCGTCAATTTGAAACCCATAGTATACGTCTTCATCTAGTTCTATGACTTTAATTTTTGTCACTAATTCATCGTGCGCTTCTTTAAAAAAAATATTTTTAATTATTATATTATATGTTTTTTTACAAGCTTTAGAAACCAAAACATTTGTAACGACTGTTCCTCTTAATCCTAATGAACGAATTAACCATAATATATCGTCTACTAACGATTTATTTATTCCCATAATTTTTATATTTTTATTTTTACTTTTATTTTTATTTTTATTTATATTCACACTATCAATTATTCCTGCTAGTAACTTAATGCGAACATTTTGTGAATTACATTTATATTCATCAGGTATAAACTTGGTTGATACTATGCCAGCACGAAGTAGTCCATATTTTTCTAGACTATCTATTATATTCGCTTCTTCAAATTTTTCGCTGAAATTATTAGAACCTAACCAGTAACCCAATATAAACGGGTCTATGTCTACATTTGTTTCACTAAAATTAAGACCAACTTTATAACCCATTAAGTAATTCCTTACGTATTCCGGTAAACCCAAATAGTCCTTAATGCAAATATCTATAATGTCGTTTTTATAATAACGTCTTCCCATTATAGTTTTATAGTTATTGTTACTTATACCGCTTAATTTAAGACTTAGTATATGGCTTTCATTTACGATATACTCGTCACCTTTTGCTTGTTGAATCTTATACATTTTCTCTCTTCCACTACCTAAGGCAAGAATATTTCTAGGAGTACTATCATCGCCCATTAACTTATCATTTATAGTTACATCTTGGACTTTTTTTATTTTCCCGTTAAAAAGCATTATCTGTGTATTTTTAGCAAAACATTTTCCAACACCAGGTGGTCCTTCAAACCCAAAACAATAACCATCTTGTTCTCCGTTAATCCATTGACCTATTATTCTTTCTATTTGTTTTTTTGCTTTATCGTGTCCGTGAACGGCTTTATCAAGTGTACTTTTAACTTCTCCCATATAGTCCTGTATTTTTGTAAAGTTTTTATTTATTTCTTTTACATCATTTATAGCATCAAAGTTTTTTAAATTATTTCCGCTACATAAAACAATATAATTTTCCAATGTCTCCTTCAACAAATCATCGTTATCCCCGTTTTTACACAGTTCAATAAATTTTTCTATTTCTTTTTTTAGCTGGTCCTTATTAAGAGAATTTACTTTTATCTTTTCATATTTTTTTTCATATTTTTTGTTACAGATTTGAAGTATTTTATTAATAGATGTAATATTATTAATTATTTTTGGTTTATCACCTGAAATTAAATGTGTTAAAATTTTATTTAACTTATCATTACTGTCATTTAAGCTAGTTTGATTTAATATGGTTTTTATATATTTAAAAATCTCTATACTTGAATATTTTTCTTTAAATGTTATACTTGGGAACAGGTTGTCAACGTTATACTTTAAAAAAATATTTTTAAATTGTGTTTTAATATTTTCCATTACATTTAAAATTGGTTCACTCTTATATATACCAAATGGTATTTTTAATAGACCGTCTAAGTATTGCCGAGCTTTAGAACCTGAATCTTCTGACTTAGCTTTTACTTCTTTTAGTTTTGTCATTGCTTTTTCTTTAACTACATCTGTTACTTTTAATAGACATATTTGCTGTTCTAGTGGTATTTTATTTATATCAAAATTAGAGAGTTCATTTGTGTATTGGACTGTTTTTTTCATTGCTTGTTTAAAAAATTGTTTAATGGGCCAAGGAAAACTATCGAATAATATTGTTTGCTCTAAAGTATCTACGTTTCCGTTTGAATCGTTAGAGAGAAGGTCATACAATAAGTAAGCCAAATATTGGTTTTCACAATTTGATGATTTAATTAAAAGGTTTATTAGTGTGTTTCTTTTATTATACATATCGTCTGTAATAAACTCTTTAACTACTTGCGTAATTTGTTGTTGTTTTATGTTGTTTATATTTGTAATATTACCAATAAATTTATTATAATAATCAGTATTACTTTCATATATTAAATAATCTTTTAAAATTAAAGAACACATAAATGTATTGAATGTTTCTAATTTAAATTCTGATTCATTTGGTAAATTATTTAATATATCTTTATTTTTCTTCAATATAAAATTATTATGTAAATATTTAATTACAACGTCATCAACATACCCGAATATAATTAAACTTTTTTTTAAAATTTCACTGCGAATGTATAATTTAATACCATACACTTTCATATGAAATTGTTTATAACTACCAGTTATATCATAACAACTTATGTTTGGTGTTTTATCATCATATAATTTATCATCTTTTTTTGTTATTATTTTATAGCTTGTTGGATGAAAATACTTTTTTAGCAATTCAAACTTGTCTTTATCTTTATCGTCTGTTACGAATTTATTATTACTGCCGAAACAAATTGATATTAAATCTTCAAGACTATCAGTACCATAATTTTTTAATAGTCCAGATAATTCATTATTTATAAGTTGTAAACCATTAATTAGTACTTCTTGTGTAGTGTTTTTTACATCTTTTATTTCTATTATTTTTTCACTAAGTTCTCCTAGTCTTTCTATACAAATACTTAAATCATTCATTCCTAAAATATCGTAAAACTTGTTTTTTTGAACGTGAATTATAGTTTTTTGTATAACATCTTTAAAAAATTCTATTTTTTTTTCAACCAATACGATAAGATCATTATTTATATTATTTATATTTATTGGTTCTTTTTTATTTTGCGCGTTTTTGTCTGTCATATTTCTTATATATTATATTTTTTATATTAATTTTTTGTTTTTGATACCGAAAGTTTTTGTTTATTTCTCAACTTTATAAATAAAAAATTTAGACAAAATTTAATTATTTACATAAATTATAAAAACAAAATGTCAACAGTGGTTTTTTGTGTAAACAATGCCAAAAAAACAATATTTTTTCAACATAATTATTTTTATTACGTTGAGAAGGTGTAATAATAAACTATTTCATATATATTTAAAAACAATACTATATAAAATATATTAAAATGGGAATACCAAGTTATTTTTCATATATTGTAAAAAATCACTCTAATATTATAAAAAAATTAAAACATAATACAATCAAAGTAAATAATCTTTATTTAGATTGTAATTCCATTATTTATGATGCCGTACATAATATCGACTTTTCAAAATTAGTCGGTAGCGATATTGACGCCATTATTGGTGCGGTTTGTTTAAAAATTGACGAATATATCGCACAGTTAAAACCTGATAATCGTGTATTTATAGCTTTTGATGGTGTAGCACCTGTCGCTAAATTAGAGCAACAACGTTCAAGACGTTATAAGTCGCTTTATCAAAACAATATTTCAAAGACTATTTTGAAGAATAATAAACCTGATCTGTGGAATACCACTGCTATTACACCTGGAACTATATTTATGCGAAACCTTAACGAAAGCATAAGAAATAAATATAATGATACGTCAAAATATGGTATAAAAGAATTTATTATTTCACCTAGTGACAAGTATGGTGAAGGAGAGCATAAATTATTTGAATATATAAGAGTATTTCCAGAAAAACATATAAACGAAAATACAGTAATATACGGGTTAGATGCTGACCTTATAATGTTATCTATAAATCATTTACCAATAACAGAGGGAATTTATCTGTTTAGAGAAACTCCGCATTTTATTAAATCAATTAACAGTGAATTAGACCCTTGCGAATCATATGTAATGGATATACCAGAGTTGGCGAGGGTTATAACACTTGATATGAATAATGGTATCTTGTTAACAACAGAGCAACAAAAAAACCGTATATATGACTATATATTACTATGTTTTTTCTTAGGAAACGATTTTATGCCACATTTTCCGTCTGTAAATATAAGAACTGGAGGTGTTGATAAAATGGTTAACGCATATAAAGCTACAATTGGTAATACAGATGTGAATTTAACGGACGGTAAAAAAATTTACTGGAAAAATATAAGAAAGTTAGTGCAGTTCCTAGCCACAGTTGAAGAGGAAAATTTTAAGACAGAAGCAAAATATCGTGACAGAAAAGAAAAAATATATATTCCAGAAGGAACGCCAGAAGAAAAATTAAAAAAATTTGATTTAATGCCTATTTATGAGCGTTCGTTAGAAAAATATATAAATCCTTTTAAACCCAATTGGCAAACCCGATATTATAAAACACTTTTTGAAATTGATATAGATGAAACAAGACGAAAACAGATTTGCACTAATTATTTAGAGGGATTAGAATGGACTATGAAGTATTATACTATTGGCTGTCCTGATTGGAGATGGTGTTATCATTATAATTATCCACCATTATTTTGCGATTTAATAAAGTATATTCCTTATTTTGACACGGAATTTATAGAAAATAAAAAGCCTTCGCCTGTTAGTGAACTCGTTCAGTTATGTTATGTACTTCCCAAACAAAGTTTACACTTTTTGCCCGACAAAATATATAAAAAATTATTGGACGAGCATAGTGAATGGTATAAAAGTAATTGTGAATTTGTATGGGCCTATTGTAGTTATTTTTGGGAGGCACACATAGACTTACCATACATAGATATAAACGTGTTGGAAAATTTTGTAAAAAAAGTATGTGCTTAACATTTGTTTATCGACATTTAAGCTAATATAATATAACATATTATTTTTGACTTAAAGAATTTGTGGATTTGCCAAATTTTCATTTTTTCCTCAAAAATATAATAAATCAAAATTTTTCAATATTTTTTCCAAGATTTTTTTGGGAAATTTGAAAATGGACAAAAAAAATGTCCAATTTTGATTTTCCGAAAAAAGTTTCCGAAAAAACTGAATTTGTGACGATAATGAAAAATTAGCGTCTTACCACTTTTAAAAAATTTTCAAAATTGTTACGATATTTTTTTTTTATTTTTATAAAAAACAATTTAGGCATTTTTTTTGTTCTATAAATATAGAACATTTTAGAACAAAAAAATGCCGAAAAATGCCGAAATATTTTTTTGTAAAAAATGTGACTTTGTATGCTCTAAGAGAAGTAACTATAACAAACATATATTGACATCAAAACACGAAAATAGAACATTTTTGAACAATATAGAACAAAAAAATGCCGACCTGTTTTATTGTAAGTACTGTCCTAAGACCTATTATGCTCGTAATAGTTTATGGTATCACGAGAAAAAATGTAGACTGACAAAAAAAAATGCCGAAAAAATGCCGCACGATAATGAAAAACTTTTGGATGAAAAAGAAATTATTGTTACCCTTTTACAACAGAATAATACATTACAAACTCAATTGATAGAATTATGCAAAGAAAAAAATAGTATAACAAACATAAACAATACAGGTCCCCAAATAATATCAAATAACAAGACGTTTAACCTCAATGTATTTTTAAACGAGCACTGTAAAGACGCAATGAATATTATGGATTTTGTGGATTCTCTAAAATTACAGTTGACGGACTTAGAAAATGTCGGTAAACTAGGTTATGTAGAAGGAATTTCTAATATTATTGTAAAGAATCTTAGGGAACTTGACGTACATAAAAGACCAGTTCATTGTAGTGACTCAAAGAGAGAAGTAATGTATATTAAAGATGAAAACAAATGGGAAAAAGAAAATGAAGAAAAAAACAAACTAAGAAAAGTAATAAAAAAAATCGCTAATAAAAATTCTAGACTGCTACCACAATTTAAAGAAAAGTATCCCGACTGTGTGAAAAGTAGCTCTCCATATTCAGATCAATATAATAAACTTATTGTGGAAGCAATGGGAGGTTCAGGAGATAATGAACTGGAAAAAGAAGATAAAATAATAAGGAAAATAGCAAAAGAAGTAATTATAAATAAAAATTTAGAAATAGAATAAATAGAAAGTATAAGTATAAAAATAAAAATATCCAATAAAAATATAATGTCAAAACAAGTAATTAGCGAAATTTTAAACAGAGACTCATTTTTCATTTTATTACAGCATAATCCAGGATTAATTGTTATTAAATTGGGTGCTACTTGGTGTGGACCTTGTAAGACAATTAAAGGCGCCGTAGATGGTTTTTTTGCTTCATCGCCTCCTGAAGTTGTTTGTGCTGATATTGATGTAGACAAATCGTTTGATTTTTATTCGTTTTTAAAGAGTAAAAAAATGGTGAACGGTATACCTGCTCTACTATGTTATAAAAAAGGAAACGCTACATATATTCCAGATGATATGGTAACTGGTTCTGACCCAACACAGTTACATAATTTTTTTACGAGATGTGGTAAAAATTTAATGGACGCATTAACGAAACATCCAATGTAAAAATTATTTTATTTATTTCTGTATAAAAGTAAATAAAATAACCAAATAAAATATAATAGTATAATATATGAAATCATTCAAAAACTTATTTATACTATTTTTTATTCTTATTGTAGTAGGTTTCTTATATAAAAGATTTGAAGATAAACGCATAAGAGAAGAAAGTAAAGATATAAATGAAGCGATTCAAAATTATTTATTAGATGATGTAACTTTAGGTAAGAGCAAAAAACCTATATTATGGATTTATGTTCCATACGAATATAACTCAAGGAAGTGGTTAAGTTTTGGTTCTCGTACCTCTTTTGATTTAAACCAGCCATATTTATATTTAACTGTTAAAAGTATTATAAACCAATGTAAAAAATCATTTACGATTTGTATTTTAGACGATAATGCGTTTAGTAGGTTAATACCAGGATGGAAAATAAATATGACGACAATAACAGATCCTATTTATTCAAATATGAGAACATTAGCCTTTGCAAAGTTGTTATATATTTATGGCGGTTTAATATGTCCTATATCTTTCCTGTGTATGAAAGATTTAATTGGTTTATATCATAAGGGCACACGAAACGGTAAAATGTTTTTATGTGAAACGACAAATCGTAATGTAACATCGTCCGAATATAATTTTTATCCAAATATAAATTTTTGTGGAGCACCAAAAGAATGTCATACTGTTATGGAGTTATGTGATTTTATACAACGAACAATGTCACGCGATTATACTGCTGCGTCTGTATTTTTAGGAGATTTTAATAGATGGTGTAATACGCGTATAGGACAAGGTAAAATAAATATAATTGATGGCGTTGATATTGGTACAAAGACTGTAGAAGATAAACCAATATTATTAGACCATTTAATGTCAAACCATTATTTAGATTTATATCCAAGAACTTACGGAATATTAATACCGTCAAATGAAATATTAAATCGTGTTAATTATGAATGGTTTGCTAGATTGTCTGCTAAACAAGTATTAAATTCAAATACAATTATAGGTAATTATTTATTGTTAGCTAACGCACCAGACGCAGAGGGCGGTATTTTAGAACCGTTAGAAATAAAACCGAATTGGGTTGGATTTTGGAAGACGCCAAATTATCCTGGATTATATGGTTTAAAACCAAATTTCCTTGGTGATAATATTAGCAAACAAAGCTATACAGAACGATAAAAATAATATTTTTCTAAAATAATATTTTTCTAAAATAAATATAAAAAAAGCAACTTAAAAGCATTTTTATAATATAAATTATCAATAAAATGTCAGACACTCCTGCTACCATAACAGATTGTTTAGTGCTAAAACTTGAAGAGAATAACAAACACGGTAATTTATCAAAACACGTTATATATATTTTATATGATGTTGAAACAAACGCTTATGTAGTTAGGGGTAAAAATATTCAATCGGCTTGGGTGAAGCACCGTCCCGAAGATTGTCCTTATTTATTTATATCAAAAGACGTGTATAGTTTAGCGGATTATATTTTATACGTTATTTCTAAACATAATAGCGTAAAAGAAATATTATATAATTTTACTGACTTACCAAAAGATTCAAACGATATAACATTTGAATATTTAAAGAATGGTGAATTGGAAGATTACGAAGTTTCTTATAATCCTAATAGTACGTTATGTAAGAAAAAGTTAGTGTCAACATTGAAGATTTTAAGAAATGTGTTTAATTATTATAAATAAATTAGACATATTATATTATAATTATGAAAGATACAATATCTTTACTTATGGCGACTGCTATGTTAGCGGTAGGAGGATTAGGTTTATTTATGTATGGTAATAGAAATGAGTCACAAAGTGACCCAGAAGTATATAATGAGGATTATGCCAACGAAGATTATAATAAAAATAGTTATGAAGAAGAATATATAGAAGACAATAATAGTAAAGGTGGCTCCTCTTCATCTTCAATAAAAAGTTTTTTTGATAATCTATTGGGATTAAATGAGAAAGATAAGGAAAATAATAATGAAAATGAAGAATATCTAGAAGATATAGAAGAAGAACAGTACAATGAGCCAAAAGCTAGAGCAAAAAAAAGTAAAACAAAAAGACAACGAAAAAGTGTAGGAACAAAAAGGCGATATTAAAAATAAATATAATACACTATATTATATGTAGATTTGTCGTATATTATTTGTGATGTATATGTAATATTATTACAGTTACATATTTGTCTTAAAACCGTAACAAAACTATTATAAGTAAGTTTACGTTCTAAATATTTTTTTTTAGATAAATGATAATAGTCTTTACAAAAAGATAAAAAATTTTCTATTTTTCCGTTAAAAACACCTTTTTTAAATGAAATGTTATTAAATATAAAATACTTATCATTTTTAATGCAAATGGTTTCAAGTAGGTTAAAAAAATCTTCATTAGGTATATTTTTTTTGAATATTTGCATTGACATAGCTATATAAATAAAATATAATATAAAATAAAAATAAAATTATATGTTTATCAAATTATTCGTAAACAAAGATAACTCTATTTCATCTTCGTGTATATTATGAAAAATTGTAATATACTTACATATGATAGGAATAATATTGTATTTTTGTTCTTCTGTTAATTTATTAGTGTTTTTAATAAATATAAAATAATTATCCAAAATATCCATAACAGAATAGCCTTTCTCATAAATTTCCATTATTACGCATATAGCTTCTTTAAGTTGTTTATTTATAATATAATTAGTATATTCTTCAAATATTACAAAACTTATATTACAACATAATTGTATAGCTAAATTAAGTGTAATTTTTTCGCATAATAACTTAAATTTTTCCATATAATTTATTAAAATTTTTACTGTATTATTTGAGACATTAATTATAAAATCTATAGCATCATTGTCTATGTCGATATTTTCAGCAACCTTTATTTTATTAATAATGTCGATTAAATGTTGTCTTTGTAGCGGTTTTATTTTTATAATTATAAAACGCGATTGTAATGTTTCAATAACTTTTTGAATGTTAGTGCAAGATGAAATAAAGTTAACATTATTAGCATATTTGTCAATACAATTACGAAAAACTTGTTGACTCTGTTCGTTAATAATGTCTATATCATCTAATACAACAATTTTTTTTTTGCCTTTTATATTTGAACGAGTTTGACAAAAAGTTTTAACATCGGTTCTATAATAATTAATTCCTTGTTCCTTAAGGTTATTAATGTATAGAACATTTTCTTCATAATCTTTAGGATTTGTCTTGTTATAATATTCTCTTATAAGAGCGTTTAAGAGAGAAGTTTTGCCAGATGCCATATCTCCAATGAGTAAAATATTTAGGTTATCTATAAGTATGAAAGTTTTTAACAATTGAATCACATCATTGTCGTTTCCAAAGTCATCAAAGTACATTGGCTGGTATTTTTGAATAAAAAGTTTATTATTATTGTTTTCCATTATTTCTTTTATTATTATACGTAAATAATTATTTAAGTATATCTCAAACAATATTAATAATGGCTGAAAATTATTATAATATTTTGGGTGTAGAAGAAGGTGCTACGAAAGACCAAATAAAAAAAGCCTACAGAAGTTTGTCATTTAAATATCATCCTGACAAAAATCAAGGTAGTCCTGAAGCAACTTCTAAGTTTCAAAAAATAAATGAAGCTTATGAGACATTAGGCGATGATTCTAAAAAAGAACAATATGATATATCACGCAAAAATCCATTTATGAGAATGAATAGTTTTACTGGTGGTGGAAATGGCAGTATGGATATTCCTGTAGATGATATATTTAGTATGTTTTTTGGAGGAGGCGGAATACCTGGCTTCCCACCTGGATTTCAATCTGGATTTCCACCTGGTGTAAAAATTCACGTATTTAACGGAAACGGACCAATGGGATTTCAACAAGCAATTCAAAAACCGTCTCCAATAATAAAAAATATTATAATAGGGTTAGATCAAGTTTTAAATGGTGCGACTGTTCCATTAGAAATAGAGAGATGGATTATAGAAAATGGCTTAAAAGTTTTTGAAAATGAAACCATATATGTAACAGTGCCACAAGGTGTGGACGAAGGTGAAATAATAATATTACGAGATAAGGGAAATGTAGCGAGCGAATCCGTAAAAGGTGATATTAAGATATTCGTACAAATAACAAATGAAACAGCATTTAAAAGGTCAGGATTAGATTTAATATTAGAGAGAAACATTTCATTAAAAGACGCATTATGTGGGTTTTCATTTGAAATAAATTACATAAACGGTAAAAGTTATACGCTAAACAATAATAAGGGAAATATAATACCTCCAGAATACAAAAAAATATATCCAAATATGGGGCTAAAAAGGGGCGAACACACAGGAAATATGATAATACATTTTCATATTGATTTTCCCGAAAGGTTAACGGAAGAACAAATAAAGAAAATAAGTGAAATACTTTAAGTATTTTACAAAATAATATATTTTCGCTAAAAAGTATTTAAAGACAATATATTAATTAAATATGTGGAGGCGTGAAAATAATTGCGTTTGTTGAAAAATCAGTGCGCCAATTTTTCATTAGGTGAGTTCCTTAACGAGTTTTATTATCAGGTAAAACATAAATATTTATGTATGTAAGTATTCTATATAATTTTCGACGCTGACACCACCCATATATATGCTCTTTTAGCTTAGTGGTAGAGCACCAGTCTTGTAAACTGGAGGTCCTGGGTTCAATTCCCAGAGAGAGCTTTTAACATTTTTTATATATAAAATTTATAGTTTATATATAATATCTATTTTATAGAGTATATGTAAAATAAATATGAATAATATTTATTTAATGCCATCATTTTACGCACATATTTTCAATGGGTTATTACTAATGGTTGCTATTATAGTAATGTATTTCAACTTTTATAGTATTGTCAAATTAGAACCGTATAAAATAATTATATTAGCCTTGCTTTTTTCTATTGGATTCGGCATCCATAGTTTATCACATTTAGGTTTAGAAAAAGTATATAATTTTAATCCTATTAAAACTATATATTAATAAAAAAATTTAAATAAACAAATATTTAAATACTTTTATAACTTTAATATATATAAATGGCAGGTAGAGCAAAAGTTGTAAGACTAAAACAATCCCTTATAAATAATATTGATAATAACACAGCAGCAGGACCTATGAAAATGGGTTTACCACCGAGTATTGGTGTCACGAGAAACTTTTGGTATAATTACTCAACGCAATGTAATACAAAAGCTGGAGCACCTAAAAAAAGTTATAATAATATGGTTTTTTTAAATATTAATCCAGCTCAAACACCTGTTACAGAAGGGTTTAACCCGACTGCTAACTATAATTATTCTTATAATGCTCCAAAAAATGTTGGGTTTTATGACGCAAACGCAAAATATGATAATCATTATTATAGACCATATTACAATTCAAAATAAAAATATAATATGAAAATGTTATTTATTATATTTCTCTTTCTCTTTCTGTTTCTGTTTCTACCCCAAAAAGGTAAACCCTTTTTTTCTATATTTTAAACAAACATTACAGTTATTTTTCATTCCTAAATCGTGGTCGTAACGATTAAAACACTTTTGTATTACTATAAAATCTTTACTTAGCCAAAAATTTTCTAAATTATCTAAATGATTTTCGCCAAATTGATATCTTGTATTTATTTCGTGTAAATCTAGACCTAAACGTGTGCGGCAATTAGGACACTTAAATAATCTAGTACAATTTTCATTATAACGTGTTTCCATTGCTTTAAATATACACGCTTTATGATATGAATGTCCGCAACAAGTTAAATATGTATCATTTTTTCTCAGTATTGGATCATAACATATAGGACACTCTTCGCCTTGTTTAACATAACATTTTCTATTAAAAGAACAGGGAATAAATTGATTACCAATTGTAATTGGTTGTACTTCTTGTGAAGCATTACAAACGCCACTAATATTATTCGTGTTTTTTTCATATAAATGAAATACATCTTCTGCTGTAGCCATATTTTTTTAAGTAATAATATCCAATTATAATTATATAACAAGACATTTATTTAAATCAATTTTTTATATTTTATAAATAAATATAAAAAATAAAATAAAATAAATATTTACGATATTTTTCTAGTGGGAATTTCATTTGAAACAACATAAATTGAGTTTTCAGTAATAATAATATATTCAGTTGAAGATTTATAGAATTTAGCTATTGTACTAGTATACTCATCTTCACTCTTAACTAACAATTTTTCACCATTCTCTCTAGCACCAATAAGAGCCTTTTTATCTAGTGAAGCAGTCCAATAGTCAAGCATAATAGGTTTATCTTCTACAATACTAAGTTTAGCAGCGTGCTTTAACGTAACGTCAGACGGAAGCCTATAACTAAAATTCGCTTCAGCTTTTTGTGCTGGTTGTGTTGTTTTTTGTTCGGCCATTTTATATAGTTTTAAATTATTAGTCTTTAAATACTTATAAATTTAAAGTATTTTTATATAAAAAGTAAAGTTTAAATTAATTTATAAAAAGTTTATAGTATTTTTATAAAATATAATGAAAGGTTTAACGATAAATAAAGATACTCTTTATTCTTTACATAATGTTGAAAATTACAGAACTGTATTAAGCGAAACTACAAATGAAGTTACGCAGAAATATAGTATATTATTAATAGAATATTTTAAATTTATAACAGAAAATATTAAACAAAAAAACAAAAATATGTATAATTTTATTATTACACGTGGTGCGGATACAATTACAAATGTATTTTTAAATATACTGTTATACACGAAAAATATTGACTTAACATATTTCCATAGTCAAAAATCATTTTATTTTTATGTTGAATTCGTATCGCAAATAACTGAAGACGAAAAAACTTTTTTACAATTGAGTTCTAGAGATGCGGCTACTTATGTCTATAAAAAAACATTGAATGAAATAAACAGCGAATTAAAAAAAATTAATGAAAGTATAACAGATGAAACTAGAGAGAAAATTAAAATTATAAACATACTCGTTAAAATATACAAATTATATATTATAAAAATTGTTGAAAACTATGATATTATAAATAACAGTTTTATAAAATCATTTGAAGAAATAACTAACAAACTAAATAACCATACTATAAAATTAGATAATTTAATAGTTTTTGAAAAATTAGTAATACATTTAAATAATAGAATTGATGAACCCAATCTATTTTTTGAAATAAACCAAGCTATAATAAAAAAATTTGTAAAAAATAATGAAATAATATATAATTACGAAAAAAAAATTTATATGGAAGATTTTATTGCTAAAATGGGAGAACAAAAAGATAAATTTATAATTTGGTTTACAAGTTCTTCGTTGACATAATATTATTATTTTTTTATTATTTCTATTATTTATTGTTATTAATTTTGTATTTCTATTATTTATTGTTATTAATTTTGTATTTCTATAGTAATATTTTTTCTACGTGTTTTGGTCTTTTTATCTTTAGATGCTGAATATGTGTCATCACTCAATAATTTATTATTTTGACATATAAATTTATATTCATTTCTTAAAACCTCTTTAAGATAATTATATATATTCATCAAAATATTTTCGTCACATTTACCTACGATTAGCACACTACCGGTTCTAAATATCATAAAGGACACTTTTATTATATTATTATATAAATGCTCGTTTTCTTCTGATATTTGACAACCATTTTGTATTCCTATATCTGGATTATAATAAAATTTACATTGTATTCCTGGATACGAACAAGGATCATATATGGATTGTATATTATATTTGTTTCTTAAAATATCGTATAATGCTTCACGGTTTATGAAGAATCCACAATTAAAATCAGAATTTATTAACACAGTGTCGTTAGTCATTTTTTTATAAAACAATATTTCTTCAAAATATGGCTGAAGAATATGTATAATTTCTTTTAATAGGAGCTCATAACTTTCGTCATTCTGAACACCAGGAATTTCTAATTTGCCTGTGTTAAATACTTTCACGTGAAACTCTTTAAAAGTACCATTTACATTCATTCTATAAATCAAAACGAAACAGTTATAAAATGCGCTCTTCTTTTTAGAGCGGTAACTCATTATATCTTTTTTAGATATTCCAACGCTTATTTTTCTAATATCTTTATACTTAACACGGCCTGATGGATTATCAATATGCGTTATTATATGCTCTTCATAATAAGGCACATCACGAAGCTCGTTAGTAATTTTTATTACTTGGTTAGGTTCGGTAGAATTAAATTTAATTTGTTTTTTTATTACACCATTTTTGGCCTCAGAATATGACATAACATTAATTTTCCAAAACACGTCATCAATATCCACCCGTATATTTAAATAAGCTATCTTGGTCTTTGTAGAAATATAAATATTAGAAGACTTAGGTGTTTCAGTATTAAAATCCAACGAAATATCAGCTGATATTTCTTCATCATTATCTCTATCACTTTCATCTATTTCTTTTTTTTCATTTATAAATGCATTATCATCAAAATTAGATGACATAAAATTTTCCCACTCTTGGTCTATATTCATTTTTATGAGCTATAATAAAACTATTACTGTCTTTAAGTTCTTTATATTATTTTTATTTCAATTATTTTCTTTAATATATAATATAAAGAATGAACGATTCATCGCAATTAATCCACCAAAGTAAAAATAACAATTATATAAAAATTAACAATAATATTACATTCGTACAGCATAACAAAGTTAAAACCGAATACGGTCTTAAACAAAATTCATTTGATCCGTCTAAAAGTTCACCACCGAATGAATTTATGAATAAGTTACGTTATAGAATGTTTGTTTATAATAGGAATTGTGTGGAGGATAAGAGCGATGATAGTTGTGACAATGAATAATTAATATAAATATTACTATTTTGAACTTGTGAATGTAATAAATTTTCAATAAAATTTAAAAATTTAATATGTATATAGTATTTATTATTTGCTTTATTTTGGTGATTGGCATTTGTATTCTCGTTTCCTATAATATATTTTTTAATAATATAATTTAAAAAGTCTTTTATTATATTTTTTTTATCAATATTATATTTAATGCTAATGCTGTATATTAAATTATTCAAATTATCGAGTTTCTCTCTATTTTTTAATTTATTTAATAAATTATCCCATACATAACTGTCTATAATGCTAAATTCGCCATTATTATTTTGAATATTTATTATATCTTGATTTGATTGCATAAAATTTATCATACTTCGGATATCTGACTTATATATTTTTTGAATACTTGACAAAGCCTTATCTGTTAAACCCAAATTTTCTTGGACCGAAATATTTTTTAAAAAAATTATAATATCATTATCTGGTAATTGGTTAAAATGTAACCTAATAAATTCATTTTGTAATCCTTCGTCTATTTTACTTATATAGTTACAAATTAAACAAAACCTTACATTATTAGAATAATTTTGTAGTAAATACCTTAAAGCCTGTTGAGCGTTTTTTGTCATATAATCAACTTCATCTAATATAACAAATTTAGTTCCAGTTTGGAATAAAGTATTTGAATTAACAAAACAGTTAATTTGATTTCTTATTATATCTATTCCTCTTTCATCTGATGCGTTTAAATGAATAATTAAGTCTTTATTTTTTATATTTACTTTTTCTTGGTATGTGTTTATTAGATTTATTATTGTAGTTGTCTTACCTGTTCCTGGGGGTCCATAAAATAGCAAGTTTGGAAAATAAAATGTTTCTATTATATTTTTTAAAATTTTTTTGTTTAACGGGTCAAGGACTATATTGTCAAAATCAGTTGGCCTGTATTTTTCAACAAATGGTATAAATTCTTTGCTAATATTCATTCTATTAATTTATTTATTTATTTTTAAACCTTTTATAACATTGAAGATATAAAAATAAATATTTGGAGGAATAGGATATTTAGGAGATGTTACACCGACCGGAAAGAAAAATGAGACAAAACGCAGTTATGATTTGTATATTTTATAACTTTAATTTGATATTATAAAAAACAATTATTGTATTATAAAGTATTAAAGGTTTCTTTATAATATTAAAATAGTATGGCTTCTTCAGGGTACTTAGAACTTATTATTGGGCCAATGTTTTCAGGAAAAACCAGTAAACTAATACAAATATACAATGAGTTAAAAGCCTCTTCTAAATCTGTATCTATTATCAATCATTCTTTTGACAAAAGATATCACGAGACAATGCTTTCTACACACGATAAAATTATGGTACCTTGTCTACAGTCGAAAACATTAGGAGAACTATGGTATAGTAATATATTAAAAACAAGTGATTACATTTTGATAAATGAGGGTCAGTTTTTTGAAGATATTTATAATATTGTTATAAGTATGTTAAAGTGTGGTAAACGGATATATATATGTGGTTTAAATGGTGATTTTGAAAGAAAAAAGTTTGGCTGTATACTTGATTTAATACCATTATGCGACACAGTTACAAAGTTAAATTCTATATGTTTTTTATGTAAAGAAAAAAAAACACCAGCAATATTTTCGAAGAGACTAACAAGTGAAAGAGACCAAACTATTATAGGTTGTGATAACTATATTGCTGTATGCCGTTTGTGTTATGATTCATAGAATACAACAATACTTAATATATATTTTAAAATGATTTAAATTGTTATTGTTTAAATATGTTATAATTAAATGGCACAAAAAACAGATTTATTAAATAAAACAACTGAAAATGTTGTATTAAAAAAACGTGGAAGAAAACCAAAAAAGGAAGTAGAACAAAATAGTAATAATATTGTTATGGTAATTGAAGAAAAAACGAATAAACAAAATACAAATGCAGATTTTAATGAAACTTTGGTTTTTCCTTGTGAAATTGAAAACAGTAATTTAAACGACGATGTAAATAATATTGATATAATAGATGAAGAAGAAGAAATTAACGAAAACACATTATTAATAACAGAACAAAAACCATTTGCCAAAAAACGCGGAAGAAAACCAAAAGGAGGTAAAATTATTCAACAAATTGTTTCATTAAATAATAATAAAGAAACAAAACCAAATGTTATTTTGCATTTAAAATGTTTTTTGAACGACTTACAAACAAACACATTTTTAAATCAAAGTATCGAATGCTTTAATCCTAATAATAATTTATCTTATGAAGTTATTAATGGCAACACTAGTAATATAAACAATAATAATAATTTAACAAAAAATAACGGACACGTAACAAAAGTAAAAACTTGTGAATTTATCAATAATGAAGTAAATGATAATAATAATAATTATGATGATTGCTGTGATTATAAAAATAATAAACAAAATAAAGAAAGTGACACAAAAGAATTATGGAAAAAACTAAAACAACTAGAGCATAATTTACATATTAATAATATTAGTGACAAAAAATCTGCCTGTTTTTGGTGCACTTACGAGTTTGATAATCCACCAGTATATATTCCAAAATTTTTTATTAAAGAGACATACAATGTATACGGGTGTTTTTGTAGTCCAGAATGTGCTACAGCGTATTTAATGGAGGAAAACATTGATAGTTCTTCTAAATTTGAAAGATACTATTTAATTAACCATATTTATGCAAAAATTTATAACTATAATAAAAATATTAAACCAGCACCAAATCCTTATTATTTACTCGAAAAATATTATGGTAATTTAACTATTCAAGAGTACAGGTCTTTATTCAAAAATGAGCGTCTATTTTTAGTTGTAGACAAACCTCTTACTAGAATTTTGCCTGAATTGCACGAAGACAATGACGATTTTATTATTAACAACAAAATAATTCCTTCAAATACATCTTCAAGTACATACCAAATAAAGAAAAAAATGCAGAAAGCACAATCAAAAACGAATATGTTAACCGAAAAATTTGGGTTTAACAATTGATTATTACTTGTATAAATAATATACTACTGATTTTAGTATATTATTTTTTTATTTAATTATATTATAGTATGGAATCAAGTGCGGATAATAATGATTTTACTGATGATATAACTAAATGGAATATATATAAAATTATTAATTACATAAAAGTTCATTATATTCAATTTTTATTGTTGATTCTTGTTGGATTAATTATATATGTTATAGACCATATTTCAAATATTAATACCGTTTTATTTAGTTTACCTTCTTCTGTTCCAGTTATGAATCCACAGCCTTTACAGTCTAATCTAACTCAAAATATAAAAAATATAAATAAAAATAAATCTAAAAATAAATCTAAAAATAAAAAATATGCGTTTCTCTAAATTAGTTGTTTTGCTTCACCTTTTTCAACACGAACTTTATATTCTCTCATATTTGTATCCAGTTTATTACGTAACTGTTTATAAATTTCTTGGTTAACCGATTTTATACATTGAGTCTTCTTTTCAGTTATACCCAAATAACTTTTAATAGTTGCTATTTCATTATATCCATTTTCTTTTAATTTCTCTCTTGCGACTTCTACTGAATAATCTGTTTGTCCCATTACAATCTTAATTTTGTCTTCTATCTCGTCTGTTTCAACTAAAGAAATATTGACCTCCATATAATAAGTCATATAAATTATTTTTTAAATCATATTAAACGAATAGTTATATATTAAATTATCAAACAAATGAATACAAACTGTTATATTAATTCTGGCGTTACAACTTTAATGGTAGAAGTAGAAAGTGTAATAAAAAAAGGATTAAATAATATTTTAAAGGATTATATAGATAGATTTGAAATTTTGGAAAATACACATAAACAAATTATGTTGCTTCCGTCTGTATTGGATGAATTAAATCGTAATAATAATAATAATAATAATAATAATAATAATAATAATAATAATATTAATTTCAATAGGTTAAAGAGTGAAGAAACAGATGATTGTGAAGACGATAAACCTATTTTTGTTAGTATCGCTGAGATGACACAAGAATTAATTAAAGAAGAAGTTAGCATTTTTGAAAATAAGGTATCGAAGTTAGAAAAAAAATGCGATTCTTTTATGCCATTGTTTGAATCAATAATGAAAAGCATCAATAAATTAGACGAAGATATTACATTTATAAAAAATAAATCCTCAAACTCAATGGATACGGAAAAAAAAGAAGAAAATATTAAATTACAAATAGAAGAAAAAGAAGAAGTGGAAGTAGAAAATACTAATGTAGATGAAGAAGTGGAAGTAGAAAATACTAGTGTAGATGAAGAAAATACTAGTGTAGATGAAGAAAATACTAGTGTAGATGAAGAAAATACTAGTGTAGATGAAGAAGTAATAAATGTAGTTGAAGGAGTAATAAGTGTAGATGAAGAAGTGGAAGTAGAAAATACTAATGTAGATGAAGAAGTGGAAGTAGAAAATACTAATGTAGTTGAAGAAGTGGAAGTAGAAAATACTAATGTAGATGAAGAAGTGGAAGTAGAAAATACTAATGTAGATGAAGAAGTGGAAGTAGAAAATACTAGTGTAGATGAAGCGCTTTTATCAGTTGAAACTGAAAACGAAGAAGATGAAGATGATGATGAAGAAGAAGAGCTTACCGAAATTGAAATAGATGATGTTACTTATTGTACCAACAATGAAGAAAATGGATTTATTTATGAGTTATCAGAAGACGGAGAGGCCGGTGAAAAAGTAGGCTATTTTAAAGAAAGTGAAGCATTCTTCTATGCTGATTAAAAATAATATATAAATAATATATAAATAATATATAAATAATATATAAATATGATAAAATTATGTCCGCCAGCGATTATTTATTTAATATTCTCAGTAACTCAAATACTTATAGATACTTTTAAGGGATTATATAATACAGCATTCGTTAAAGTTATTGTTGCTACAATGGTAACATTACTATTAAATATATTATGTGAAAGAGGTCTCGGTGTCGTTTCGTGGATAATCGTATTTATTCCATTTATTTTAATGACTGTTATAGTAAGTGTAGTTTTATATACATTTGGACTAGATGCCTCTACAGGAAAACTAAATCTAAACCAATGTCAAAATACTACCGCTAATTGTGGTGTAGATGCGTTAGGAAATATAATAGTATATGACCCGAATTATGATCCAATCAATCGTCCAGTATATTATCAATCTCCTAACATTATAGTTCCAAATCCTTCAAATAACACCCAGAAAATAAATCAAAATATAGTTGTTACACAACCTCAACAAATACCTTTTGGCTCAAGTAGTCCAGCTTACCAATAACCGTCCTACATACGCGTAATAATATAAATAAATAATTTAAAGATTAAACTGTTAGATTATTTATTATAATGGCTTCCACAATATTATATTATTTGTATATATTCGTTTTTATATTAAATTTATATATTAATACTATTCGCGAAGATGAACCAGAAAGGTATCAACAAATAAAAAAAAAATGTAGAGAAATTATAAATAATTTAATATACAATTTAATTTACACATATAGTAAATGTCAAATTGTTTATGCTAAGGTTTATAGCTTTATAATTTTAAAAGCAAACGAAAATGGTCTTTTAATTAGAAGTGTGCGGAATGAAATTTGTCAAATCACGTATAGCAAAATTAGCGTACAAAATTTTACAGACGATAAAGATATTTATTTCGAACATACCGATGACTCTCTGTATATATTTAGCGATTATAAGAATGCTAACGGAAAAAAATCAGTAAATAAAATAATTTCGCATACACAACAGTTTAATACAAATTATGAAACTTCTAACATTAAATTTATACTAATTGAAGTAAAGGTAAACGATAATATATTTAAGGTTGACTTAAAAACAGATGATTATAACTATTACGTAGTTGGTAATATTTTAGACAAGAAATTTTTTATTTATTATTTACATTGTTATAATTTATGTAACTTGTCAAAAGACGAAGCTGACAAACTAGATAAACTAAATGTGAAATTAATAGACCATAATGTAAATATTCATAATTTAGAAATAACAGACAGAAATTATATTTTATTAGAAAAAAATAACTATATTTATACTAAGGAATAATATAATATATAAAACAATTTAAAAAAAAAATGAATTAATATAATATTAATGTTATCCCAGCATACAATTATAGAACCAGCAACTTCTAGTATGGAAACATTTCATAATTTATCTAGTCAATGGACTCTTTGGGCGCATTTACCACATAATACAGATTGGAGCATTAAAAGTTACATACCGATTTCAACATTTACAACAATAGAAGAGACAATAGCAGTTACAGAAACGTTGCCGTCAATAATGGTAGAAAATTGTATGCTATTTATGATGAAAAAAGGTATTCTTCCAACTTGGGAAGATCCAAAAAATAGAAATGGAGGTTGTTTTTCATATAAAGTTTCAAATAAAAATGTTTATAAAGTTTGGAAAAACCTTACTTATGTCGTTGTTGGGGCAAGCATAAGTAAAAATGCTGGGTTTGTTAATTGTGTGACTGGGATAACAATTTCTCCTAAAAAAAATTTTTGTATTATTAAAATTTGGATGACTGATTGTAATAATCAAAATCCTGCTGTAGTAACACCTGAGATTGATTTATCACCTCAAGGATGTATATTTAAAAAACATACACCTGAATATTAATTTAATAACGTTTGTAAAATATATAAAATAAATAATTAAAATAATAATTTTTTTTACTAATTTTATTATTATAATACTTTTAAACAGGAAAAGGACGCTGATTTTTTTCAATTACTAAAGGTTCAGGTAGATAAGTAATCGACTTATTATAAATGTTTGTAGAGCTTAAACTTGTAATTTCGGGAACAAAACAAGGTGCTGGGTTAACTAAATTTGTAGAATTTATACCAAATAAAAAAGACTCTGTATCGGAAGCGTTATGTGACAATTTATTCCAAGGTATTTGTGCTGGAAGTAATCCGTTACCAGGTAACATAGTATTATAAGCAGAACCATATTGAGAATTTGGATATAATACATATTTTTCTGTTTGTCTAAACTCTCTCTGTTCCAAATTATAATTTCCAGGTGTGTTTTTATTGCGTGTAGAAGCCATTTATATATATCATTTTAAAAAATATATATAAATAATTAATTATAAATTATTTCGTAAATAAAAGAGATTCCAAATTGAATATATTTGTTTTGCTGATATTGCCAGTATTCAAAAACTCACTTACACATATATGTGTTAAATACATATAATCATAAGAAAATAATAACATAAGCCCAAGTATATTATCTGAACTAGAAAAATCATTTGCGAGTTTTTTTATATATTTTTGTAATTCTTCACAGCCTTTAATTTTTTCATATAAATCAACAATTGCGTTATCTAATTCAATGCCATTATAGTCTTCTATACATAATATGTTTAATAATTCTTGTCGGTAAATAGCATCACTAATAAATCCTTTATCTCGTTCACTTAATTTATCCGTTTCTAAAAATATATCATTTGTATTATAAGTGCAAACGACTTCTGTATTATACATTTTACATATTAAAGCAATGTAGTATTTAAATAATTTTTTCTAAAATTTAATAGTATTTTATATATTTATTTATGCGTATTGATATGTAGAATGTTTATTAAAATAATCACTATCACGTGTTAATTCTCTTGATGGAACACCGCCACGAACCCAGCCATTAGATGCGTCATTTTCAATTTTGTTAGAAGATTTATCTAATCTCTCTTTAATTGCTGGTAAAAGCGGTGTTTGATGATACTTAATAAAACTTTTTTCACTGAAATTAGTTGTGCTTTTTTTATTTACAATTTGTTCTCCTTGTAAAATTTGCGATTCTATTATTGGATTTACTGATCCACGTCCTAAATATGGAACCGTCGCAAATGGACGATGAAACAAATCAATATGGCATTTTGGGTGTGTTTGGATTGTTCCTATTAGAAGTTTTGAAGAATCATCTATATTAGAACCACAAGAAGAAGAATTAAAACCGCCATTATACATAATACCAGGCTGTGTTGTTGCTAAGTCTTTCACATTTTTCATAGAACAATCGGCAGCAAAATAATTTTGAGTCATATAATTACAAGACGAAACATTTTGTATATCAGTTTGTGATACGTTACAGTTATCTAGACCAATTCTGCTTGGATTTTCAAAAGTGTAATTATATACATTTGCCATTTATATATTATATTATACATTATTTTTTATTTTTATATATTATTTTATATTATTTTCTTCTCTCTAAATGTTATAATATAAAAAATAAAAAAATCCACTAATAAAGAGTATAACGGTATGAATCCTTTTCTCTCTGTATTGCTGATGAGAAATCAGATTCTTTGGAACTTGGCATATCTCCGTATAAGAATTTGCCAAAACTACTTTGATCGTTTTCTACACGAGTATTAGGTGTGCTAAAAAATACTCGATTTGATTGGTCTAATTCAAAACGTTCGTAGAGGTCTCCAAAAAGCTGTTTATTTGTATTTTTTATATCTGGATTTAACATTTGGACTGATTTTTTTATATTTTTTGTAATATCTTCATCAACGTCAACATTAAAAGAAGGAGGTGCCGATTTTCTATCAGGTTCGTCCATTATCTGTGTCAATAAAACATTGCTAAACGGATTTTTTTTATTTCCTTCTTTAAATTCACTTCTTAATACATTTTCTAATGTTACTGGATTTACATAAGAATTCGGTTTTTTATTTATGTCGCTACTTAAGCTATAACCATTTATATTAAATCCTTCACTTAAGTGTTCTTTAGTAAGCTTTTGTTTTTTTATTTTAAATAATATGTATATTAATACTAATGTTATAATACCTACAACTAATATTCTAAGTGACATCGTAAAAATATATCCTAAAATTGTAACAATTATTATTAATCTTGTGATAGCATTAAGTTTTTGTTCGTAACACATATTTGTTGTCGGCCATAAGTCAAATATGTATTCTTTATTTAGCAATATTGTTGGTTCATTGATCCAAAATTGTATTGTCATTATATATATAAATTTAAAAAAATATTTTATTTATATACAATATAATGGCAACTTATACTCTTAATGGAACAGTGTTTAGTTTTGGAAGCACTATTGACTCAACATCTGGATCTAGTAGTAATTTTAGTATTTCTAGTGTTCCTGTAACAAAAACTGGAACAAATTATTCTGGAAATACATCTTTTACATTAAATGATAATAATACATTAACTTTCTCAGGCAATGGTATGCCTTATCCAGCTAAAGCAGGAACGCCCGATTTTGTTAATGATGGAATAACTACGTTAAGCTGGTATTATCCTGGAACAGGCACAGCTTATTTAGGAAATCAAAATTACAATATAACTTTTCCTTATAGAGGCGGAAAAAATGTTGAAAGTCTTACGTCAACATCATTAGGAATGCAAGGAATGTTTGCTAATGGCGCAGCATTATTTTCACCTGGCGCAGCACCTGGGTTAATTCCAGACACAAATTTAAACTTTGGTGTCTATTCTCCTTGTGCTCCATTTTTTGAAACCGTATTAGGTGTTGATAAAGGTGGCGGACACTCAGCACCTCTATTGGGTTCATCCACACTTATTGGTAGGTATCATTATCATGACGCATTATTTTTAACAACGTCATGGAATAATGAAACTTTTTGGTCTAGTAATTCTTACTACAATGATACAAGTTATGATGACGACCATTTTAGAAGTGCTGACGGACATTCTAAAATAATTGGCGTTTTGTTTGACGGTTATCCTATTTACGGACCATATGGATATACTGATGCGACAGATAGTTCATCAGGAGTTACTCGTATGACATCATCTTATGAATTAAATGATACTGAATTTACAGGAAGACCTTATACATACACAGATACTGGTTTGTTTTATGGAGATGACCCTAGTAATCCAACAACAATAACTGTTAGTGCTGGCGCTTTTATTTTAGATTATCATTACACAGATGGTTTAGGAACTTTAGACCAATGTAACGGACGTTACTGTGTAACTCCTGAATACCCAAATGGAACTTATGCCTATTTCGCAACTGTAGATGATGAAGGCGAAGGAGTATTCCCATATATGTTTGGTTTCTATTCAAAAAATACAAGAAATGTAATAGACAATAGTAATCCTGACTCAACAACCGCAATATAAGGCTCTAGTAGTACTTAAAGTATACTATTTTATATTTCATTTATTTATTATAATTTTTGACACTTATTTATTATATATTTAAGTGTCAAAAATAACGGTCGATTATTTTAAATGTACTAACAGATAAAGCATCTAATTTTTTTGCTATAGAAGAAAAAATTTCATTATAAATGTCATTATTTTTATATTGTCTACAAGTATAAATATCAAATGACATATGGTTTTTTTCGGGAAACGTATGAACTGAAATATGAGATTCAGATAATAAAAATAATATACTACAACCGAATGGTTCAAATTGATGGGCTGCTTCACTCAAAATAGTAAAATCGTACTTAACACAAATATCTTTTAATAATTTATTTAAGTCAAACATATTATTCAATAGTTTCGCATTTTGAATTCCTTTAAAATCGCATATCATATGTTTTCCAGAAGATTTATATTCTTTAAACATATTATACAATATAATATAATATTATATACTTTTTAAGTTACTTTTTTCCGTTTTACTTTTTACCGTTTTTCTTCGGTTGAGTACTACTTGTTTTCGCAACTCTAGGTGTTCTCTCTACTTTTTCTCCAGAACTAAAAATTTTAAGTAACTCTTCGTCACTGATTGAATTTGATTGTTGTTTTTGATTTTGGTTCTGTTCTTGTAATAATATTTGCGTTTGTTTTTCTAATTTAGCCTTTGCGTTTGCTTCTGCCTTCGCACGAATTCTCTCTTTTGTTTTTGCCAGTTTAATATTTTTGTTAAGTTGTGCTTCCATTGCACCCATATTTACTTTACCTCCACCTAACCCACCTGATAACCCAAGTTTACTTAACATAGACTGAATATTTCCCATTCCTGGCATATTTTTCATTTTATTCAAAATTTCAGTTGCTTCTGAAATTAATTCGCTTTCTTTGATTTCTCCTGATTTTATTCTAGTGTCTAATTTGTCTCCAACATTTTTTACGAGTCCCATCAATTTAGTAGGGTTTTTTATAAGATTTTGAAATATATCTTTCATATCTGTAACATTTTCCATATCTAAATTAAAATCATTCGCAGTTTCTTCTGCTATTTCTTTTGCTAAGTTACCTAATTTTCCACCTAACATTTCTGTAATATGCTCTTGAATATCATTTGCATTTGGAATATTTTCAGTATTAAACCCTTGAGTAAAATTTTTAGCGTTTTCTTCATTTAAATTACCGCTCATATCAAAGAGTTTTTCCATATGAGTCAACGTTTCTTCTAATTTGCTTTTAAAATCGTTTTCATTTATGGCTTCAAATAGTTTCGCCGTATCTCCAAATGCTTCTTTATTATCTAGTGTTCCTATTATAGAAAATAATATTAATTGTAAGTACTTCCAAATAGTTTCGCGCGTACTATCCGTTACTTCAAATTGCCATAAGTTTTTGAAATGTATGTGGGGTAAAAATTCAGTATCTGTTTCTGAATCTTCCTTAAACATATCTACATTTTGATATAATATGTCGAAAAATCTAGGAGGAAATTTTTTCTTACAAAAATCAAATAAATAGATTATCGTATTTTGTTCTGCTATATTAATAGCTTTTAACCTTTCATCAGCATCCTCAATATAGTCAAATGTTGATTTGTCTTTCCACCATTTATTTATTAAAGGCAAATACTCTGGAAAAGTAAATTTTAAATCTCCCACAAAATCCTTTATTATTTTGGTAAATTCTTCTGGAACAGTTTGGGTCATTTTAATAATTATTAATAATTTATTATATTTAAATTATACTAATCAAAATATAATATATTTTTTTATTTTTTATTCAATAATCTTCATATTTTATACACATAATTCGGCAAGTTTTGTTAAATTCTGTATATATCGCATAACTTTTGCTTGATTTTCAACACTCATATTTTTAATAGGTTCGCGAAATCTGTTTATGGAGTCCATAATTTTATCAGAGTTTTCTGCACTTGCAACATCATTAGAGTAATCCTTATTAATAAAAAACTCTATGTTTCCTGCTTCTATTTCTTTTTTATATTTTCCAACAATAAAGGCATTCCATATTTTAACTATCATCTTAGGATTTGCTTTTCTAACGGTTAATAGTGCGTTTTTTGCCGTTAAAATATCTGCGTCCTCTGGAAAAACATTATGAACGTCATTTAAAAAATCAAAAAAATGATCGTTAAAAGCAGTTAAAATATTATTTGACATATTTAGTTTTATAAACTTCTTTTTAAATTATTATAAAAAAATATATATTTTGGTAAATATTTTTTTTATAATTTACATTGGCGGTCTATTACCACCAATATTTTTTATTTCTGCGTCTCTCTGTGCCTGAATTTGAGACATTAAATCCTTTGTTTTATCTTCAGAAATTCTGTTGACGCCTTTATATTCTTGTTCGTCTGTCGGCGTTTGTATAGAAAGATTTTTTGAATAATTTAAGTCCACATAGTTATGCATTTGTCTCATTCCTCCGTTCCCTTTTGCTTCTAAATCTTCTGGCGCTTGATCTAAAAAACTATATTGGTCTGACACAATATCGCTAAAGCCACCTCCTCCACCAAAGGAAAAAGCCATAGGTTCCATATTATTTTGTGTTGCCTTCTTAACTTCTACTTCTTGTCTCGGCTTTAAGTATTCCAATATTTTTTCACCATACAATACATTATATCCTTGATTTAACAATAAAAGAGCAGGAACGTGTGTAACGTTTTCAGGTAATATTATTTTTTGTTCGTTTTCTAAAATAATATATGTTTTATTATTTGCGTCTTTCATTCTTCTATCAATACAAATAAAATGGATATCTTTTTGTGAGCCCGATTTGGATAAAATCGGTAAGTATTTTTTTGAAGTTTCGCAGTATTTACTGTAATAAAATATATAGCTCATTTTAATTTATAATTAGTTATTTCAAAATAGTTTTTAACTCATTTAAAATAAAATTGATTTTATTTTTTTAATTTAAATATAAATTAATATTAGATACAATAAACACAATGAACCCTAAAGTCGAAATAATTGAAAATGCCGATATGCTATCATTTACACTAAGTGGTGTAAACGTTAGTATTGCTAATGCTATTAGAAGAACTATTTTATCCGATATTCCTATTATTGTTTTCAAGACTACTCCTAGCGAACAAAATAAATGTAATATTATTTTAAATACGAGTCGCCTAAATAATGAAATCATAAAACAACGTCTAAGCTGCATTCCTATTCATATAAAAGACATTCACGAATTTCCTTTGAAAAATTATATTTTAGAGGTAAATGTAGAAAACAATACAGATACTGTTTTATTTGTTACTACTCAAGATTTTAAAATTAAAGATACTGTAACTGGTAAATATTTAGATAAGGACAAAGTTCAGGAGATTTTCCCAGCAAATGACTACACTGGAAACTATATTGATTTTGTTAGGTTAAGACCACAAATAACAGATGAAATATACGGTGAAAAAATTCAATTAACGTGTGAGTTTGACATAAGCAATGCTAAAGAAGACGGAACGTTCAATATAGTTTCTACTTGTTCTTATGGTTATAGTATCAATCATGTAGAGCAAGATGCTGAATTACAGAGAAAAATCCAAACGTGGAAAGACGAAGGAAAAACAAAAGAAGAAATAGATTTTGAAGCCCAAAATTGGAAATTATTGGATGGTATGCGTATTACACTAAAAGATAGTTTCGATTTTGTTATTGAGTCCATCGGTATATATACAAATAATGAAATACTCGATTTAGCGTGTAAAATTTTAATACAAACACTCACTTCTATTAATGATTTAATAGAAAAAGATGAGCTAGAGATTGTAAAATCGCAAAATACGATGACTAACTGTTATGATGTTATTTTAGTAAACGAAGATTACACAATAGGAAAAGTATTAGAATATTTCTTATTTACTAAATATTATGAAACTAATATTCTTACGTTTTGTGGATTTAAGAAAATGCATCCCCACGACGATTATAGTATAATAAGAGTCGCTTATACAGATGCTATAGAAAAATCAACTATAAACGGACATTTACAAGAATGTATTCGTGATGCGATAACAGTTTTTAGTAAGACTAAAAAAGAGTTTTTAAAGTTGGTGTCATAAAAATATTTATTATTCGCAACCCCTTATACGTATTTTCATCATTAAATGCAAGGTTTGAATATAACAAACTACCCAACGATCATAACATAAACAAATATATAGATACGATTTAACAATTTAATAATTTACATCTTTTTACATTTCAAACGCCAATTATTTTTATAAAAAATTGAAACTAATTTTATAAAAAAAGATAATAACAATATAAAATACTAATTATGACAACAATTACTTTTACAAAATGGTCTGGTACTGATGGGATAGAGTCATTTATAATAAATCAAACTGGGTGTAAACCTTATAGTGGTGCAGGGATAAATCCAAGAATAGAAAAAAAAACTACAATACTAAAATCCGTTGACAATACTTATTATTACGATGATGATATGAGTGATATAAATAATATACAATATACTTTATTTGGACATAATGGAGACCAATGTGAAACCGAAAAAAAATTTAATGAACCATTATTAAACATAAATAAAACACAAAATATATATCTTTATAGGGTTAGAAAAAACGGAAAAAAAGCAGAATACATATGGTATGGTAAATATGAAATTATTGATAAAAATGTTAAACAACACATTGGTAAAGATTACAATACAAGAAATATTATAGTTTTATCTTTAAGAAAAATCGGCGTTTGATATATAAAAAGGTGTAATAAAAAATTAATAAATCTTCAATGATATAAAATCTCTAAACATTATTTTCAGATACAATTGTATCAACATTTTTTTTCCGCATTTGGTAATTTAACGAATACATAAGCAAAGAAGGATGTAATTCATTCACATATTTAATCACAGTCATATTCATCACAAATAATTTTTTATCTCTAAGTTCATTCATATAAAGTTGATGTATATTATACATATGCGTTCTATATTGCTCTGTAAAGTCTAAAAGTGGTTTTTCTTTTTTAATATAACAAGAAACATAGTTAGTAAATAGCGTCTCAGTAAAAACATGAATCTGGTCTCTAAATTTAGAAAATTCTTTTTTATTCTCTGGATAAAACTTTAAAAAATCGCGAACCTTGTTTTCCTTTCTTAAACATAAATATTGATATTGTAGCTTCGGCTGATTACCCCTTAAGCTTCTTACTTGTTCGTATACAGGGTTACGGATTTTAGCGCGTTCGCCTGTCTGTGTATTACGGATTACGACACCCAAAATTTTATATGATGTATTCATAGAAGCAAAATTTTTTATTAAATCAGTATAACTAGTAAAATTATAACTTTTAGGGAATTCTATCTTCGCGCCATACCAATTTGTTTGTTTTACTTCATTAATATCTACCAAATGTACTGTTATGTTATTTTTATCTGTATTGTCAATACGATATAATGCCACTAAGTATAATTTGGGTGACTTAAATGGAACAACTATTCTGTTTTCTGGATGCTGTAAAACAAAACTATAACAGTAAACAGGATTTAATTTGTCTAAGGATAAATTTATACTGTTAGCCGCATCTAAAAACATCTCTCTAAATGTTTTCGTTTTTTCATTTTTATAAAAACTTGATGTAGCACCAACCGTATTTCTTGTCGCTATTTCCCACGCTCCAGATAAACCGATTTTAGGATCCCAAAATGCGTTAATCATAGTACCTTCAACGAATTCTTCAGCGCATATGATACTACTACCTTCAGTTGCTGGGTATTTTTTAATAAATTCGTCACACGAAACTGACTTAGGAGGCGCAAATGAAACCACATGGTTATCACCGTTTACAATAACAGATCTACATAGTCCAAACGTGTTTACTAAATCGATACTCAAAAAGTTTTTGTCATACCTAATAACCTTGTAAACCTGGTTATTGTGCGTTTTACATTCAACACTGTTTAATTTTAGAAATTTATTATCTTCTTCATCAGTTCCTTTACTACCATTAAAAATGATATTATTGAAACCTGGAATTGAAGACAAATTAATAGAATTATTAATATTATTATTAGTATTATTACTATTATTAGTATTATTAGTATTATGCATATTATTTTTTAAACTAATTTATATTATCGGTTTGTCTTTATATTATATTAATAATGAATTTTACTTAAGCATAAAAATTTCTATAATAAATATAGAAACAAATGTCAGAAACCAATAATGATAGTAATAGTTTAAATAGAGAAAATGACATTACATTAGAATTACAGCTCGGTGACGTTATCCAAATATTTAATCCTGTTAATGAAAATCTTAACGAACAAATATTTATAATTGACTATATTGATAGTTCAAAAGCAAGACTTATTAATAGTGATACTCTTGAGAATATAAACTTAAAAATATCTGAAGACAGTCTTATTGGTGATGGTAATATTACAAAAATAGCTATTTTAAGTAGAAGTGATACACCTAGTTATGCGAGACAAAACGACTTGTTACCAGGTAAGTGGATTAATATATATTTTGGTGGAGACTATCCTACCATTCTTACAGGAGAAATAACAAATTTAGAAGAAGATATGATAGAAATAAAAACAGTTGAGAATGATATAATATATATAAACTTCGACTACAAAGGCATCCCAGAAGATTTACCAATAGAAAATATCGAAATCAGAGAGAAACCACAAAGCCCAATCAAAAAACCTTTAGAAGGTGAAGAATTGGAACAAGGCGAAGGATTAGAAGACAAAGGGTTTGAAGAAGGTGAAGTAGAAGAAAAAAAGGACTTTAAAGAAGGAGAAATTAAATTTCCAGAACTAGAAGTAGAGAGAAAAGTCTTAGGAAAAGATAAAATACAATTTGAAGCCCCGTTAATTAATATAAAAAACCAACTTAGAGAATTTATTATAAAAGCCGACCAAATATCGTTCGGCACAGAATATTTAGGCCCTGTTACACAATTTATTGATGTATCTAAAAAATCACAGCGCTATAGTATTGAAGTTCAAGTTGCCGATTTATTAGACGAACTATTATCTACTATTCCAAACTCGCAAAGAACACCGCGTGTCTTGAATAATATCCATATTATGATTGAAAGATTTAAACAATTGAGGGAGCACTTTTCATTTTTTGACGACTATGGTAACGTAGAAGGTGCCTTAATCGTAGAAGCCAATTATAAACCCTTAGGCGACTATTTTAAAGATTTTAAACAAAATTTATACTGGGTATTACCTGTTGTTAAAAATATAAAAAAAATATATGACGCAAATACAGTTGATGACGAAAATACAGACGTTGTAAATATATCATTAAACAGTGACCTAACTAATATTAAAGATATAATAGAAAGATATAAGTCCAATACGTTACCCGTCGATCAAAATAAGTATTCTACTTTTTATTCTGAGTTAAACCCATCATTTACGCCTTTTGATTTAATTGGAGATGAGAATATGGAGGGTGTTTTAATCGAAAAAGAAGTAAACCAAGATATAAATGTTATAATAGATAACTTAGAGGATCTCTATTCGTCCATTTTCACGAATAATAACATTAGAACAAAACGTTTTGTAATAGATAGATACAACTTAGGCCTAACAAAATTGGATACAACCGATTCCACGAGTAGCCGTTTATATACACGTCGAGTAAAAATCTCTAATTCGGATACTATGACAATCACATCTTTTTTAACTTTACCAGAACCAACTATTCGGTTTTCTAAAATTAACCTTCCAGGAACCGATATTTTAAGCAGAGCCAATTTGAATTCCGTATTTTTAAACTATTGGGAATTCCTAAAGAAAAAAACAAGTGTAAACCCAATTTTCATAGATACTCTTACGAATGAAATTGAATTCAATGAGAATAACTTTGCGAATAATATTAAACAATACGTGTTGAATTTGTCTGCGGATGAATTAAAAGGCACATCAAAAACCGATATATATAAAATGTTTTATAAATTGATAATTCCAAAAACGAAAATTTTGTTTAATTTGATGAAAAAATATATTACTGGTAAATTATCCATTGTGGAAGTCGTCTCCTATTTAGAACCATTTTTAGTCTATACAGACTTTTTAACTTACATGCAATATGTGGAAATCGTTAAATTTATTGATTCGCAAATTTCCGAGTATAATAAAAACTTTATTGAACGCTCTAGAGTTTTCGCAGCATTTTCTAGAATTAAATCCGCAGATATAGTCGCAACCAATGCTTTTTCAATAATAAATAATATTAATGACAAATTGAGAGAAGATATATTTAGTGATTACGATATAGAAATTCAAAGAAATATGTCATCTACTTACACTAACGGTGAAATTTTAAGAAAGTTAACTATCAAAGATTATAATAGGTTATATACTACTGGTTTATCATTACAAAATATTTCATTGATGTTTCCAAACGATATTTCCAGTATTTTCGAAGATGAAAGAAATGCGTTAGATAAAAAGCGAAAAAATGATATAAACGAAAAATGTAAAACGATAACGGTATCAAAATTTTATTCTTCTTTAGAAAGTTTAAATGCTGATAATGGCAAAACAATTTATTTCGATAAAAAATACGATACGACAAATTATGGTGTTTTGGAAGATAGAGACGGATACGAAAAGCAAGTATTAACTATGTCTCCTGAAGACTTAAACGCATATATCGTTACGGATTTAATCAGAAAAAAAAATATGACAGAATTTGAAGCCAGTTATTTGGCAGATACGTTAATAGACGGACATAAAAAAGTTATTGACGGCCAACACGCAATATTATATAAAGGTTATAATCAAGAAACTGAAAAAGAAATAGAATATTATGTTCGCAAAGATAATAAATGGGAGCTTGATACAGATATGTCGACCACTGTAAATACTGATGAAAATGATATATTATGTAACTTACAAGAAAAATGTATAAGCGTACCGAACGACTATGGCGATAAATGTGAAAGTGTTGAGACAAACGAAAATATTTTACAAACAAGACTTTTAAAGAGTGTTATTAATGAGTTTGATACTAGATATAACGTATCCAAGAGAGATTTTGAAAAGGAAATGAAAGATAAATATGAATATTATTCTTCGATTATAGGCTCGCTTTCAAATATTGAAATGAATAAAATGTTAAAATACAATAACCAGAAATACAAATTAGGTGCCAATATTGAAGACGATATTGCTGGCGTTTCATTATCACCCAGTTCAAAACTGTTAAATATGATTTTGAGTCAAACCGATTTCGTGAAAAAACAATACGATATTGTTCGTTTCGTTACTTCTTATACGAGACCCGCAGTTATAAATATGGATTTTACTTCTAGCGAAGACCAATATTGGTTATATTGTCCTAAAACGAATGTAAAATTGTTACCCATATTTAAATATAATTTGGCAGCAGAGTATGTGAAAAATCCTAGTGGATATAAAGATTATTTAGATTTATTAAAATCACAAATTGGAAAATTAAGTGACGATGGCGACTGGTGGTGCGATAAAAATACTAGTTGGTCTATTTGTCCTGTTGATTTTGACGTTGAAGAAGGATATGAAGCTGGGTTTAAAATATCTACGCGATCAGCATTGGAAGAAAACGCAGGTAATAATATTATGTCGTCTACCAATGTCAATAATACGCAAAATGTTATTAAGTATAATACACCAGAAAACCGTATGATTAATAATATTGTAAATACATTATGTGTTGCTATGGGTATCAATATTGAACCACAAAAAGAGTTTATAATTAACTGTGTATTAACAGCATTAAGGGATACATTAGAGACCGAAGAGGATTATAAAGATTTCGCAAGAAAAAAAGCACAAGAGGGGAAAAAAGTGAGTTCTTATAGGGATGTCTATAATTCAGCAATTTTATATTATACGTTTGGTATGTTTTTAATAGCCATCCAAACATCTATACCTTCTATAAAAACAAGAAAAACACATCCTGGATGTGTAAGATCTTTTGCGGGTTTTCCGTTTGAAGGAACAGGCGACTTATCAAGTTTAACATATTTAAGTTGTGTTGCTTACGATATAAGAGAGTCAGGAGAACCTTGGAATGTCTTGAAGGGTAAAAAGGCAGAAATTGTAACAAACAAAATAAAAGGCTCAATTGATGTATTACTAGGAAACGCTGATGTTAATCGCAAATTTGAGGAAAAAACAGAATATTTATTGACAACTCCTGCTAGTGATATACCCAAAGAACACGATATAACAAAGTGGACTCAGTTTCTTCCGCCGCTCGTACCTTTTAAAATTAAACGCCTGACAAATATTTCCTCTGATTTTAGTAGGTCATTAATATCCGATTTAAGGATTGGGTCGCCTAATCAGAGAGAAAAACTATTAGTAATAGACTCAAAAATCATTTTATTCTCTCTAGCTATTCAAGAGGCTATACAAGAAGTTGTTAAAAAAAGCCATCTTATATTACAAAACTCTAATCACGAACCATATATTGAAAATGCCTGTTGCGATTCTTCCGAAAAAGAAACTACAATTGGTTACTTTATCAATCATAAACCCATTATAAAAGAATTTAATGTTATTGTTGAGAAGTTATCAAATATATTAAAGGATGTTTCTAGTTATTCGACAGCAGGACTATTTTATAGTAATATTAATACAAAAAATAAATATCCGCCAATAAGTGATAAGTTCGACGAGCAAATTATTTATTTGGCTTTCATACATTTTTGTAAATTCAAGTCTTTAATGCCTATTCCTGATGAATTGTTACCATTGTGTATTGATAAACCTGACAGTGCTTTAATTAACCAGAATGACTCTGTAGACCGAATTATTCAAAAACTTAAGGAAGATGGGCGAAATTATAAGGGTGAACAATTATTAAGATTATTACAGCTTATAGGACGTCGAAATACGGTAAATATTACGTTTGATACGCAGCAAGTGTCTTATATTACGAAAATAACGAGTTTGCTAGAAAGCATTGAAGAGCAAAACGATGAAAACATAGAAGGCTCATTTGTCACACTTTTAACGAGAGTATTGGATACATTTGATATCGCAACGAGCGGACCTAATAAAGAAGTAAGAAATTTAAATAATTATTTAATTAAAAGTATTGACACAATTAAAGAAGATATTATTGATTTTATAGAAAAAAATTGTGGTTCTGGAGTAACAAAAAGTTCCATAAGAAAGGCGACGACTTCTATTGTAAATCTCTCTAGTTGGGTTTGTGAAGGATCAAATAGAAACAAAAATATTAAAATATCAGATGATGAAACGTATAATATTATTGGGTTTTATAAGACGTTTACAGAAAATTTCGTGGATGTTTTCCCTAATATTATATTAAATAAAGTAAATCACTCTGACACGCAAATACCTAAATATTATGGATTTTCAGATAACCATTCTAAAAAGTTAAAAAGATATATTAATGAATATTATGAAGGGTTAAATTCATTTTATGGTATTCCTATAATAACAAATATATTGGGTGCCATTCAACGTTCTTGTAGAAATATTGTGCTTTTATCTCAGACGACACCTTGTTTCACAAGTATTAAGGGTGATAAAGAAGATACAGACATTACACCTATATTTGAAGAAAGGACGAGTAAATACCTTTATGAATTTTATTTATTGAAAGTTTTATTCAATTATATTGAATTGGCAGATAATAATGATATGTTAGCAGTTGGAGAATCGAGAAAAGAAACGGAAGTTACTGATATTTTTACAGTTGATTATATAGAAGAGAGAAATACGAGAGTTGACATAACTATGAATACAAGGGATGAAACACAGAGACAACTTGTAGCTGGAAATTTGAAAGACTTAAGGCAAAAAGTAGCCCAACTCCTAATCGCCTTTATTGAAATAATGAGTAACCAGAAGGACGCAATTGATATTTCTTATGAAGATATTCAGGATAGAGTGTTTAAATTGAGAGAAAAAGAAAAGGATTTAGTTACAGATAGATTAAAGCAAATGACCGACGAACAAAGAGATGCTGACACTATACTTAAAATCAATAAGCTCGGTATGTATAGTAAAGGAATGCAGAAAGGTCTTACTATTTTGGATAAAAACTTCTATGATGAAGAGCAAGACTTTAGAAATCAAATGGATAAAGCAGAGAGAAATATAAGGAAAAAAAATAAGGACGCGAATGACGAAAATATAGATATTCTATTGGATGATTATATGGAACAACAACAGGTAGAAAATGATATAGAAAATGAAGCTTATGATATGAGTTATATGAATGAAGATTTTTATAATGGGAATACAGATGGCAACGGAGCGCCAGAAGAAGAATACGATGATTATGAAGATTTTGAATAAATTTTGTTATAAGTTTTTTCAGTTATAAGTTTTAAGTTTTAGATAAATATAATTATAAAAAAATCGTTTATAATTATATATAAAATGTATAGAAAATTTATTAGAGAAAATATTACACTTGTATCTGTTATTTTATTCGTTATTATATTTGGTTCTATTCAAATAATAAAACCTTTATGTTTTTATAATAAAGACGGTAGTTTAAGAGAATTCGGCATCGGTTATAGAAATAAAACTATATTGCCTGTTTGGCTTCTATCATTGGTTTTAGGTATTTTATCCTATTTAGCTGTTATGTATTATATTAGTTACCCTAAAATTTTTTAACGAGTTTTTTATTTTGTAAAAGTTATAATAATTTTATATTTTATAAAGAATGAGTTTTACACCTTCTTTTACTGTTTCAACAAGTGGTGCTTTTAATTCTGTTTATATGGTTGGCACTAATGCTATTGCCAGTAGTAATAGTACTACCAATGCCGGTTTATATTATTCTTCAAATAGCGGTGTTACCTGGACTCGATCTGATATAAAAAGTGGTACTTTTACAGTTTATATGGATGGCACTAATGCTATTGCCGGTAGTAATAGTAGTACTACCAATACCGGTTTATATTATTCTTCAAATAGCGGTGTTAACTGGACACGATCTGATATAACAAGTGGTACTTTTAGAGTTTATATGGTTGGCACTAATGCTATTGCCGGTAGTAGTAGTAGTACTACCAATCCCGGTTTATATTATTCTTCAAATAGCGGTGTTAACTGGACTCGATCTGATATAACAAGTGGTACTTTTAGAGTTTATATGGTTGGCACTAATGCTATTGCCAGTAGTAATAGTGCTACCAATGCCGGTTTATATTATTCTTCAAATAGCGGTGATAACTGGACTCGATCTGATATAAGTGGTGCTTTTAATTCTGTTTATATGGTTGGCACTAATGCTATTGCCGGTAGTAGTAGTACTACCAATCCCGGTTTATATTATTCTTCAAATAGCGGTGTTAACTGGACTCCATCTGATATAAGTGGTGCTTTTAATTCTGTTTTTATGGTTGGCACTAATGCTATTGCCAGTAGTAATAGTACTACCAATGCCGGTTTATATTATTCTTCAAATAGCGGTGTTAACTGGACTCGATCTGATATAACAAGTGGTGCTTTTACAGTTTATATGGTTGGCACTAATGCTATTGCCGGTAGTAGTAGTAGTACTACCAATCCCGGTTTATATTATTCTTCAAATAGCGGTGTTACCTGGACTCTATCTAATATACGTGGTGCTTTTAATTCTGTTTATATGGTTGGCACTAATGCTATTGCCAGTGGTAGTGACGGTTTATATTATTATATTGACCCTTCTTGTTTTAATGAAGGAACGAAAATTTTATCTTTAAATGAGAATTTAGAAGAAGAATATATTCCTATTGAAAATTTAAAGAAAGGAGATTTAGTAAAGTCTTTCAAACACGGGTATAGAAAAATTGATTCAATTGGAAAAGGTACTCTTGTTAATAATCCCAATAATTTCAGTAACTGTATGTATAAAATGAAAAAAACAGAAGAAAACGGGTTATTGGAAGATTTAATCGTTACAGGTTGGCACGCAATTATGGTTGATGATTTAGGTGAATTTAAAGAAGAAAATGATAAAAAATTCGGCTCAACAACTCCAACAATAGATGGAAAACATTTATTGTTATCTTCCGTTTCAACAGATTTTGTTAAAGTAGAAGATACAAATGTTTACACATATTATCACTTTATTTTAGAAAATAATGAAGATGATGATGAACGTTTTGGAGTATGGGCTAATGGCATTTTAGTAGAAACTCCTAGTAAAAACACATATAATAAAAAAAGTTTTTTACAAGTTTAAATAAAAAATGAATATTGTAAATTAATAAATTAATATTTTGAATATATTTTTTTTCATAATATTAGATTAAAATAATATTTTTAACTCGTAATTGTGTAAGTTTGGCTTGTTGCCTGTTGCTGTGCTTGCTGGTTCTCCTTTTCTTGGTCTAAAAATTTTTGATAATTGTTTTCCATCGTTGTAGGGTTATTCGCACATCCTTTTGTCGTTAATTTAAGTTGTACCATAGAGCATACTAATATGCCTGTGTAAATGTACCAGAGCGATTCCCCTACATTATCACGTGTCACAACTAATTCAAATAATTCTTTTTTCTTGGCTATCTCTAGCTCTTGATTTTCCACATACTCATCCTTCATTAGACTTCTTAATATGTTCCAATACTGGTTAAAATTTGACGGAACAATTTGGTTTATTAATACAGATGTGTTTCCGCAAATTTTCATAATTGTGTCCGCAGCATCTTGTAACTGTTTTTTCGTTAAATTATCAGCCGCACCTCCTTTAACAGGTTCTTTTGTTTGGTATATTTCTTTTGTTTGGTTCGATTCTTCATAATCTATTGGACTAATACTGTTTGTAGGCTCTAAAATTTCTATATTCATATTTCCTCCTTTTACAGCGTCTTCAGATGAATTCATAGCATTTTCTAATTTAGGATTTACCAATAATTCCGTTAATAGCTTATTTGCCGAACTTGAAACATAAAAGTAACCTATTACATCTGAAAAAGCACTTTTAAACCCAGGGAATGCCGAAATCACAACAATTATTACGCCAAAAATTAAAGTCCAAGGTAAAAATGTATAAAAACCCGCCGTTCCAATATTTTCGCTTACACTGCCACCGCAAGAACTCGTTATAATTGAAGTGTTTACAATGAACTGTACTATAATTACAAAAAATAGATAGATAGCTAAAAACATATAGTTTCGTTTCATATAATTTTTGTATTCACCTTGCGTGTCACTATATATTTCATACGTTAAATTCGGTTTAATTAACATATAATAACCAAGAGTTGTTAGCAAAAATGTAAAAATATTTAAATAAGAACTAGCCATATAGATAATATGTATAATTTAATTTATATTTTTAACTATAAATATTATGGATTTCAATGAATATTCTAAACCTAATCTAACTGAACCTGGCGTAAGATACTTTTTGAATCATGCTCTTAAACAGTGTCATATTATAAAAAATACTTTTCATAACACAATTATTAATGCTGGGTTATTCATAGGATTTCTAATAATTTTAGGGTTAATACTTTTATACAAGTATAAAGGAAGACTTAGCCCTGTTGAAATAGAGAGAAAAAATAAAGAAAAACAGCAATATATTTTATCGAAAATACAAAATTTTCAAGAGGCAAAAAGAAAGGCACACCAAGAATTAATAACGGGATTACCACAATGGGAAAATGAATATGATGCCATAAATCCACAGAAAATATATTAGAAAATGAATTTAAAGAATCGAAAAAAATATAGAACATAATTATATAATGGTTGAAACTGTAGAAAACGCATTAAACGAATTCTATAAATTAAAAAGCAAATATGAAACTGAGATTTTAAAAAATAAAAAAACAATTATTAATAACAATACTTTAAGTTTAAAAGAGAAAAAAAGTGAATATAAAAAACTTAAACCTAAATGTGTTAACTGTAAAAGACCTGGTGGAACAAACTTTTCAGTTAAATTATTTGGTAATGGAGATAGCGAGAATAATGAATATAGAGAATTTAGAGCTAGCTGTGGAATTGTCGCCGACCCGTGTAACCTTAATATTACAATACGTGTAGGTAAATACGAATCACTACAGGAAATTTTAGAATATGTAGAAAACGAAATTAAAATAGAAAAAAACAATATAATTAACGAAAAAAATAAGCTCTTATTTGGCGTGACATCAACAGAAACCGCAGTTAAAAATTTTGAAAATATTAAAGAGTATATTACTACATTAAGTTCTTTGATGGAGTCTTATCTTAAAGAATATATTGATATAACAGATAATACAGAGAGAAAGAGTGAATTGGAAAAAGATATAGAAACGTCATATTTATATATCAATCAAATAAAGGAATCTATACGAAAAATGGATACAGAGAATAATACACAATATGCTAGTGATGCCGTAAATATTTATGTTACAATCTTGAAACCTCTATTACAAAATATAATGAATTTAAAATATAGGCAAAGTATGGTACACTTTAATGAAGATACAAATACTTATAATTTATTACAAAATAAAAATACTATTGAAGCGTTAGAAACAACATTTTTTAAAAATAAAGTTGTAAATTATGACGTTGGGTTGAAAGTGGTTGAAGAGAAAAAAGCAGTTCCAAAGCCAGTAACAAAATTTGTTATTGACTCTAGTAGTACTGAATACACAAATAGTAATGAAAAAAATAATAATAATGAAAAAAATAATAATGAAAATAATAATAATGAAAATAATAATAATGAAAAAAATAATAATAATGAAAATAATAATAATGAAAATAATAATAATGAAAAGGTAGCTCCTAAAATAAAATTCGTTATAGACTCTACTAGTACTGAGTACACAAATAGTGATAATAAAAATAAAAATGAGGATAATATCAATGAGAATTCGTCCATTGAATCTCAAAACTTATAAAAAAGGTCAATCTAATGTAAAATAATTTGTAAAAATAATTTATAAAAATAATATATAAGATGATATTAAAATATATATCCCTACCTGTATTTTTAATTAGTTTCGCAATTGGCCTTTTTTTTACCTATATTTTAGGACCTGAAACAAAAACTATTTATATCTATCCTAGTCCAGAAAATATTAATAAAATCCTATTTAAAGACAAAGCCAATAACTGCTTTGCTTTTGAAGAAGAAATTGTAGAGTGTCCTAGTGACGCATCAAAAATATCAACGATACCTATACAGGCCTAAATGTAATAAATGTATAAATGTAATAAATGTATAAATGTATAAATGTAATAAATGTAATAAATGTATAAATGTATAAATGTAATAAATGTATAAATTATGTGTAAATTATATTTTATACATAATTTATATATATGGCTATTCATTTTGGTAAATTCGTACATACTGAAAACGGTAAGATTATTATGTCTATGTTATTAGGTCTTGGTTTGGCTTCTCTCTTTAGAACAGTTTGTAAAGGAAAAAATTGTTTAGTTTTCTATGCTCCACCTTTAGACCAATTTAAAGATAAAATATATGAAAGCGGTAATAAATGTGTAAAATATAATCCAGTTGCTAGTAATTGTGATTTAAACACAAAAATAATAAATTTTGAATAATTATTTTATTTATATATCATTTTGCGTAATTATTATAGTCAAATCATTCTTTATAATAATTATGAGCGTTTCTACAAGCATTTTAGATTTACCTACTGATCCTGTTGTTAGTGGAAATAATGGTAATATTACTTTAAACACAACAGAACAAATTATGCCAAATACACAGACTTCACCGAATCTCTCTTTAGACCAAACTACAATTAATCAAATTGTCAGTGGAATTCAACAAGCTAGTTTAAATGGACTAACTCAAATACATTCTAGAGATATGCCTATGTCTACAGCTAATATTACTACTGACCCACAAACACAACCTAATTATGTTCCACCAAAACAACATAATGAGGATTATATTGATAGTAATGAACGAAATATAGACATTATTAATAGTTATAACAGTGGTTATAATAGACGAAACACATTAGATAATATTTATGATGAAATACAGTTACCTTTATTGTTGGCAGTCCTTTACTTTTTTTTTCAATTACCTTTCTTTAAAAAATTTTTGCTATCCTATTTTCCAGTATTATTCTCAAATGATGGAAATTATAATATAAAAGGGTTCGGTTTCACTAGTGTGCTTTTTGCCTTATTGTTTTATTTTTTCAACAAAATAATTTCTTATTTTGGAACATTCTAGGCGATAACAAAAATAATTAAAAATAAAATAATATAAATGTTTTTTTTTATAGTATAAAATAATGAATGAATTAATTAATTTAATTAAAGCCAACTACGGTAACGCATTAAAAATGTCATTATTTAATTACATTAAAACAGGTAACTATTTTTATGATACAATTATATCAACAGTTTTATTAAGTATTGTGAGTTATATAGTTAGTTATTTTTATGAAAATAATTTGTATAATTTTGTAATTAAAGTTTTTTCTTTTAATATTAAAAGTTTATTATTTGCTAAAAATACAATAATTTTAGAGGGCAAAAGGTCTATGTCGGTCGGTCCTTTTGACTGTAGACTTGTTGTGTCATCTGTGTATAGTAACAGATTTAAAGCTATTTTGAGTTATATAATTGAAAACGTTGACAAAAATGACTCTATTTGTCGTATAAAAGAATTTCACACTAATTTTAATTCATCAAATAATAAAAATCAAAATAATAATCATGATATTTATATGGTTTATCAAAATGCTCACTTTGTATTAGACAAAAATATATTTGTAAAAGCAATTATAGAACAAGAAGAAAATGAAAATGAAGAAAAAAAAAGTAATGTTAAAACAGATAAAATTACTATTGATATTTATTCTTATGTGTATTCTATAAATAAACTAAAAGATTATGTTGATAATATTACAAATATATATTTACGTTCAATTAAAAATAATCGTTTTAACAAACAGTTTATTTATTCTTTAAATTCTTGTAATTCTATTAAGGATGATGATAATGTATATAGTAATTGGAGCGAAGAATTATTTGAAAGTTCTAGAACATTTAATAATATTTTTTTCGATGGTAAAACAGAATTGCTTGAAAGAATTAATTATTTTTTAGAGCAACGCGAATGGTATTTTGAAATGGGAATACCATATTCTTTGGGAATAGGATTGCACGGTCGCCCTGGAACAGGAAAAACATCATTTATTAAAGCTTTAGCCAACTATACAAAACGTCACATAGTATGTATATCACTTAAACTTATTAAAACAAAACAACAGTTGGAACAAATTTTTTTTGAAAATACATATAATAGTGCTAATGAGACAAAATCAATCACTTTCGATAAAAAAATTATTGTTTTTGAAGATATAGACTGTGTTGGTGACATAATTTTTGACAGAAACAGAAAAATAAATGACATTAATGATACTGATAAAACCAATCATAATGAGTACATTACAATTGGAAACGTTTTAAAAAATATTTATAGTAATGCTAATAGTAGTATTGCTAATAGTAGTATTGCTAGTAGTAGTATTGCTAATAGTAGTATTGCTAGTAGTAGTTATAATGGTAGCAGCACTAATATATTATCCGCACAAAATAGAGCTCAAGAAGAACCTATTACACTCGACGATATTTTGAATTTATGGGATGGTATTAGAGAGACACCAGGTAGAATTATAATTATAACTTCTAACTTTTATGATAAATTAGATTTTGCTTTAACTAGACCAGGTAGAATTGATATAACGCACGAATTCACAAACGCTAGTCATAATACTATAACTGAAATGTATAAGCATTTTTTCAAAAAAGACATAGATAAGAATGTACTTACGCAAATTAACAACTTATTTTATTCTCCAGCAGAACTAATTAATATTTATGTTTCAAACAAAGATGAGGATAAATTTATAGAAAGATTACTGAAAAATACAAATGTATAAAAATGTATAAAGATTTAACATTTTTTATGCTCGTTTTTTTCAATTCAATTATGTATCATATAATAATAAAAATAGTAAATGATACATAACTATGTCAATAAATTAATCAAAAATTTGCCCGATAATATAATAAATACAGAAAAACCTATAGAAATAGATTTAGTATTGGATAGTGGTTGTTTTAATGGAAGCTATCTAGTTGGCGCACTATATTTTCTTAAAGAAATGGAAAAAAGAAAATATATTCGTGTTGTCAGAATTTCTGGTTCTAGTATTGGCTCTTTTGTAGCATTAATTTATTTTATAGATAAGTTAGATATTATACCACATATTTACAAGATAGCCAAAAATAGTTTAGAAAAAAAATATAACTTAAGTAAAGCCATTAAAAGTATAAAAGAAAATATAAATACTTATGTAAATGATGAGATTTTAACAAAAATAAACGATAAATTATTTATTTGCTATAATGACATAAAAAGTTTCAAGAAAATTGTTAAGTCTAGATATGCTAATAAAGAAGAGCTTATTGATACGATTATAAAGTCCTTATTTATACCGTATTTGAGTGACGGTAAATGTTTATATAAAAATAAATATGTAGACGGATTAACGCCATATATTTTTGAAATTGATAGGGGTATACATAAGGATTTAGATAAAGATAAAGTTAATAGAAAAATATTGTTTTTAGACTTATTCAGCTGCGATAAATTTAGCGGAGCCTTAAACATAAAAAATGAAAAAACAAATTTCCACAGAATTCTTTATGGACTGCTAGATATACATAGTTTTTTTATTAAAAAAAGTTCTACTCAAATGTGTAGTTATGTAAATGAATGGAACTATTTAAATATGTTTCTTTATAATTTACGGTTGATGGTAGAAAAAATTATTGTGTTTTATATTTGGCTTTTTGTAAAAGCAAAAAATATTATTCCAAAAGAATTTAAAGAAACTTTTATATGTGATATCTTGAAAAAAATATGTTATGAACTTTTTGTCGTATTTATGAAAACTTATTGTTTATAAGTTTGTTTTATTTAGTTTAATTATTTTCATAAGTATAATGAGTGATTTACAAGATATTTTTACTGACCTTGCATCTTTTTCTTTAGCAAATGAAATCATAAATGATAGTGGGAATGCTGTTGTTGCGAATGATTCAGGTTTTACAGGACAAAACGCGTATACGCATTCTTATTATGTATATTTTGGAATTATAATTATTGCTTTTTTCTTATTATATCTGGGTTACAAATTTTATTTTTCAAAAAAGCAAATAGATGCTAGTTATGAAAATAATTCTGTCATAAATGACAATAAATTTATACCTGAAGAACAGTATTTTACCCCTCCTTTACCTCCTCAAAATGTTCCTCTACAAAATGACAATCCTACACAAAATTATCCAACAGAAAATATTTTAGGAACTAGTTCTGATAACTTAAACTATTCAAGTTTTGAATAATTAATTTATTTTTTTACTTTTTTACTTTTTTACTTTTGTTCCATAAATTTTTATAATAATTAAAATTTTTATTATGATTATTAGCTTTTTTAGTAGTATTATTTTTATTATTGGTATTTTTATTGGTATTTTTATTGGTATTTTTATTGGTATTTTTATTGGTATTTTTATTGGTATTTTTTTCATTTTCATTTTCTCTCTTTTTGATATCATCTGGTCTATAATTTAAAAACCATTCTTCAAATTCTTTATTATTTCCTTTATTTTTAAGTTCTTTATATTTTGCTGATTTTTTCGCGCGTATTTCTTCTACACTTTCCTGATGTCCGTAACACGTTATACTAAATCTTCTTAATAAACCTTTTTGTTGTAATCTGTTTTTTTGTTGAACTTCAAATAAGAATTTTGCCATACATAAAATTCTATCTAAATATGCGTTATAATATGGTTTATTCGCATATAAAAAGGCCAAATAAAAACTTAACATTGTATCAATTGTAGCTATTTTAGCTTTTTTCCCATTTACATCAATTATATTATAACTATGACAGGCTATAGGTTTATACATAAATATTACTGTATCTTTTCCAATTTTAATTTCATAATGTTCGGGTATTATTTCACCTATTGCTTCTCTCTTTATTGTTTTCACATTCTTTATTCCAATGTCTTTTAAACGTTCTTTTACTATTTCTGCCGTTGTTTTTGGCTCATTGGATAACACATCGAAATCCGCTATTTTTTCCAATTTACGTTTAAGATTTTGGGGCATATATTGTGAATAGAGAGAAGCCGCATAACTACCGAAAAAAACTACTCCTTGATTTATTAAAGTATTTTTTATATTCTCATAAATTTCTTCTTCTTGAACCATATTTCGTTTCTCAAGTAATTCTCTCTGGAATTCAATTTTTTCGCAATCGGTTTTATCAATCGGGTAATGTTTATTTAAAAGTGTTAAACGTTTTAAAACCTTTTCCCATCTACTTATATCTCCAACTGGTCTAGATAATTCTAAATACATTGACATCCTTAAATAATTTGGTGGCGTGTATAGTATTCCGGCTACTCTTATTGCATCTTGTTTTAAAGCATTAAACATTCCTTTAGGTATATAAGTTATGTCCGCTATTGGTATATAATTTACAAAAACTTTATATGTTCCGTGATGTTGTCCTGATTTTGCCTCTACATCTGTAAAACCATTATTATAATAAATATCTGTCAACGATTTCGCATCACTTAAAGCGTTTACAGAAAAAAAATCGTAGTCTGGTATTTCTATTTCTTTGTTATAAAATTGGTCGTCTTCTGGCAAAATATTGTTTATTGCTGTACCGCCATAGCATATTAAGTTTTTTAGTTTTATAAAATCTTCTACTATTTTTATTATTTTTTTTATTTCTTCGGAATTAACGATGCGTTTACCCATTTTTTCTTCTGCTTTATCAACAGCCATTCGCAATATGGCTAATTCACAATCGGCAAATTTTAAATTTTTACAAATATTTTTATGTGTTTTCATATAATAATAATATAAAAATATTTTTATAGATAGTAGTAATATATGAAAAAAGATTTTAAAATGAATAATGAAGCTGTTATTAAAGTTATTGGCTCTAAAACTGTTTCCAGAAGATTATCTAATGAGTTAAAAGAATTATATACTAAGAATTATGAAGAAGTCTTATTAGAATTAAACGACAATTCTGCTAATACCATTTTTTTGTCTATTCACGAAAATACTAAAGGACAAAAATGTGAATATAAATTTGAGTTTGGATATAGTTATCCGTTTACGTGTCCTAAAATATTTTTTAACGGACATAAATATAATGATTTTTTGCAATCAACAACATTATATGAAAATAATAACTTAAAAAAGTTAATAGGCATAGAGTGTTTTTGTTGTAGTTCCATAACTTGTTCGTTTAATTGGAATCCTTGTATAATTATAAGCAAAATAATTAATGAAATAAATTATTTTAGAAGTATTCGTCGTAACTTTGCTTATAAGATTATAGCAAATCATATAAAGAAAAAATATTTGACTGAAGATATTAATTTGGAATCTTGGTTTTAGGGTTTATTGGTTTTTGGATTTATTGGTTTTTGGATTTATTGGTTTTAGGGTTTATTGATTATGTGGCTAAATTTGCGTCAAAAATAACTGGTTTATAAAATTGTGTTTTTGGATAAATTGCGTTACAGCCGTTGCATTGGCATATGGTTTCGCTAACTAAATAAAATTTTCCGCCAGCATTCGGCAATTTACCTGTTCGCATACAATTAGGACAATGGTAGTTAACGTATTTAATTTTTTGAAACATCTTATATATTTTATATATTTATTTTTATATTTTTATATTTATTTATTTATTTCCAATAAAAATATTTTATTTATTTTATATATTCAAACTGTAATAATCAGTACTAACACTACGAGTAGCATAAGAGTAATTTGGGTTTTGAGGTGTTGGATCTGGAATAGTTACTGGAGTATACCGTAAATCTATCGGTTTCAAGCAAAACGCATAATTACATTTATCGAAAAAAGCTGTATTTTCCATTAAAAAATTATCTACCATTTGGTAACGCATAGCAACCATTTGACATCCCAACGCTCTACATAATGTACCACTTGGGTTAGATGGATTTATTTCCGTATCTGGATATACAATTGTCATATTTCTTTTATTATACTCTGTTAATTCATTAATATCTGGATTATTTTTAACATCATAATAGCTATACCCTCTCATAAAAATAGAATTACTAGTTAAATTAACATACTCTAAAAAGTCTTGGTTTTCTAAAAAGGCACTATTCATTTTGTCTACAACTAATATTATTTTATTGCGAAAGTTTAATAAAGGTTGTGCTCCTAAATTATAACCAGAGTTTTCATAACTATATTCTTTGTCTAGCATCACTGAGTCATAAGATTTAAATATGCTTGCCATATTTGTATACATTGTCTGGTTATTACTCTTAATTCTTAAGTGAATAATTATTGGGTCTGTCGGGTTAGGACAGTTACCACCAGAAAAAGCATACGAATTTATTGTATCCATAACGTCGCCCCAGCTTACATAATTAAATGTCTCCTTTACATAATAATCATCTACTGTACTTGTAGCAACAACAGGGTTATTATCTATGGAATATATCTCAAAATCGAAACACCTAACACCTTGTTTAATGACAGCTTTTAAGTTACATATATTAACAAAATCGTTTTTATAACTACCACCAGAGCACGCGTTATATGCCGTTTTTATATAATAATCAAACAAATTCCCACTACAATCGGCATCATTCGTAGAAATCGGTTTTATATAACCGTCAACAGATGAATATAACGTATTCATATAGTTACATTCGGCAGCATTCAATCTAGTTAAATAAATTATATATATAATAAAGCATAATAAAATTATAAAAATAAATGCGAAAATCATATAAGTTTGAAAAGATTTTTGAATATTTGTTATACTGCTTAAATAATCTGTTGTATTATTGGCACTTGACATTAATATAATATAATATAATATAATATACTATTTTATAATATACTATTTTATATCAAGTTGGTGTTCGTCATAAAATCATTTTTCTATATACTTATTTAAAGAGGTACAAAATTTTTTGTTAAAAAATCATTTTTACTAGGAGTTTCCGCTAAAATGCCATTAGCCCATACTCCAAAACGTTCCTCATTATTTCCGTTATTTTCTAAAATAAAATGATAATATGTATAAAGGTTTGTATTTTCTAGCTTTACAAAATCTGTTGAAACCGAAGATAATAATAAATGTTTTCCATCTATTATTGGTGTTGTTGAACCGAATTTTTTATCATTTTCTTCTTTTAACTCTCCTAATTCATCAACCATAATTGCATGCCATCCTGTAATAATTAAATCTTCTAATAACCCATTTTCTTCTGTTTTTTCCATTTTATACATACAGTTACTAAATTTTTTAGGTTCATTAATCATAATATTTTTACCGATTAAATCTATTTTTCTGTAGCCGTGTTTAAAACTTTTAACTAAATCTCCTTTTCTTAATTTTTCAATAGGAATATATTCTTCTTCAAATTTCTTATTTAGACACAAGATTTTTGTTCCTTCATTAAAACAGGAAGCTTCTGTTTCTGAAAAACCTGCTGTCATTAACTCTGATTTTGTATAACCTGCTGATATCAATTCTGTTGCTGTATAACCATAGTTTTTTAATTCTAATGCTGAAAACCCCGCTGCTTTTAGAACTTCTACTGTAGGCAATACTAAAGATACCGTTGCACCATAAAAAAATATGTTAGTGCTTGGAGAACCAGCAAAGCCTAATTTTTTTGCTTCAGCATCAGTTATATACACTGTCGTTAGATTAGTACAACTAGTGAACGCATCATTACCAATACTCGTTACTGAATCTGGTATTGCTACACTCGTTAGACTAGTACAGTTATAGAACGCACCTGAACCAATACTCGTTACTGAATCTGGTATTGCTACACTCGTTAGACTACTACAAAAAGAGAACGCATCTGAACCAATACTCGTT
>Ga0209550_10000130_pt1 | contig 61016 bp, 59 predicted proteins | sample LauGreSuBDMM15SN_2_FD_187567 | JGI IMG/M metagenome (GOLD analysis project Ga0209550, IMG submission 187567) | Freshwater lake microbial communities from Lake Michigan, USA - Su13.BD.MM15.SN (SPAdes) (version 5) | ecosystem: Environmental > Aquatic > Freshwater > Lake | place: Lake Michigan... | reverse complement strand
AAATGGCATACGATAAATTTAATATCCTTCGCAGTAGTGCAGTACCACTACCAATAGAAAATGTTGACACCGATCAAATTATTCCAGCTCGTTTCTTGAAAGCTACAAAACGCGAAGGTTTTGGAGATAATCTTTTTAGAGATTGGAGATACAACGGAGATGAAACTCCAAAAGCAGATTTCGTATTAAACGATAAAACATACAGTGGGAAAATATTAGTAGGTGGGAAAAACTTTGGCTCCGGTTCTTCAAGAGAACATGCAGCTTGGGCCGTTTACGATTATGGATTTCGTGCCGTAGTTTCTAGTTTTTTTGCAGATATTTTCAAAGGAAATTGCTTAAATATTGGTGTTTTGCCAGTACAAGTTAGCCCGGAATTTGCGGATACTATTTTCAAAGCTATCGAAAAAGATCCAAAAACGGAATTGGAAATCAACTTGCCTGCACAAACCATTACTTTGTTAGCCACGGGACAAAAAGAATCTTTTGACATTAGTGGATACAAAAAAGACAACATGATTAATGGTTTTGACGATATTGACTATTTGCAAAATATCAAATCAGAAGTAGTGGAATTTGCCAATAAGCTTCCGTACTAAAAAGATATAGATCAACTTAATCCTGGCAAGGTTTGAAGTTCTGTTGGGATTCATAAAATAAACACATTTTACTTGTTGATTGGGAGACGTTGGGCGGTCATTTCAATTAGTTTTATAAAGGCTAAACATTATTTAGAGGATAATCGCATCATAATTAATACGATCCGTTCCTTATTTTGAGATGCTTTTGAAACATAGAGTTTCATAAACAATAGGAAGGTTTGATGAGGCGTTAGTCGTAAGGAAATAGTTGAAAGAAGGTTTTTTTTGAGAGACAAACAAAATGGAAAACGATGAGTGGCAATTTGATACTCCCAGAAAAAACAATCACGGATAAGATTTACATTATTCGAAATCAAAAAGTGATGCTAGACAGAGATCTGGCGGCACTTTACGGGGTTGAAACAAGGGTTTTGAACCAGGCAGTTAAACGAAACATTGGGCGGTTTCCCGAGGACTTTATGTTTGTGGTTTCAAAAGTTGAGTTTGACAACTTGATATCACAAATTGTGACATCAAGTTGGGGCGGAACCAGAAAAATTCCTTTTGCCTTCACTGAACATGGTGTAATGATGCTTTCAAGTGTTCTTAAAAGTGACAAGGCTATTCAAACTAATATTCAAATCATGCGAACTTTCACAAAAGTAAAACAAATGCTTTTGGACACAAGCGAGATAAAGATAAATATAGTACAAATACAGAAGAAACTCGAAAATCACGATAAGAATATTGAGCTGGTATTTTCCTATTTAGATAAACTTAATGAAAAAAAACAGGGTGAAAAACCACGAGTGAAAATTGGTTACAAAAAATAAAATCATTTTAGCCAAACGCAATAAAAAAATGGAAAAAAGAAAAATTGAAATAATGGATACGACGCTTCGTGATGGTGAACAAACCTCAGGCGTATCCTTTTCTGCTGCAGAAAAATTAACCATTGCGCAATTGTTGCTAGAAGAATTAAATATTGATCGAATCGAAGTCGCTTCTGCGCGTGTAAGCGAAGGGGAGTTTCAAGGTGTGAAAGGAATCATGGCTTGGGCAAAAGAAAAAGGCTATTCGGATCGTATTGAAGTCCTCACCTTTGTTGACAAAGGGCTTTCCATAGAATGGATGAAAAAAGCAGGGGCTAAAGTTCAAAATTTATTGACCAAAGGGTCTTTGAATCACCTTAGCCATCAATTGAAAAAAACACCCGAACAGCATTTCTCTGAGATAGCTGAAAGTATTGCTTTGGCTAATGAAAATGGCATTGCAACCAACGTTTATCTCGAAGATTGGAGTAACGGCATGCGGAATTCTCCCGAATATGTTTTTCAATATTTGGATTTTATAACAAAGCAGCCTATAAAAAGGATTTTATTGCCAGATACTTTAGGTGTCCTAATTCCATCGGATACTTTTGATTTTATTTCAAAAATAAGGGCAAAATACCCAAACACGCATTTTGATTTCCATGCCCATAATGATTACGATTTAAGTGTTGCTAATGCAATGGAAGCCATAAAAGCGGGAATCAGCGGATTACATGTTACGGTAAACGGCATGGGCGAACGTGCCGGAAATGCCCCGCTTGAAAGTGTTGTAGCGGTAATCAATGATTTTATGCCTGAAGTAAAAATCAACATTAAAGAATCTTCTTTATATTCAGTTAGTAAATTAGTAGAGACTTTTACCGGGTATAGAATACCTGCCAATAAGCCTATTGTGGGCGACAATGTGTTTACTCAAACAGCGGGAATCCATGCCGATGGAGACAACAAAAACAACCTATATTTTAATGATTTACTTCCAGAACGTTTTGGAAGAAAGCGAAAATATGCCTTAGGGAAAACCTCTGGCAAAGCCAATATCGAAAAAAATCTTCAGGAATTAGGATTGAAACTGAATCAAGAGGATTTAAAGTTGGTGACCCAACGCATTATCGAGTTAGGAGACAAAAAAGAAACAGTTACCAGAGAAGATTTGCCTTATATCATTTCAGATGTTTTAGACAGTCATACCTATGAGGAAAAGATTGTAATTGAATCCTATGTATTGGTACACTCTAAAGGAACTCGCCCGTCAACCACCCTTTGTTTGAAAATTGATGGAGAAATAATCGAAGAAAACGCTCAAGGTGATGGACAATTTGATGCTTTTATGAATGCCCTTTCCAGTATCTATAAAAGTAAAAAAATGGAATTGCCAAAACTAATTGACTATGCCGTTCGGATTCCCCCGGGGAGTAGTTCAGATGCCTTATGCGAAACCATAATCACTTGGACAAACGGCAAAAAAGAATTCAAAACAAGAGGCTTAGATTCTGACCAGACGGTTGCGGCCATTAAGGCTACCCAAAAAATGTTAAATATCGTAGCGTCCTAAATTAAAATAAATAGTAAAGTTTAAAATATGAAATTCAACATCGCCCTTTTAGCAGGAGACGGAATAGGTCCTGAAGTAATCAGTCAAGCCGTAAAGGTTTCTGATGCCATTGCGCAAAAATTTAATCACGAAATAACTTGGACTCCAGCATTAACGGGCGCTTGCGCTATTGATGCTGTTGGCGTTCCCTATCCTGATGAAACGCATGAAATCTGTATGAAAGCAGATGCCGTTTTATTTGGCGCCATCGGACATCCAAAATACGACAATGACCCTAAAGCAACCGTTAGACCAGAACAAGGCTTGTTATTGATGCGTAAAAAATTAGGTTTGTTTGCCAATGTTCGTCCAACATTTACCTTTCCTTCTTTGATTGACAATTCTCCTTTAAAAAGAGAGCGTATCGAAGGAACAGATTTGATCTTCTTAAGAGAACTTACAGGCGGAATCTATTTTGGAGAAAAAGGTAGAAAAGATGGCGGCGAAACTGCTTTTGACACTTGTACTTATACTAGAGTTGAAGTGCAACGTTTAGCAAAAAAAGGATTTGAATTAGCCATGACCCGTAGCAAAAGATTATGTTGCGTTGACAAGGCCAATGTATTGGAAACATCTCGTTTATGGAGAGAAACCGTACAGGCCATGGAAAAAGAGTATCCAGAAGTAGAAGTTAGCTATGAATTTGTAGATGCAGTTGCCATGCGATTGGTTCAATGGCCTAATTCATACGATGTATTAATTACCGAAAACTTATTTGGTGATATTTTAACTGATGAAGCTTCTGTAATTTCAGGCTCTATGGGATTAATGCCATCTGCATCTGTTGGAGAGCATACTTCGTTATACGAGCCAATCCACGGATCCTATCCACAAGCTACAGGGCTTGATATTGCAAATCCATTGGCTACCGTATTATCGGCCGCAATGATGTTTGAAGATGCTTTTGGATTAAAAGCCGAAGCCGAAGCGATAAGAGCAGTAGTTAACAAATCACTAGAACTTGGAATTGTTACCGAAGACTTGGCTCTAAAAGGAGCTAAAGCTTATAAAACAAGTGAAGTTGGAAATTGGTTAGTGGCCAATTTGTAAAATAAAATCAATTCCTCCTTCATCCCTTCCCGTTTAGAGAAACTTGAGTGAGGGAAAACAAAAAAGGTGTCAATTTTTATTGACACCTTTTTTTATGTAATAAAGAAAATATTAATATCCTCCTCTGTTTCCACCACCACGGTTATCTCCACCACGGCTATTTCCACCACCATAACCACCGCGTGAATCTCCACCACGGTCGTTGTTAAAACTTCTTCTTTCGCCTTCTGGTTTTGGCTCAGACTTATTCACTACGATAGCACGTCCTTGAACAGTCGCTCCGTTTAACTCATCAATTGCTTTTTGAGCTTCTTCATCATTTGGCATTTCAACAAAACCAAATCCTTTACTTCTTCCAGTAAATTTATCAGTTATAATTTTTACAGAGTCAACTGCACCATAAGCCTCGAAAGACTCTCTTAAATCTGCTTCCTCAATACTGAATGGAAGGCTTCCTACAAAAATATTCATATGTACTTATTTAAAATAATTGCCACAAATGTAGTTATATTTTTTCTAATCTACTATGTATTAGCTAATTTAAAAATATATTTTTACAAATCACTTGAAGTTAAGCCCTAAAAGCCATAATTACAAGTGTTTTATGCCTATTCCTTCCTAGACAAAAACCCCTTATCCTAACGCCATAAATTAAAACTCAAATCGAATTAGTATTTACCGATAAAAAATGTATCTTTGCACCCTTAATTAACAGAGGTCGAGTACCTCAAAATTTAATCATAAGATTATGTCAGTAAAAATTAGATTACAAAGACACGGTAAAAAAGGAAAACCTTTTTACTGGGTTGTAGCAGCTGATGCTCGCTCAAAAAGAGATGGTAAATACCTTGAGAAAATTGGTACTTACAATCCAAACACAAATCCTGCAACTATCGATTTAAATCTTGATAGCGCTGTAAAATGGTTACACAATGGTGCTCAACCTACGGATACTGCGAAAGCAATTCTATCTTATAAAGGAGCCTTATTGAAACACCACCTTGACGGAGGAATTCGTAAAGGAGCTTTAACTCAAGAACAAGCTGACGTAAAATTAGCTGCTTGGTTAGAAGCAAAATCAGGAAAAGTGGATGCTAAAAAAGAAGGTTTATCAAAAGCGCAAGCGGATGCTAAAAAGAAAGCTTTCAAGGCAGAACAAGATGTAAATGCAAAACGTTTAGCAAATGCTGCTCAAGCTGAAGCTGATGCAATTGCTGCTGAATCTGCTGTTGAAGTAGAAGAAGAAGCTCCTGCTGTTGAAGCTGAAGTTGAAGAAGTTGAAGAAACTGTAGCTGAGGTTGAAGAAATCCCTACTGCTGAAGTTGTAGCTGAAGAAGCTCCTATTGCTGAAGTAGAAGTAGAAGAAACTGTAGCTGAGATAGAAGAAACTCCTGCTGCTGAAGACTCAAGCGTAAGCGAAGAGGCGGATCAAAATAACGAAGAGGCACAAGCTTAATTCATTTAGCGATTCAATGCGTAAAGAAGATTGTTTCTATTTAGGTAAAATCGCAAAAAAATTTAGCTTCAAAGGGGAAGTTCTAGCTTATTTAGATACGGACGAACCTGAGTTATACGAAAATTTGGAATCAGTGTTTGTTGAATGCAACAAACACTTGGTTCCTTTTTTTATTGAACACAGTTCCCTTCACAAAAACGACTTTCTTAGAATTCGTTTTGAAGATATGAATACTGAAGAAGATGCCGATGCCATTATGGGTAACGCTATTTATCTTCCTTTAAATATGTTGCCAAAACTTAGTGGTAACAAATTCTACTTTCATGAAGTGATAGGTTTTGAGGTTGAAGACAAGCGCCTAGGTGTGGTTGGAATAATACAATCCGTAAATGATTCTTCGGCACAGCCTTTATTTGAAGTTTTAAATGGAGAAGTTGAAATTCTAATTCCCATGATAGACCATTTTCTTATAAAAATTGATAGGGAAAACAAAAAAGTCATTATGGATTTGCCAGAAGGCCTGATTGAAATGTATTTATAATTGACAATTGATAATTTACAATTGATAATTATTAGGAGCTATAGCCTACTGTTCGTTAAATCTTTTACGCCGAACAACGGCACAAAAACACATCACTACCATCAGGGCTAGGGATCTTCTTTCTAAACTATACTTTTCATTATCAATTATCCATTGTAAATTATCAATTAAAATGTTTTCATTCAAACAATTCTCAGTTGAACAAGATCAATGTGCTATGAAAATTGGCACTGATGGCGTTTTACTCGGGGCTTGGGCGCCAATAGAAAACAATCCACGCAGCGTTTTAGATATAGGAACAGGTACCGGAATCATTGCGATGATGTTGGCGCAAAGGAGTTTTGCGGCCCAAATTGACGCTCTCGAAATTGACGAAAATGCTTATGAACAAGCCACCGACAATTTTGAAAACTCCCCTTGGAACGACCGATTGTTTTGTTTTCATGCCGCTTTAGACGAGTTTATAGAAGAGCCCGAAGACGAGTACGATTTGATCGTTTCTAATCCCCCCTATTATAGTGAAGATTATAAAACTGATAATTCTCAAAGAGATTTGGCTCGTTTTCAAGACGCTATGCCTTTTGAAGAATTAATCGAGGCCGCGGCTTTATTGCTTTCCGAGAACGGAAATTTCAGTGTAATTATTCCATTCAAAGAGGAAGAAAACTTCATTGATCTGTGTGCCAAATCCGAACTTTATCCCGTTAAAGTTACTCGGGTGAAAGGCTCGCACAAAACGCCAATTGTAAGAAGTTTATTGGTTTTCAAAAGATATGAATTAGCCGTTTTAACCGCCGATGAGTTAGTTATTGAAGTAAATAGGCATGAGTATACAGCTGAATATATTGCATTGACGAAGGATTTTTATTTGAAGATGTAACTCGATTTCAAGACCTAGAATCTAAAGATTGTAACAAAAATTCCATCTATTTTAAAAAATACAACTTTAAGAATTTGTTTTGTTATATTTCTTTGTGTAGCTTCGTAAAACGATACCTAATCGATTGCTTCGTTTCTTTGCGGGGCGCTCGCAATTACATAAATTATGAAACCAGACTTATTTCAAGCTCCAGATTATTATAATTTGGACGAATTATTGACGGACGAACATAAATTAGTCCGTAATGTTGCGCGCGAATGGGTAAAACGTGAAGTTTCGCCCATCATTGAAGACTACTCCCAAAGGGCAGAATTTCCCAAACAAATCATCAAAGGCTTGGCTAATATTGGGGCGTTTGGGCCTTACATTCCAGAAGAATATGGCGGTGCCGGCCTAGACCAAATATCGTATGGCTTGATTATGCAAGAAATAGAACGTGGCGATTCCGGTGTTCGTTCAACTGCTTCGGTGCAATCCTCTTTGGTTATGTATCCGATTTGGAAATACGGAACCGAGGAACAACGCCTAAAATATTTGCCCCAACTGGCATCGGGAGAATTGATGGGTTGCTTTGGCTTGACCGAGCCCAATTACGGTTCTGATCCCGGAAGCATGATTTCCAACTTCAAGGATATGGGCGACCATTACTTATTAAATGGAGCAAAAATGTGGATTTCCAACGCGCCTTTTGCTGATATTGCCATAGTTTGGGCAAAAGATGAAACAGGAAGAATTCACGGTTTAATCGTGGAACGGGGAATGCCAGGATTTACAACTCCAGAAACACATCATAAATGGTCACTTCGTGCCTCAGCAACAGGGGAGTTGATTTTTGATAATGTAAAAGTGCCAAAAGAAAACAGATTACCCAATAAATCAGGATTGAGCGCGCCCTTGGGTTGTTTGGATTCTGCCCGCTACGGGATTGCTTGGGGCGCCATAGGAGCTGCGATGGATTGTTATGACACCGCATTACGTTATGCTAAGGAGAGAATCCAATTTGACAAACCTATTGCAGGAATGCAATTACAACAAAAAAAATTAGCCGAAATGATTACCGAAATTACCAAAGCGCAATTATTGACTTGGCGATTAGGGGTTTTGAGAAATCAAGGAAGGGCGACAACAGCACAAATATCGATGGCCAAAAGAAACAATGTAGATATGGCAATTCATATTGCTAGGGAAGCGCGACAAATACTTGGAGGAATGGGAATATCTGGGGAATACTCCATTATGCGACATATGATGAATCTAGAGTCCGTAATTACCTATGAAGGAACCCACGATATTCATTTATTAATTACTGGAATGGATGTGACGGGGATTTCTGCTTTTAAATAGTAGGAAACAACTATTAAAGTATTCATAAAATCGATTGTAAAAGCTTCTTGTTCCCAAGGAGCTTTTTTATTTTTGTAGAAAATTTAAACCATGAACATAGAAACAATAAACAATAAAATTCAGCCACAAAAAGAAGTATTATTAAACCATTCTTTATATGAAAAAGTAAAAACCATGGCTGATTTAAATTCTTTTTTAGAAACCCACGTGTATGCTGTTTGGGATTTTATGTCATTATTAAAGGCGTTACAAGCGCAATTAACCTGCACAACGACCCCTTGGTTTGCTACAAAAAATCCAGAAACAAGGTATTTGATAAACGAAATAGTTCTTGCTGAAGAAACGGATTTAACGATTGATGGCCGTCGCCAAAGTCATTACGAAATGTATGTCGAAGCGATGGAAGCATGCGGTGCAAATACTAGTGGAATGGAGGATTTTTTATCCGAAATCAATTCGCTTCAAAACATTTTTGTTGCCATTAAACAAAGTGATCTACACCCCAATATCAAAGCGTTTTTAGATTTTACATTTAGGATTATTGAACAAGGAAAAACACATGAAATTGCCGCAGCCTTCACCTTTGGAAGAGAAGATGTAATCCCAAGCATGTTTACGGTAATACTAAAAAACTTCCAGGCTAATTTTCCTAAAACCGATTTAAGTAAATTGATTTACTATTTTGAAAGACATATCGAACTAGACGCTGACGAACATGGTCCTATGGCAATGAAAATGATAACGGAACTTTGTGGGACTGATGCAACAAAATGGAAGGATGTAGAAGAGGTTTCAATTTTGGCACTCGAAAAACGAATTGGACTTTGGGATGCCATTGAAGAAAAAATCACAGCAAATTTGGAATTGGTTTAATAAATTATTTAGCCTCTCCAATCAATAATTGCTAAAATTAAAAAAGTGTCCTATTCTTGAATAGGACACTTTTTTAATTTTCCGGAGCTAATTCTAACTCTAATCCTTCTAGATCTAAGGTGATAGGGATTTGACACCCCAAACGACTGTTTGATTTCACGAAGAAAGCCTCCGAAAGCATTGCCTCTTCCTCATCTCCCATTTCGGGCAAGCAAACGTCGTTTAACACGTAGCATTGACAAGAAGCACACATGGCCATCCCGCCACAAGTTCCTTCTACTGGAAGTTCATAGGCTTTACATAATTCCATGATGTTCATAGCCATGTCAGTTGGGGCTTGCAATTCATGAACAACTCCTTCTCGGTCTTTAATTTTTATTAATACATCCATTTGTGCGATTTGGAATTAGGTAATTTTTATTGGGTTGCTAAGTGTCAGGATTGTTTTAAAATCTCACGCTATTCTAATTTATGTAATATTGACAACGGTTTCTATTTGTGGCGCAAATTTTTTGATGGTGGTTTCAACACCCGCTTTCAAGGTCATTTGATTCACGCTGCAGCTGGTGCAAGCTCCTTCCAGACGAACCGTCACGTACTTTCCCTCCGCTATGGAAACAAGCGAAATATCTCCTCCATCAGAATTTAAAAAAGGCCGAATCTCTTCAAGTGCTTTTTCAATGTTTGCTGTTAATTCTTCTGTTGTCATTTTGGTTTGAATTTGAAGATAGGTTAATTTGGGAAATTTAGATTTTATTAATTTTTGGATTCCCGAATAAATAATTATTTTTTTACTGCCGAACAACCTGCCATGGTTGTAATTTTAACCGCTTCGGTGGCAGGTAAATTTTTGTTTCTGCTCACTACTTCTTCCACCACTTTTCGCGTAATTTCTTCAAAAACAGTCTCAATTACCGACCCCGATTGAAGGGCTGCCGGACGACCGTAATCTCCAGCTTCACGGATAGATTGCACTATTGGTACTTCTCCTAAAAATGGAACTTCCAAATCTTCTGCAAGGTTTTTTGCCCCTTCTTTTCCAAATATATAATACTTATTATCCGGCAACTCCTCAGGTGTGAAATAAGCCATGTTTTCGACGATTCCCAGAACAGGTACATTTATTGCATCTGACATAAACATAGAAACCCCTTTTTTGGCATCGGCGAGTGCTACTGCTTGTGGTGTACTAACAACAACAACACCTGTTATAGGTAGTGCTTGAACTATCGAAAGGTGAATGTCACCCGTTCCTGGCGGCAAATCAAGGAGCAAGAAATCTAATTCGCCCCAATCGGCATCAAAAATCATTTGGTTTAATGCTTTCGAAGCCATTGGGCCACGCCAAATAACCGCCTGACTTGGAGAAGTAAAAAATCCTATGGATAATATTTTTACTTCATAGCTCTCTATGGGTTTCATTTTGGATTTTCCATCCACGTTTACTGATATTGGTTTTTCAGATTCAACATCGAACATAATAGGCATAGAAGGGCCATAAATATCGGCATCCAAAATCCCTACCGAAAACCCCATCTTAGCCAGCGTTACCGCTAAGTTTGCCGTTACAGTAGATTTTCCCACGCCTCCCTTTCCAGAAGCAACAGCAATAATATTTTTTATTCCAGGGATTGATTTTCCTTTAATTTCCGTACTCTCTGCGGCTTCAACTTTGACGTTTATTTTGATTTTAGCTTCTGGCGAAACTAATTCAAGGATGGTTTTTTTAATATCGTCCTCAGCGCGTTTTCTGATGTGCATTGCCGGAACATGTAGTACTAGATCAACTATAACTTCATCTCCAAAAGTGACTACATTTGCAATGGCGCCGCTCTCTACCATATTTTTACCTTCTCCTGCAATAGTGATGGTTTGTAGTGCCTTAAGGACTTCTTTTTTATCTAATTTCATGTTGTTTTTTTGATTTTCCAATTGACGCTAATCTATCGGAATAGTATGCTTATTTAAACGGATTCTTTTTTAGATTATTGGATGCAAAGATAGCACGAAAAGTTCTTATTATAAACGTTTTGAATGGGATTAATTGATTTTAGAATTGACGATTTCAATTGGAGTATTGTTGCGCGAATTTTTTGGAGTATTCGAATTGGGGAGTGCCCCGACGTCGATTTATTTAAAGCCAATCATCCGGTTATTTCAGGCTCCCAAAAACACTTCTCGAAATCCATAATCTGGTTATCGACTACTTTAATCCCTTCGTTTTCGAGTAATTGCTGCATTAAATTCGTTCCGTCAAAATGATGTTTTCCCGTAAGCAATCCTTTTCTGTTTACAACTCTGTGTGCAGGAATATCTTCAAGATTATGACAGGCATTCATGGCCCAGCCGACCATTCTGGCAGAGCGTGACGTTCCCAATGCTTTGGCGATGGCGCCATACGAAGTTACCTTGCCATAAGGGATTTGTCTAGCGACGGCATAGACTTTTTCGAAAAAATTGTCGGTTGGATTCGGCATTTTGTCACCAATAATATTTGACCACATTCCATAGGGTAATCACCGAAATCAACCCTGTTATACTCCCGATGATAATATTTATATTTTTAGTAACATAATCGGTTTTATTTCCTATTCCATTAAAGAAGCAGATGTAGCCGTAAAAAACCGAAAAAGACCCTAGTACAACCCCATTCACAAAGATAAAAATGGAGGTGGTGTCGAATGAAAATAGTTTAAAAGACGCCAAAGTCATGCATACAAAAACATAATAGGGAATCGGGAAGAAGTTGAGTCCCGAAAGCAACATCCCAAAAAAAAACCGACTAGTTTTGCTATTCTTTGTGAGCTTTCTCGTCTTATACTTGGGCTTTTTGGCCAATACTAAAAAATAAATCGTCAAGGTGGCAAAGATACCCAAACCCACTTCGCGCAATAAAGTGACCAAATCCGGGCGCCTACTTATAATTTTTGCAAATACTATAGCAAAAAAGGACTGGAAAAATATAACTAATATCGCTCCCAAAACAAACCACAACGCATTCCGTTTTCCCTCTTTCAGATTCACTTTAGCCGCAGTCATATTTATTAATCCCGGAGGAATAATCCCTATAAAAGCGGTTATGAATCCTAAAAATAATGAGTTTATGATATTCATTTATTGGAAATCAGACGTAAAAAATCATATTAAACCACTACAAACGAGTTATTATGGTTTAATTTTAAATCGAATATACGTAATTGCTTTGTTAATTTCTAAATATTGTTTTTCGTAAAAAGTTTGGAAAGCAGTAACTTCCTCTGGACTTCCTTCGTTTACATATACATTATGATTGGCATACAACACCTCGTGTCCTTCCCCATGCAATAATCCTAAGGTATATCCATGCATGAATTCGCTGTCAGTTTTTAGGTTGACAACACCTTCTCTTTTGAGGATTTTTTTATACAATTGCAGAAATTCCGAGTTGGTCATTCTGTGCTTGGTGCGTTTGTATTTTATTTGGGGATCTGGGAAGGTAATCCAAATTTCATCTACTTCGTTTTCGGTAAAAATGTGATTGATTAATTCAATTTGAGTACGGATAAAAGCCACATTGTGCAAACCGGTTTCAACGGCCGTTTTGGCACCACGCCAAAATCTAGCTCCTTTGATATCGATCCCGATGAAATTCTTATTAGGGTATTTTTCGGACAAGCCAACGGAGTATTCGCCTTTGCCACAGCCCAATTCGATCACCAATGCATGGTCGTTTTTAAAGAACTCTGTGTTCCATTTGCCTTTTAGCGGAAATAAATTCCCCACCACTTCTTCCCTTGTAGGTTGAAAAACATTATGGAATGTTTCGTTTTCCTTGAATCGTTTTAATTTGTTTTTACTTCCCACGCTTTTATAAAATATTTTTACTTCCTAACTATTCCACCCAAAGGTCTCGGGGGGCAAAATTAACCAAATATATAAGACGATAGGCTGCAAATAAAAAAAAGGTAGTTTGAATATGAGAGTAGTCAAAAATCCTTGATGAATTTCTACCTATAAAATCAATAGAAAAGGCTTGACTTTCGTCAAACCTTTTCTAATCTTATAAAATTGCCTCGTTCCTTGAATGACTAGGAATTACAACAATGCGTCTAAGCTATCTGCGTACGTTTGTTTTGGAGCAACTCCTACTTGCTTTCCTACTACTTCTCCGTTGTGAAAAACCAAAACTGTTGGAATATTTCTCACGCCGTATTTTGCTGCAAATTCTTGGTTTGCGTCTACATCTACTTTTCCAACGACTACTTTTCCTTCGTATTCTTCGCTGATTTGGTCAATGATTGGTCCCACCATTCTACAAGGACCACACCATGCCGCCCAAAAATCTACCATTACTGGTTTTGTTGACTTCAAAACTACTTCCTCAAAAGTAGCGTCTGTTATTGCTAATGCCATATTCTTGTTTTTTGAATTTATTTATTTTGTAATACAAATATAGAGAAACATTTGAGTTTATAAGTGGAACTGGAATTACATTTAGCTATTATTAAATTGGTATAATTTATCAATTCAATTTAAAATTAATTTGCATCTTCTCCAACTCCGTCAATAACTCATTCGAAATCTTGATTTTTAATTTCCGGCTGGGCATTGATATTTGCGTAATCACTTTTGTTTCCTCAATTTCTGAAATCATTTCAACAATTACGGGGTCTTCATTTTCGGAAATTTCTTCAGTAAAAATGGCCGTTTCATCAGGTAATTCATCTTCAAATAATACCGATTCTATTTTTTCTTCCACTTTTATAATTTCAGGATGTATTTCTTCCGAAACTTCAATATGTTTTTTAATCTTTTCCAATTCCATAATTTCAAAAGAAACGGTGTTATCTCCTTTGTTGGCTTGGAAAACCGCATTTAATTTTGAAATAAAATCCCCATTCAAATCTTTTATGTCCAATAAAACGCTTAATTTTTTGGCGAAATTATCAAAAACATCTTGTAGTAATTTAAAATCTGAAAATTGTAATCTTGGGTCTCCCTTTTTCCCGGTATCTCTATCTACCCAACCCTCTTTCACCAATATTTTTATGTAGGTGAAACTATTTGGAATAAGATAATGCCGGTTTTTCATATATTCTTCACCAAAAATTTTGAATTCATAACTCTCGTCATATCCCTCTAGATTAAAGGATGCCCAGCCTTTTCCGTTTTTGGCAATTCGGTGTTGCACATTACTGATTATGCCTCCAAAAGTTAAATTTTTATTCACAAATTGATTCAAATCTTTCAGCGATTCTAATTTCGAATTACAGAAATATTTCATTTCAAATTTAAAATCATCCAGTGGATGTCCAGAAATATAAATCCCAACTACCTCTTTTTCTTTTGCTAATTTTTCCATCGTACTCCAATCCTCACAAGGTGGCACAATAGGTTCCGCAATCTGCACATCGCTGCTTTCGCCAAACAAACTTACCTGTGATGAATTTTCGTTTTCCTGAAACTTTGCCCCATAGCGAATGGCTTTTTCATAAAAAGTAATCCCGTCACCATCATCGTGAAAATATTGTGCTCGAGTCGTTCCTATAAAGGAATCAAACCCGCCAGCCAAAGCTAGATTTTCCAAAGCTTTTTTATTGGCGGCGCGCAAATCGATACGTTTAGTCAAATCAAAAATAGACTTATATTTTTCTGTTTTTCTGTTTTCAACAATCGTTTCGACTGCTGCCATTCCTACTCCTTTTACAGCACCAATCCCAAAACGTACGGCATAATCATCGTTTACCGTAAATTTATAAAACGACTCATTTATGTCTGGACCTAAAACTTTTAACCCCATTCGTTTGCATTCTTCCATAAAAAAAGAAACCTGCTTGATATCGCTCATGTTATTTGATAAAACCGCCGCCATATATTCGGCGGGATAATTTGCTTTCAAATAGGCCGTTTGATAGGCAATCCAAGCGTAACAAGTAGAATGCGACTTGTTAAAAGCATATTCAGCAAAGGCTTCCCAGTCTTTCCAAATTTTCTCTAACTTTTCTTCGGCATGCCCTTTGGCTGCAGCCTGGCTGATAAATTTAGGTTTCATTTTATCCAAAACATCCTTTTGTTTTTTCCCCATTGCTTTTCGTAAAACATCGGCATCCCCTTTGGAAAAATCCGCCAATTTTTGTGACAAAAGCATAACTTGTTCTTGATAAACCGTAATTCCATAGGTGTCTTTCAGCAATTCTTCGCAAACATCGAGGTCGTATACAATATCTTCTTCGCCGTTTTTTCGCCTAACAAAACTTGGAATATAGGCGATTGGTCCTGGACGGTACAAGGCATTCATCGCAATTAAATCCGGAAAAACGGTAGGTTTAAGTTCTTTAAGGTATTTCTGCATTCCCGGCGATTCGTATTGAAAAATACCAACCGTTTCACCACGCTGAAAAAGTTCGTAGGTCCTCGCGTCGTCAATAGGAAATTCATCAGGATTAAGGTCTATTCCACTTCTGTATTTTACTAATTTTACAGTGTCTTTTATTAAAGTCAAGGTTTTTAAACCCAAGAAATCCATCTTCAACAAACCAGCACTTTCGACGACCGAGTTGTCAAACTGTGTGACATACAAATCCGAATCTTTGGCCGTAGCCACGGGAACAAAATCAGTAATATCACTAGGGGTAATAATCACACCACAAGCGTGAATCCCTGTGTTTCTTAGGTTTCCTTCTAAAACTTTCGCTTGCTGAATGGTTTCGCCACTCAGATCATCTTCCTTAGAAATTCCAATTAATTCTTTTATTTTTTCAAAATCCTCTGGACGCAGAATTTTCTTAATATCGCCTTCAGCATCTTTCAAAAAACGGGATAAACTCCATTTTGAAGGGATTAAATTTGGAATTAATTTGGCTATTTTATCAGCTTCAAAAAGAGGTAAATCCAACACTCTCGCAGTGTCACGAATCGCTGATTTTGCTGCCATCGTTCCGTAAGTGATGATTTGAGCTACTTGTTTCGAACCATATTTATTGATAACATAATCCATTACTTTACTTCGTCCTTCATCATCAAAATCGATGTCGATATCGGGAAGTGAGACCCTATCTGGATTCAAAAATCTTTCGAAAAGTAAGTTGTATAAAAGGGGGTCAATATTGGTAATTCCCAGACAGTAAGCAACAACAGAACCTGCCGCAGAACCACGACCGGGACCAACAGAAACGTCCATTTTTCGCGCTGCAGCAATGAAATCCTGCACAATCAAGAAATAACCAGGGTATCCTGAATTTTCTATAGTCAATAATTCAAAATCAAGTCGTTCTTGAATCTCAGGGGTGATTTCTTTGTAGCGTTTGTTGGCGCCAATAAAAGTAAGGCTTTTCAAATAGGCATTTTCTCCTCGTACTCCTGCATCTATTGCATCTTCCGGGACTAGAAAATCCTGAGGAATTTCAAATTTTGGAAGTAACACCTCACGAGCCAAATTGTAAATTTCAATTTTATCCACTATTTCTGAAATATTCGAAATCGCTTCTGGCAAATCGTTGAAGTTTTGCTTCATTTCTTCCCCCGACTTGAAATAATATTCCTGATTCGGTAAGCCGTAACGATATCCACGCCCTCGGCCTATTGGCGTAGATTGCTTTTCCCCCTCTTTTACACACAATAAAATATCGTGTGCGTTAGCATTTTCTTTCTCAATATAAAAAGTATTGTTGGTAGCAACTATTTTAACCCCGTGCGTTTTTGCTAAGGAAATCAAGCCTTCGTTTACGCGGTTTTCGTCTTCCTGATTATGACGCATCACTTCGATATAAAAATCTGATCCAAATTCATTTTTCCACCAAAGAAGGGATTCTTCTGCTTGTTTTTCCCCTAGATTCAAAATCTTATTTGGAATTTCTCCGTACAGATTCCCCGACAAAACAATGATGTCTTCCTTGTATTGTTGGATGATTTTCCGGTCTATTCTAGGCACATAATAAAAACCCTCGGTGTAACCTATGGAAGACATTTTGGCTAAATTATGATAGCCTTTTTTGGTCTTCGCTAAAAGTACAATTTGGTAGCCATTGTCTTTATGAGACTTGTTTTTATGGTCTTCACAAACAAAAAATTCACAACCAACAATTGGTTTCATCGAAACTTCGGTCGGTTCCTCCCCTTTTTCAATAGCCTCCTTGTTTTTTGCTTCAGCCGCTTTATTATGGTATAAAATATCTCGAACAAAATGAAAAGCTCCCATCAAATTGGCGTGGTCCGTTATGGCAACGGCAGGCATTTTTCGCTCTGTTGCTGCTTTTACCAAAGCTGCGACGCTAATCGTAGATTGCAATACCGAAAATTGAGTGTGATTGTGCAAATGCACAAAATCGGTGTCGATTAAAAGTTGTTTATTGTCCGAAAGTTCCTGTTTCGAAATTGGCGCCGGGTGTTGACCTCCTAATTGCTGACGGATTTTATCAGACGCCTCCTTTAAATTGATATGCTGCAACCCGACAAGTTGAATTTTTACTGGATTTTTTAGTTGAAAATCCTCGAAATAGTTGCGTTCCACTTCAAGATCTGTTTTCGTAAAAACTTCCGTACGAATTAATTCGAAAAAACAACGCGTAGTTGCTTCCACATCTGCGGTGGCATTATGCGCTTCTCCAAAAGGGGTGTTAAAAAGATAAGCGTGTAATTCGGTTAATGTAGGCAGTTTAAATTTTCCTCCGCGACCTCCGGGAAGCTTCAATAAAGTCGCCGTTACTTCGGTACACGTATCGAGAATTGGCATGGAACCCATTGGGCTTTCAACACCCATTCTATGAAATTCACAGCCCATAATGTTGATGTCAAAACCTAAATTTTGACCCACAATAAATTTGGTTTTCGATAAGGCAATATTAAATTTCTCTAAAACTTCAGCTAAAGAAATTCCTTCGGCTTCGGCCAATTCAGTCGAAATACCGTGAATTCTTTCGGCATCATACGGAATATTGAATCCCTCTGGTTTTACCAAATAATCCTGATGCTCGATAATTTTTCCCATTTCGTCGTGCAACTGCCAAGCGATTTGAATACATCGCGGCCAGTTGTCCGTGTCGGAAACTGGAGCGCCCCAACGTTTTGGTAACCCTGTGGTTTCGGTATCGAATATTAAGTACATTTTCTAAGCATTAGATTTTTTTGGAAAGGCAATCAATTGGAAAAATTGATAAAAACAAAAATACATTTTATGAGGTTGTATTTCAATTTTAGTTATTAACAAATGGACTGGTTTAAACTCTAAATTCTACTACTAATCTATAGTATAAAAAAACTGCACAAAACATTTGCTTACTTCTGTCTAAAAATTGTATTTTTATTTTTTTATTAATCCTGTGTTTTTAGGATTAGACAAATTAGCAGATTTAATATAATGGCGACAAAAATAGCATCCAAAAAAGCAAAACAACCTACAAAAAAGCATCCCAAAAATTTTAAAAGCAAATTAAGTCGGTTTTTATTTAAGGCATTCTTGTGGTTTCTTGGACTTTCCGCTTTTTCTGTAATACTTTTCAAATATGTGCCGGTACCATTCACGCCCTTGATGGTAATTCGGGCATTTGAAAACAAATTAGCAGGGAAGGAAATTTATTTCAGCCACGATTGGGAACCCATCGGAAACATTTCTGTTAATTTACAAAAAGCGGTCATTGCCAGTGAAGACGGAACCTTTTTAGTTCACAACGGTTTCGATTTTAAGGCAATGGAAAAAGCCTATAAGGGCAACGAAAGAGGCCGAAGAATAAAAGGAGGAAGTACGATATCCCAACAAACCGCCAAGAATGTTTTTCTTTGGCAAGGAAGAAGTTACCTGCGCAAAGGACTGGAAGCATATTTTACAGTTCTTATTGAGTTAATTTGGGGTAAAGAGAGAATTATGGAAGTATACCTCAACAGCATCGAAATGGGGGACGGAATATATGGAGCTCAAGCGGCAACTCAACATTGGTATCGAAAAGACGCATCAAACCTCACGAAAATACAAGCCGCGGGGATTGCCGCCATATTACCTAATCCCAGAAAATATTCCGCTACAAGTTCCTCTTCTTATATCAATCGACGAAAAGAGAAAATTGTTCGTGTGATGCGACATATTGGTAAAATTCAATATTAAAAAATCATTGCGAAGTACGAAGCAATTCTACTTGTTGCTCTAGTAGTGTGATGGCCCCCGTACCTCGCAATGACAAAGTCCTATAGATTAAAATTTAACCCTAGAACAATGTTTCTGCCAATATTGGGAATACCATCCGTTTTCAAGCGAGAAAGATGAGCTATGTACATTTTATCGAACAAATTATTGCCATTCAAATTCATTTCAAAAACCGCATTCCCAAAATTTATTTTCCCTCCAAAACCCAAATTCACCAACGTATATCCATTTGATTTTGTCTCGAAACCACCCACATTATTTTGATTGAAAGTCGTGGAAATATTCAATGTTGCAAAGCCTTGTTCTAGCCATTTTTTGCTAGTAAATTCGGTTCTAATAGTGTTGCTCCAATTATTTGCTGGAATCAGTGGCAAGTAATCGCTCCCGAGGCTTCGGGATTGCTTTTTGCCGGTAACCGATTCAAAACTCGTTTCATAATGCAACCAATCCAATGGATGTGGATGAAAATGTAATCCGATTTCACAACCGTATAATTTGGCATTATTTTGAATATAATCGAAAACAGGGTTGTCAAAAGTGTTGTCGACAGGTATTTCACCAGTTGGAGAGGTGTAAATATAATTATTGATATGGTTGTAAAATCCGTTGGCAAAAAATTCGACATGGCTGCTTTTGTATTCTAAATTCACATCCGTTTGTACATTTTGTTCCGTTTTCAAATCGGGATTTCCCACTTCATAACTGTTCGTTCCTTCGTGCACACCGTTAGAAGTTAATTCGGCCAAGTTGGGTGCCCTAAATCCAGAAGCCACATTCAATCGCAATGTCAAATCGGTAGCCAAATTAGTTTTGTACCCTAATGAGGTATTAAAACTGTCGAAGGATTTGTCAAGTGCTTCGAATGAACCTTCTTCGCCAGCAATTCCATAAGCTGTTGTTGCTATTTTTCTTTTGTCAAAGCGAATTCCAGCTTGAATTACATTTGTTTTCCATTCGTAATTTCCAGTGCCGAAAATCCCAAAGTCTTTCGTTGTTGCATCAGGGATTAAATATTCTTCTCCAGAATTGGTGTTGGTTTGATTCATTCCTTGAATTCCAAAAATTGTTTCTACTTTACCCATTTTTGGTAAATGATATTTTACATTATAATTGAATGTTTTCAATTTCATATGCAAAACAGCAATATTACCATCTTCTAATTCGCTTCGGTCGTTGTCAATATAACCCAAGTCAACATCTAGTTTCGAGTTTTTAAAGAAGAATATATTGTTTAAACTCAACAAATTATTGTCAATAGCTTGGCTTGGATAATCTGTTTTTTTGCTGGTAGTTTGTTCCGAAACCCCGTTTTCAGGAATTCCTAAATCTAACTTATTGAAATTATAGCGCAAAACACTTGAAAATTTTGAATTACTGTAACCAATTCCAGTTTTGAAATCAGTTTCATTGTAGCGCGTATTGGTAACTCTGTCTCCGTCGGCAATTGCATAATCGGAATGGGTATCATACGTTCCTCTTGCCAAGACTTTCCAGTTTTTACCAGAAGTTTTTAATCCCAATGAAGTGTTGCTACCCAAAGTGTTTGAAAATAATCGTTGATTAAAATCGCCTTTAAATGTATTTGTGTTTGCAAATTTTTCAGGGTTGAAATACAAAACACCACCCAACGCATCAGAGCCATAAAGCAACGACGCCGGACCTTTTATTACTTCGATACTTTCGACACCAGCATCGTTTAATCCCAAACCATGTTCGTCGCCAAACTGCTGATTTTCGATTCGAACGCCTTGTGAATAGACCAAAACGCGATTCCCGCTCAAACCGCGAATGACAGGTTTCCCGATGGAAGTTCCCGTCGAAACTTGAGAAACACCTGGAATGGTTGCCAATCCTTCAATCAAAGTAGAAGTTCCTTTTTGTTGTAATTCTTTAATGCTTGAATGCTCTACTTTCATCACGTTTTGTGACTGGAGTTTATTGAAAGCCGTTGAAACAATCACTTCGTCCATCTGGAATTCAGTTTCTTCGAGAACGATGTTTAGAATGGTTACTTTGTTTTGAAGATTTAGGGTTTTATTCTGTGTTGCAAATCCGAAATAGGCAAAAGCCAATTTTACTTTTCCGTTGGGAAGATTTGACAGGGAATAATTGCCATTTTCGTCTGTCGAAGTTCCTTTGTGTAATTCCGGTATATCAATCGAAACTCCAATTAGAGGTTGTTTTTTGGAATCGGTCACCGTCCCTGTGATGGTATTTTGTGCCTGAAGCATGGCTGAAAACCCTATAAATAGGGCAGTTATATTTTTTTTCATTTGAAATGATTTTATTGTTAAATAGGTAGCGCAAAAACTTTATGCCTTTGTGCCTTGAGGGTAATTAATTTAAACAATAAAACTCGGGGGAGCACGAAGCGCAAAAAGGCTTCCTTTAAAGAATTGGGTTATTTCCCTTGAATTGAAAAAAGAATATCCAGAGGGAAGGTTTGTTTTCTTGAATTCAAAATGAGAAATAGTAGCAGAAATAAAATTGCTTAGTGTAAAATCACAAACAAAACAATGGTCAAAATTCTGGTGTTGATGCGTGATTTCGTGACTGGATATGTTTTTATGAGAACATTTTTTTTCAGAAAGTTGTTTGGCCAAATGTTCATAACTATGTACAGATTGAAACAGCATTGCGAACAATACTGCAATTCCCAAGAAAGAATTTAATAGGACAATCTTCTTTTTCATTTGCACAAATATACAAATACCCAATAAAAATCCGACTAACTTTAATATTATTCAAAGCCAATCGGATTTTAAAAATTATTCTAATGAAGATTAAACCAAATGGTTTTTTACTAAATATTCAGCAATTTGAATAGTATTAGTAGCAGCTCCTTTTCTTAAGTTATCCGCAACAATCCACATATTTAAGGTGTTCGCTTGGCTTTCGTCACGACGAATTCTACCCACAAAAACCTCATTTTTCCCTTCGGCATATCTTGGCATTGGATAGGTAAAAGTGTCTAAATTGTCTTGCACCACAATACCGTCCGTTTGACTCAAAATAGTTCGTACTTCGTTGATGTCAAAATCATTGCTGAATTCAACATTCACTGCTTCGCTGTGACCGCCTACAACTGGTACACGAACAGCAGTAGCAGTTACTTTGATGCTGTCATCACTTAATATTTTTTTGGTTTCATTGACCAATTTCATTTCTTCTTTGGTATATCCATTAGCCTCAAAACTATCGCATTGTGGAATACAGTTTCTGTTGATTTTGTATTTATAAACCATGTCACCTTCAATTCCTGCACACTCGTTTTCGAATTGGGCTACTGCTTTCACACCTGTCCCAGTGATGGATTGATAAGTGGAAACAATAACACGTTTGATGTTGTACTTTTTGTGCAATGGGGCCAAAGCCAATACCATTTGGATAGTAGAGCAGTTTGGGTTGGCAATAATTTTATCTTCTTTTGTCAATTCATTCGCGTTAATTTCTGGCACAACTAGTTTTTTAGTTGGATCCATTCTCCAAGCTGAGGAATTGTCGATAACGGTGGTTCCTGCAGCCGCAAATTTGGGTGCCCAATCTAATGAAGTTTCACCTCCAGCCGAAAACAGCGCAATATCTGCTTTCATATCAACGGCCGTTTGCAATCCCACTACGGTATGTTTTTGTCCTTTGAATTCAATTACTTTACCTACTGATTTTTCAGAGGCCACTAAAATTAATTCCGAGTAAGGAAAATTTCTCTCCTCCAATACTTTTAACATGATCTCGCCAACCATTCCGGTTGCACCTACAACTGCAATTTTCATACTATATTATTTTATTTTGAATACTGATTTCCTGATACAAAAGTATGTAATCTTAAAGTCAAAACAAGTGTGTTCACAAAAAACAACAAAATGTTACAGATTTAACAAAAAGAACCACGCTATGGGGCGTGGTTTAGTTAGAATAGGTAATGTAGCGGAAATTATTTTTTCAACAAATCTCGAATTTGAGTAAGCAATTCCTCCTGAGTTAGGCTAGCCGGTTTAGCAGTAGCGAGATCTTCTTTCTTTTTAGCAGCATTAATCCCTTTGATAATCATAAATAAGACAAAGGCAATAATGATAAAGTTAATCACAGCCGAAACAAACATTCCATATTTAACACCACCAAAAACGGTAAGTTCTTCAATTTTGGACAAATTAGCAGCTGACAATGCAGGTTTTAATACTAAAGGCGTAATTACATCCTCAATTAATGAACTTACAATCTTGCCAAAAGCACCACCAATAATTACACCAATGGCTAGATCTACCACATTCCCTTTCATAGCAAAAGCTTTAAATTCTGAAATCATTCCCATAATTTTTTGTTTTGGTTAAAATGAACTACTAATGTACGTATTTATATTTATTCCCTATAAAAAACCCTTTTTACTCTTTGCGAAACACTCGTAAGTATTTCATAAGGAATTGTTTGTAATTTTTCAGCCATAAAAGAAACTGTTGGGCTTTCGCCAAAAATAATCACAGAATCCCCTTCTTTACAATTGATTTCGGTAATGTCAGCCATCAACATATCCATGCAAATACTGCCAATGATGCTTGCTTTTTGATTATTGATTGTCACAAATCCAACGCCATTACCCCAAAGCCGTGAAATTCCGTCAGCATAACCAATAGGAATCGTGGCAATTCGTGTTGGTTTCTCTGCTACAAACCGTCTTCCATAACCCACGCTTTCCCCAGTTTGAATGGTTCTTATTTGAGAAATGATAGATTTCAAAGTCCCTACATTTTCCAAGTATTTTTGTTCTTCTGCGTCATTGGAAACACCATAAAGTCCAATGCCAAGTCGAACCATATCGTATTGCGCTTCTGGAAAATTAATGATTCCAGACGTATTCAAGATATGGCGAATGGGTTTTATTTGCAATTCAGTCATCAATTTTGCGGACAATTTTTCGAATAAATTAAGCTGTGCATGTGCAAAATCTTGTTGTTCTAAATCATCGCTTGTAGCCATATGCGACAAGATACTTTTAACGGCTACAAATTGGTTTCCTTTTAAAGTTGCAATTAATTCATCCAGATTTTCTTCTTCAAAACCCAAACGATGCATTCCAGTATCGAGCTTGATGTGAATGGGAAAGTGTTTCAGTTTTCGCTTTTCGGCAATTTTCAGGAAAGCGTTCAATCCTTTCAAACTGTAAATTTCAGGTTCCAAATGATGTTGAATTATAGCGGAAAAACTCGTCGTTTCCGGATTTAACACCATTATGGGCAATATAATTCCGGCATTTTTCAACGAGATTCCTTCATCGGCGAAAGCAACCCCCAAATAATCCACCTTGTGGTGTTCGAGCAATTTTGCAATTTCAAATCCACCGCTTCCGTAACCAAAGGCTTTTACCATAACCATCATTTTGGTGGTTGGTTTTAGTTTTGATTTATAGAAACTCAGGTTGTGGCTGATGGCGTTAAGGTTGATTTCTAGAACAGTTTCGTGTGTTTTCTCCGCTAATGCGGCAACTATTTCTTCAAATTGAAAATGTCGAGCTCCTTTAATTAAAATAGTTTCATTGCCAAAATTCAAATAATTGAAATTTAAAAAGAAGTCGACCGTACTTTTAAAAGTGACACAATTGGTAAACTTGTGTTTAAACGCAGAAATGGTTTCGCCAATTCCAATAACCCGATTGATTTTATTGGATGTAATGAGCTGTGATACTTTAGAATACAATTCTTCGTTCGACAAACCACTTTCGAAAATATCCGAAAGAATTACCGTTTTGACTTTGTATTGTTTTTGACTTTCCAGAAAATCCAATGCTATTTTTAATGACTGAAAATCCGAACTGTAACTATCGTCAATAAGTGTGGAGTTGTTAATTCCGTTTTTGACCTTCAAACGCATTTCAACAGGATACAACCATTGCACACGGCTTTGAATGGTTTTTTGATCGTATTTCAAATGTAATAAAACCATCAGGCAAGTAATGGTATTTTCAATCGAAGCCCCATCCTGAAAAGGAATTTGTATTTCAAAACTGGCTTTGGTATACTTAATTTGCAAAACGGTTTTGTCGTTAACTACTTTTTTTACCACAAAAACATCCGCAGTTTCATCACTGAAACTCCAGGAAAATGTTTGGATTTTTGGATTAATAAGGGCGTCAACAACCTTATTTTTTTGATAAATTATCAGTTTGGACTGTTTGAAAAGCTTCAGTTTTTCTTTTATTTTTTCTCCAATATTTGAAAAACCTTCATCATGAGCTGAGCCTATATTGGTAAGTATTCCTATAGTGGGTTGGATTATTTTTCCTAGCTTTTCCATTTCGTTCATTTTCGAAATTCCGGCTTCAAAAATGCCCAGATTGTGCTTTTCGTTAATCGAAATCACCGATAATGGGACACCAACCTGCGAATTGTAGCTTTTAGGACTTCGTATGATATTGAAATCCGGGCCTAAAAGAAAATTCAACCATTCCTTGACAATGGTTTTACCATTGCTCCCCGTCAATCCTATAACAGGAAATTTAAATACACTTCGATGTTGTGCCGCAAATCGTTGCAAAGCATCCAAGGTGTTTTTAACAACCAAAAAAGTAGCTTTGCCTGACAATCCTTCCGGAATGTGTTTGACAACAAAGTGCCGTACGCCTTTTTCGATTAAAGGTGATATGTATATATGAGCATCATTATTGGGCCCTACCAATGCAAAAAATAACGTTTTTTCATTGTTTTGCAAAGAGCGGCTATCAATGGAGATATTGTCAATTATTCCTTTAGTATCATCTCCAAACCTTTTGGCGTGAAGAATTTGTTCGATATTTTTTATGGATGAAGTCAAAGTTTACTCTTGATTTTTATTATTTTTTTCGTTTGCAATTTTGTAATCTTCTTGATTCTTTTGCATCGCATCATAATAAGCCGCGCGACTCAACGGCTCATATTCCTCGGTTTCGCCAAGCATGACCAATTTATCATTATCGTTTTTTCTAAAACTGTAATTTGCTAGATTCCCCGTGCGGGTGCAGACGGCGTGAACTTTTGTTACGTATTCGGCAGTGGCCATAAGCGCTGGCATGGGACCAAAAGGATTTCCTTTGAAATCCATATCCAATCCAGCAACAATGACACGAATGCCTTGGTTGGCCAAATCATTGCAGATTTTTATGATTTCGTCATCAAAAAACTGTGCTTCATCAATGCCTACCACATCACAACCTTGCGCCAAAATAGCAATATTTGCGGCTGCAGGAACTGGTGTAGAGCGAATTTCATTGTCATCATGCGAAACCACCATATCATTGTGATAACGACTGTCAGTACTCGGCTTGAAAATTTCGACTTTTTGTTTGGCAAATTGCGCTCTTTTTAGCCTACGAATCAGCTCTTCGGTTTTACCCGAGAACATCGAACCGCAAATAACTTCAATCCAGCCAAATTGTTCTTTATGATTTACTGTATTTTCGAGAAACATTTTGTATTTTTCAGGCTTTAAAAAGGATTAGTTTTTATTACTTTGTAACGAAAACAAATTTATTAAAAAAGACACCCCTTATTCACTATAATTTCAAAAGTTATGAAGAAAAAATTAGAAGCCGACTTGATAAGCATTGCGCATAGGGTATTGCAAATGAAAAATAAATCTGATGTCAATCAATTGTATATTGAAACGCAGAAGCTATATGAAAAACTGTCAGTTTTACGATTTGTCGAGGAAAATTTTGGGGATACAAAGCCTACCATTGGTCAAGCCGAAATAGTAGAAAAAATGAGTCATCTTTTCGAAGAAACTAATTTGATGGATTTTAACACTAGTGAAGCCATTAAAATTCAAAAAATTGAGGGAGTTGAGGAAAGTGAAGAAATTTTAGAGGAAGTATATGCTAATGTCAATTTTGAAGAAGATGAATTAGAACTAGAAGAGTCGATTACTTTAGAGTTTCAGCCCGCTTTTGAATTAGACGTAGAATTTGAGGATGAATCTCAAAAGAAAGCTGAAGCGGTTCAAATTTCCTTTGATGATTTTTTGGGTGAAAATTACAACGAAACTCTTTTTGTAAAAGCAAATTTAAGCGAAGATGATTTTTCCACAATAGATTTTGACCTTTCAAATAAAATTGAATTGCAAGACGAGGAAGAAATCTCCTTGGAAATAAATTTAACAGATGAAACCACTCCGTCGAAAGCGACTTCTCTAAATGAGTCTTTTGCAAAAGGCATAAAAATTGATTTGAACGATCGTATTGCCTTTGTAAAACACCTTTTTGGCAATAGTGAGGAAGATTACAACCGCGTTTTAAACCAGTTGATTACCTATGATAGTTTTGAGGAAGCCGAAAGCTTTATTGAAGACATGGTAAAACCAGATTACAATGGTTGGGAAGGAAAAGAGGATTATTCACAACGTTTTATCGAAATCATCGAGAAAAAATTCGATTAAATGGGTAAGTTATTTATTGTCCCAACCCCTATTGGAAACCTCGAAGACATGACTTTACGGGCGATTCGGATTCTTAAAGAAGTCGATTTAATTCTCGCCGAAGACACCCGCACCAGCGGAAAACTCTTAAAACATTTCGAGGTTGGCACGCACATGCACAGCCATCATATGCATAACGAACACAAAACGGTCGAAAATTTAATTGCACGTTTGAAAGCCGGAGAAACTATCGCTTTAATTTCTGATGCTGGAACACCAGCCATTTCTGATCCTGGCTTTTTACTCACTAGAGCTTGTGTTGAAAACGGAATCACAGTGGAATGTTTGCCTGGAGCAACGGCTTTCGTGCCGGCCTTGGTTAATAGTGGCTTGCCTAATGATAAATTTATTTTTGAAGGATTCTTGCCTGACAAAAAGGGTCGTCAAACCCGATATTTAGCACTTGCCGAAGAAACTAGAACCATGATTTTGTATGTTTCTCCACACAAATTAGTCAAAACTTTAGCTGAATTTATTACTTATTTTGGCGGAGACCGACAAATTTGTGTTTCAAGGGAGTTGTCTAAACTACACGAGGAAAATGTACGCGGAACAGTGCGAGAAGTGCTCACCCATTTCGAAAACAAACCGCCAAAAGGAGAGATTGTGGTGGTGGTTGGAGGAAAAATAACCCCTAAAGAAAACAAAAAACAAACCGATTAATAATTTAATTGATGACAATAGCCTCCTTTTTAGAAAAATTAAAACAAATTCCAAAATCAATTTCCTTTGCAGAAACGATTGCCGTGATTGATAAACATTATGATTTTACTCCAACAGCCTTCAAAAATGGCTTGCTAGATAATGCCGCAGGAGAAAACTCGGGTTCTTGTAAGTTATTTGCCTTTGCGCAATTGCAAAAATTATCTAAGAAAGAAACATTATTCTGTTTTGGAGCCTATTATTCTGAGGGCGTATTGGCAGAACCTGATGGTACAAATCACCCAAACATTCGTAATTTTATCAAAACAGGATGGAACGGAATCCAGTTGAATGGGGTTGCTTTGGTTTTAAAATAATCCCTAAACTATAAATGACTATTGCTATTAAAAACCAAACCCAAAAGATTCATTTTTTTATTTCAGCCCCGTAGTTCAACGGATAGAATGGGAGTTTCCTAAACTTTTGATCCGAGTTCGATTCTCGGCGGGGCTACTAAATCTGGAACTTAGAAATTATTGGATAAAAGATCTCTTTTCCTCTTTTTAATTATTTATGTATAAATAAACGCTTAAAGACCTAACTAATTAGTTGTTTTTTAGCGCTTTTAATGAGCAATTATTCTTTTATATATTAAGAATTCATTTTTAAATCTCGTATCTTTAGGTAGCAAAATGCTGTCTTATGAAAATTCCCAGAATTACATTCCTGCTTCAAATACTCCTCCTATTCTCTCTGCTTATCACAAGCAGTTGCAATCGGACTAAGGCAGCTGACACCACTTTCGTAGCTATAAAGAATGAGGGCAGAAATTCTAGGCTAGTTTCAGAAAAAAAAGAGCCTACACTTGACACCACTGACTATAACAAAAGGATGTTTGCCCTGAGCAATCACGACAGAAGAGGGCGATGGCCTGTAAAAAAAGCGCCTTATCCACTAGCGGGAGCCATCTTGCCTTATAAGAGAATCATTGCGTTTTACGGAAATTTATATTCCAAGAGAATGGGTATTTTAGGTGAATTACCGAAAGAGGCGATGCTGAAAAAACTGCATTATGAAGCCGCACGATGGCAAGCCGCCGATCCTTCCATAAAAACGATTCCCGCCTTGCATTACATTGCCGTCACGGCTCAAAATTCACCAGGAAAGACCGGTAAACACCGCCTGCGAATGCCTTTTCACCAGATTGATGTTATTGTGGATTGGGCAAAACCCATCCATGCACTGGTGTTTCTGGATCTTCAGGTGGGGCACAGTTCGGTGAGAGAGGAAGTGTCTATGCTAGAAAAATACCTCAAAATGCCGAATATTCACTTAGGAATTGATCCCGAGTTTTCTATGAAAAACGGGGAAACTCCTGGGACAAAAATCGGGTATTTTACTGCTGCAGACATCAATGATGCCATTACTATCTTAGCCAAAGTAGTACGAGAAAACAAACTGCCGCCTAAAGTGCTGGTGGTGCATCGGTTCACCCAAAGGATGGTGACTGACTACCAAAATATAAAACTAGTCCCCGAAGTACAAGTTGTGATGAATATGGATGGTTTTGGTAGCAAAATATTAAAGAAATCAACCTATCTCGATTACATTTATAGGGAACCCGTTCAGTTTACCGGCTTTAAGTTATTTTATAAAAATGACACTCGGTCGAATCCCAACGGACTATATACCCCAGCGGAATTACTTCGGTTTACGCCCAAGCCCATTTATATCCAATACCAGTAATTTGTTGTAATCCTTTTTGAGTCATGAAAAATTTCCTTTTCCTTTTTTTGATTGTTTTTTTTACCTTGGCAAATGGTCAAGCTAAAAAAGGAACTCAAAAAAATACAGAAGCCACCGCACCACAAATCCTTCGAAAACCAGAAGTGCCCATTCTGTGCTACCATCGAATTCGGAATATTCTTCCTGGTGATGGTGAAAACATGAGAACCTATTCCGTGACTCCCGCCAATTTTGCCCAACAAATGAAAACCTTGTCCGATGCTGGATTTCATAGCATTTCCCCGAGCCAATTGTATGAGTATTTGGTACACGACGGCGTCTTGCCACAAAAACCGATTCTTCTCACTTTTGACGACACACGAGAAGAGCAGCATCGATTGGCCGCTGCCGAAATGAAAAAATACGGCTTCAAAGGCGTTTTTTTTATTATGACGGTTTCCATAAACCGCCCGGGATACCTGACTAAAGTCAAAATTAAAAACTTATCGGACAACGGACATACCATTGGAGCACATACTTGGGATCATCATCTGGTGACGAAATACATAGGAACAGATTGGACAATTCAGCTTACAAAACCTAAAAAGCAGTTAGAAGACATTACCGGCAAAGCTGTAGACTTTTTTGCCTATCCTTCCGGTATTTGGAATCCTGCCACCATCACCCAGTTGAAAAACAAGAATTACCAACTCGCCTTTATCCTATCCAACAAAAGGGACTCCATAGCCCCCCAATATACCATTCGGAGGATGATTGTTGCAGGAAATTGGTCAACCGATAGAATGCTGAAGGCGATCCAATCCACTTTTAATAAATGATGGTTTGGAATCCGAAAAGACAAAACCGGATAGGCTCCGTGCTACAATTTTCTCCCAATTAATCTAAAAATAATCCCGAGTGGTCCCCATAATTATATAACCATCACCACCTTATGTAATAGGGATTTTTCTGTTTTTTGTTGTTTTTCCGATTGTAGAATTAAGAAAACAAGGGCAATGAAATCACAAAATCGTCAAAATTAATTGTCAAAATAATCAAAATGGCATTTGTTGCTAAATAATCAGTAAAAATAGATTTTTGATAAAAATAAAACAATAGATTTGTGTAAAACAAGTTTATTTTTCAATAAAAAAATTGAAATCTTGACTATTTAATACCGAATGATATGATGAAGTTGATGCCTAAATTGAACCCTAATGGCTGGGATGAGATGTTTTCCAATAAAGGGGTACGGAATCTTACCGCAAAGTTTTACAAACCTTACAAAGCCTAAATCCCGAAAATCTAAATCAAAAACAAAGACAAGCTGCCGATTTTTTCATGAATCAGGGAATCACTTTTACAGTATACAGTGACGACAACCAAGGCATTGAAAGAATATTTCCATTTGACATCATCCCAAGAATAATCCCCCAAAAGGATTGGGACGAGGTAGAAACAGGAATTGCCCAAAGGTTAAAGGCACTCAACTTGTTCTTGGAAGACATTTACAACGAACAACTTATCATAAAAGAAGGCATTATCCCAGCAGCATTGATAGCTTCTTGCCCACATTACATTCAAGAAGTACATGGAATAAAAGTGCCTCACAACATCCACATTCACATTGCGGGAATAGATTTGATTCGGGGTGCAAAAGGAGAGTTTTATGTATTAGAAGACAATCTGAGGTGTCCGAGTGGCGTAAGTTATATGCTGGAAAACCGCGAAATCACGAAAAGGATTTTTCCGGAAATGTTTACTTCGAATGATGTGAGTATGGTGGCAAATTATCCTATGATTTTTCACAACATACTGATTTCCATGTCCCCAAGAAAAATATCTAACCCGAATGTTGTGTTGCTCACTCCCGGAATTTACAATTCTGCTTATTATGAACATACATTCTTGGCTAGACAAATGGGAATTCCATTAGTGGAAGGACGAGATTTAGTCGTTAACAACTGCAAGGTATACATGAAAACCACTTCGGGTCTACATCAGGTGGATGTAATTTACAGACGTTTGGATGACGAATACCTCGACCCTTTGGTCTTTAAACCAGACAGCGCCCTAGGGGTGCCCGGACTGATAAGTGTTTACAAAATGGGAAATGTGGCATTAGTAAATGCCGTGGGAAATGGCGTCGCCGATGACAAAGCGGTCTATGCCTATGTGCCTGATATGATAAAATATTACCTCAACGAGGAGCCCATACTTAAAAATGTACCCACCTACCAAATGGGAAATAAAGAGGAACGCGAACTGGTGTTTGCCGATATGGGAAACATGGTAATTAAGGAAACCAATCAAAGTGGTGGCTACGGAATGATTATGGGAAACAAGGCTAAGGAAAAAGAATTGGAAAATGCCAAAATTGCTATTCTTGAGAATCCACGAAATTTTATTGCACAACCCATTATCCAACTTAGCACCGTGCCTTGTTTGATTGATGGCGAGCTAAAATTGCGTCACGTGGATTTAAGACCTTATGCTTTGTGTGGGCCCAACGGCGTGCAAATAGTTCCCGGCGGGCTTACTAGGGTGGCACTCAAGGAAGGTTCGCTAGTAGTTAATTCCTCGCAAGGTGGAGGAAGTAAAGATACTTGGATTGTGAAATGAAGAAACTAAATTAATACAAAGTGCTCTTTTGGAGACGATTTAATTAAAATATCAGAATTTTTATGAAGAAAGAATTTTTAGACTACTGGGCGGAAATTAATTGGAAAAATCGGTTTAAGTGGCTATCACAAGACATGAATTTTAAAAAATTGATACGATTGCCCTTTTTAGAGTAAGGTTGGTTCAGGAAAAGTCGACATTCATACGAATAAAAATAAGTGAAAAATGAAAGTAAATATGCTCAGCCGAGTGGCAGACGGAATGTTCTGGCTCAACCGATACATGGAAAGGACAGATGGAATGTTGCTTACCCTCAACACTTTTTACATCTTGTCTTTTGATAAGGAACTCGATGATTCACAAGGATACAAACCTTTGTTGGATTATTATACCAATTTATCTAAAAAGCAAATCAGCGAAGCTCAATTTGACACCAACTTTGTCCTAAAATACTTGGTTTGTGACAATCAAAATCACAACTCCGTAAAAAACCTAGTGATTAAAGCACGAGAAAATGCCAGGGGTTCACAGGATAAAATCACCAAAGAACTTTGGGAGCACATCAACTCTTTGTATCACTTTATGAATGCTCCTGATTTACCCAAAAAACTGGAAACCTCCGAGGCATTAAATATTGTGACCAAACTGAACAAGGATTTTTTGCTCTACAATGGAATACTTCAGGTTACCATGCCAAGAGGATTAGGCTGGTGCTTTTCAAGTATTGGCAAGCATATCGAAAGATGTCTACAGACGATTTCATTGACGCAAGCCTACTTTGCCCCTATTCATTATAATCTTGAAGGGACTGAGGATTTACTGTATTGGAGACGGTTATTGCTGTCACTTTCGGGTTATGAATTGTATCTTAAAAGTTATAGCAATATACCACACAACCGAAAGGTAGTGCAACAGGTGATTTTTAATCCCGATTTTGCCCATTCTGTAATCTATACCTTAAGTTTGATTGAAGTGTATTTAAACAGTCTTTTTAAAGACAATAATTTAAGTGAAGCCAGAACCTTACACAATCAATTTGGAAGACTCAAAAGTTCCGTTGAATTTACGGATTACCACAACCTTACAAACAAACAACTAGAAGACGTGCTCAATGATACTAAAACACAATTGATTCAGTTTTCTACCGATTTTTCAAAATTATTCTTCTCTTATACTTAATAAAAAATGGCGGTTTTCAAAATAGTTCATATTACAAAATACCAATACAACTGGCCCATTAAGGAAAGCATCAACGAAATACGTTTGTTTCCACATCATTTTGACAATCAAGATGTGATGCAACACCAGCTCCTGATTACCCACAATCCTGTTGTGGAAATTTCAAGGGATTATTATGGCAACCGGGTGGGAAATTTCAATAATTTAGAAGCCCATGAAGAGATGACAATCGAATCTCGAATGCTAGTGCGCGTGAATCATTCGCTAAAAATACCCGAAATAGATTCCACCACGGTACAGGATTTAGCCAGCCAAAAGGCAAACAGCATTTTATTACAGCGTCTTAGCTATCCCGAAACCATCCTTAAGCAAAATGAAATAGACCTTATTTTAAAAAAAATAAACCACTCTGAAAAATCCATTATTGCCATTGCGCAAGAATGCAATGATTATATATTTAAAAACTTCACCTACACCAAAGGAATTACCAATATAGAAACCACCGTTGACGAAATTTTAGAAATCAGAAAGGGGGTTTGCCAAGATTTTGCACACATATTACTGCAACTATTGCGCACCGCTGGTATCCCCTCGAGATATGTAAGTGGGTATATTTGTCCGAATGAAAGTGGGCTTAGAGGTGAGGGTGCCACACATGCTTGGGTAGAAATTTATACGCCCACTCAAGGTTGGCTGGGATTAGACCCCACAAACAATATCTGGACCATGGACAATCATGTTAAACTTTCGGTAGGCAGAAACTTCTGCGATTGTACTCCTGTAAAAGGAACTTTCAAAGGGTTTGCGAGACAAACACTTTCGGTGTGTGTGTCTATTGGCTATGAAGATGGAAGACAATTTGAGGAAATTAATGATGTGCAACTTCAGGAAGTGACCGTGGAAGAACAAGTGCAATTAGACTATATTGAGCAACTCCACCAACAGCAGCAATAAAAAGATTTAATACAAACAACCCTTGAATATTTATTAGGGTTTGCAATAGAAAAAACGATTTTACATCGACAACCAGCTTGCCGGATTATTATAGGTGGTGTTCTGAAGAATCAAGAATTTGATTATAGTCTTACCTGTTTCCCCGTTGGTTCTTACTTTGCCAATAGTTTGTTTTCGGCTTACTTTATCCCCTTTGCTGACGCTTACCGAACTTAAATTTTGATACACTGTAAAGAAATCCCCATGCTGAATCATCACTGCTTTATTCACGGGAGACAAAACAATAACACTTGTTACCTCACCATCAAATACTGATCTGGCGTTAGCTCCTTGATCGGTCGTTATTTCTACTCCGCTATTGTGAATTGTTAGCGTTTTGTATACTGGATGGGGTTGGTTGCCATAGCCTAATGAGACAAACCCTCTTTCAACTGGAAAAGTCAATCTCCCTCTGTTTGCTTTGAAATTATCCGCTATTAATTTTGATTCCGGCGTTAATTCTATTCTGGACGAAGACACTGCTGGAGCAGCAGAAACAAGGGCTTTTGCGCGTGTTTTTAATTCCTCTTTTGTCTCCACTTTCGATTCGGCTTTTGATTGCGCTCTCGCTTTTTCCATGGCTTTTTCCATGGCCGCTTTTCTGTTGGCTTCGGCGATGGCCTCTCGAATCAATCGGTCAATTTGTCGGTCGATAGCTTTGGATTCCTGCTGCTTTTTCTTAATATCGGCGGTAATTTTGTTCTTGTCTTTTTTAATGGAATCCACTAGTTTTTGTTGTTCCTTTTTTTCCTTTAACAGTGACAATCGCTCTTTTTCGTTTTCGGCAATCAGTTTCTGCTTGGCAGTTTTTTGAACATCTAGTTTCCCATTATAATCGGTGAGTTGAGTTGATTTTGATTTTATTTCCTCGCCCTGCATCTTCCTATAATTAGTATATTGCTTCAAATACTGAGCCCTTTTATAAGCCTGCAAAAAATTCTCTGATGATAGTATAAACATCGCTCTACTTTGTTCAGAACGGCTTTTGTACGATTTTAGAATCATCTCGGCATAGTCTTCCTTGAGTTCTACTAAGTCTTTTTTTAATTTGTTGATTTGTACCTGATTGATGTACATGTCATTGTTTAATAACTTAGTTTGTTTTTCTGTGGTGTTGATCAGCTTTTCTTTCAGCTTTATCTTATTGCTTTGAATAACGATGACATTGACGGCCGTTTTTTCTTTTTTCTTTACCGATTGTAACAAGGATTCATTTTCCCTAATTTCTTTTTGAATTTGGGCTTTTCGTTCTTCTAATTTTTCTTGTTGCGATGATTGACTCCACAGTAGCGAAGTCATGCCTATAAAAATCAGGCTTAGGAGAAATTTTGGCATATTGAAATAAGTTTCTGCAAATTTACTTAATTATAATTCTTTTGTAATCATTTGGAACACTATAAGGAAAAGAAAGTTCTTCATTAAAAGTAATCGTGTTATAGTCCAAATTTATTTCGGTTTTCCCTTTTTCTTGAAAGGTACTAATCGATACGTTTGAAGGCAATGTGGCCTCCTTATAAATGATAGTGTTGGAATAGTCAACCTGGATTTTTCTCCCTTCGGACGCTTGTGCTATTTCTTGTTTTTTGACCAAAAACGTGTTGGCGTCAAAAAAGAAAGATTTCCTGGTGTTATTGTTTGAAGCATCCTCCAATCTGTAGGTCTGGTCAATGAGAGACTCGGTGTATTTTCCTTTCTTCAAATCGTCAATCGCGCGCCCCAAAAGCATGTTCTGAACTTTATTATAATCTAAATCGGTTCCCAACCATTGACTCAAGGTACTGAAATCGCCTTCAAAATAACTGCCGCTTATTTTCTCATAATAACTTACCGATGTTGGCGTAATCAATGCTTTTGCCATAGTAATTCCTAAAAAACGTATGCTGACCAAAATCTGTTCGTCCTTTTTTATTTTTATTTCGGCTGTAATGTTTTGCGTTTGCTTGCTATCAGCATATTGCACGTTGGATTTAATATATAAGGTAGAAAATTCCATTTTATTGTTGGAATAGTTTTCTATTATGTTATTGGCGCTCATTCGGGACTCCTTTTTGGTCGCCTCCACAACAACTGATTTAGATTTACAGGACACAAGCATTAGCGAACTGGCAAAGAATACAAGTAATAGTACAGCTAAAAATCTATTCATCTGAATTCTTATTTTTTATCTTTTAATAATTGATTGGCTTTGGAAAAATACAATTCTTTTTTCTTAAAATCTCCCAACCCATTGAAAGCTTCGCCCAGTTGGATGTTGAAATTAATTTCCAATACAACGTCATTCCCAAGGTAATCCAATCCCATTTCGAGTATTTCCTTGGCTTTTTTGAACTGCAGTAACTGATTGTTTGCCAATCCAGAAAAATAATAAAATTGGGACTGGGTGGGATACGTTTCCACCATGTCAGTTGCTTTTTTGGAAACCAATTCAAATTGTTTCGTTTCAACATACCCCTGAAGCAAGAGCAAATAGGTTTCAATATCTTCGCCAGAGTTGTTTTTTAAAGCCTTTTCATAATAATAAATGGCTTTGACCCATTGTTTTTTATTGTGGTAATACTTTCCTATTTCCTTAGCTATATTTTCGTCTGGATCGTTATCAAAATAGGCAATCGCTCTTTCTAAATCCGTTTCGTGTCGAGGGTTCGTATTGACAAAAACCAAAAATTCATTGAGTATGCGATGACGAATTTTGGCTTCTATTTTGGTACTGGCTAAAACCAAATTCATTGAATTGATTGCTTTCTGCGCGTCATTTTTGTTCAAATAATATTTGAATAAACCCACCTGCGCCCATTCAGAACTTGGGATTTCGGCTTCCAATTTTTGAGTGATTTCAAGTGCTTTTTGAGAATCATTATGCTCTGAATACCATTGAATTAGTCCAATATAATTGGATTCTTCTTTGGGGTTTTTATTGATTTGCACGATTAGATTTTCTATTTCGGCGTTTTGATATTTTCCTTGTGACAAAATTTGCATTTTATAGGATTCCCTTCTCTCGGTTTTTCCAACTTTATCGTTCAACTCGTTAATAAGGTCGAGAGCTTTGTCAAATTGTTGGGTGTTCATGTATAGCGAGCTCAAATCTTCCTTATAGGCTTCGTCAAATACTATTACTTTTAGCACTGTCATAATAGCTTGATTGTAGTCCTTGGTTTGGTAACTTACATCGTACATTCCCAGCCAAAACCATTTGTTTTTGGGATCAATTTGAGTCGCTTTTTCGAATGAAGTGTAGGCGTTATTGTAGTCTTTTATTGCCAATTGGTTTTTCCCTAATTCGAAATAAATAGTAGCGTCATTCGGTTTTATTTTTAAACATTGTTCCAATGCCGTGATGGCCTTGTCATAATTTTGAATCCCTTTTTGCAATAATGATTCATAAAAATAATCCTGAAATTTGTCGGCATCAGTCTTGATTTGCTCCGGGTCCGTTTGTGCCAATAGCAAAGCTGAATTGCAAAGCAAAACCAAAAAGAGAAATACTAAACCCGCTTTTTTCATTGTTATTTGTTATCAATCGTCACCCTAATTCTGCAAGGTTTAATCCCTTTAGAAATTAAATATTATTCCAAAACCGAATAGTCGCCAATGCTGATGCTAGTGAATTTACCATCGAAACTGGCGTGATTCCCAATCATGGCATTATCTAAATTGGCATTTTTAATGTGTGAATGCGTTTGAACCAAACTGTTTTTTATAATGCTGTTACTAATGCTACATCCCTTTCCTAAAGATACATTTGGACCCACGGTTGCATTAATCAAAACCACGTCTTCGCCGATGTAACAAGGTGGAATAATGGTTGAATTTTCCAATTTAACGTCATAGTCCACTAAATATTCTCCATCGTTGTACAAGAAACCTAACATTCTAGAGTTGGTTTCAACAGTAACATCTTTGTTTCCGCAGTCCATCCACTCAGCCACTTCTCCCGGTACAAATTTCATGCCTTTTGCCATCATTTGCTTGATACCATCATTAATTTGATATTCTCCTCCGTGAATAATATTGTTATCCAACACGAATTGGAGTTCATTTTTCAGAACGGCAACCTCTTTAAAATAATAAATCCCGATAACGGCAAGGTCTGAAACAAATGCCGTCGGTTTTTCAACTAGTTCTACTATTTCATTTTTTTCATTTAAGTTGATTACCCCAAAGGCTTCCGGTTGATCCACTTGTTTCACCCAGATCACACTATCGGCAGTTTGGTCTAAATCAAAATCGGCGCGAATCAAAGTATCAGCATACGCAATAACGGCCGGTCCGCTCAAAGAATCTTTGGCACACATAATAGCATGACCTGTTCCAAGCGCCTCGTTTTGATAGTAAATCGTTCCCTTGGCACCTAAATTTTGAGCAATGGCAATTAAATCTTCTTCTACTTTTTTGCCAAAACTTTCGTGAATAATAAAGGCGATTTCCTCAATATCTTGATTCAAAACCCCTGCAATATCTTCGACCAAACGATGTACGATTGGTTTCCCTGCAATAGGGATCAAAGGTTTTGGGATGGTTAATGTGTGTGGTCTTAGTCTGGAACCTCGTCCAGCCATTGGTACTATTATTTTCATATTTTATTGAAAGATTAAAAGATTTAAAAATTTAAAAATTCAACATCGCAAATCTTTAAATTTTTCAATCTTTAAATTATTAAATTTTATTTCACTCCCGTACTTCCAAAACCGCCTTCTCCTCTTGAGGTTTCGGATAATTCCTTGACTTCAATCCAATCGGCTCTTTCGTGTTTGGCGATGATGAGTTGGGCTATGCGTTCGCCGTTTTCGATGACGAAAACTTCATTGGATAAATTGACCAAAATCACGCCAATTTCGCCGCGATAATCCGCATCGACAGTTCCAGGCGAATTGAGTACGGTGATTCCTTTTTTGGCCGCCAAACCACTTCTTGGTCGTACTTGTGCCTCGTAACCAATCGGTAATTCAATGAAAAGTCCCGTTTTTACGATGGTTCTTTCCAATGGATTTAAGGTTATAGATTCCGTTAAATTTGCTCTTAAATCCATTCCTGCCGATGCTATGGTTTCATAGTTGGGCAAGTCGTGTTGCGATTTATTGATAATATTTATTTTCATTTTTATCTATTTCTTTTTAAAATACCTAAAATAGTTTCTTTCTCATTGTGATAAATGTAATAAATAAACCCGATTAACAATGGCACACCAACGAAGTAATTTTCACGGAAACCATAGAAGGAAATAATGGAAAATAGGATAGACAAGCCCAAATAACCCCCAATTTTATTCATGTCATACGGAATTGGGTAATACTTATTTCCGAGAACGTATGAAATGAGCATCATGCTTCCGTAAGCCGAAATGGTGGCGATTGCCGAACCGTAGTAGCTGTACTTTGGAATTAAGAGATAGTTTAAAACCAAGGTCAGTACTGCGCCCACAATGGAAATATAAGCGCCCATTTTGGTTTTATCGGTAAGTTTGTACCAAACGGAAAGGTTGTTGTAAATACCCAAGAAAAAATTTGCTAAAATGATTAGCGGCACCACTTTCATCGCTTCCCAATAGGATTTATTATCGAGCAACAAGAATTTCAAAACATCGGCAAAAACGATAACGGCAAGCAGTATTAGCGAACCCATTATCACGAAATATTTGGTGATGACCGCATAGGTTTGCGGCGCATTTTCGTTGTTGGAATGACTGAAAAAGAAAGGCTCTATGCCTAGACGGAAGGCTGTAGCAAACAAGACCATAAACAATCCGAGTTTGTAACAGGCGGAATAAGCACCGACTTCAGATTTGGCACTATTTTCAGGAAGCCAATAACCCAACAAAATTTTATCAAAATGTTCGTTGACAGCAAAGGCGATTCCTGCCACTAGAATTGGCAAGCCATAGTGCATCATTTTTTTCCAAAGTACCCTATCGAATTTTCGGTTCAGTGAAAGATAATTTGGCGAAAGCACCACAAAGGTCAATAAACTAGCTAATAAATTGGCAACGAAAATGTATCCTATCTCAAAATGTTCAACATATAAATTTCCAATAAACGAATTAGGATTGGCTTCGGCTATTTTTGGTAAAAACAATAAGAAGAATAGGTTTAATAACAGATTAACTACCACGTTTCCTATCTTGATTGCTGCATACATTATGGGGCGTTGGTTCGCGCGCAGTTTAGAAAACGGCACAATGACCAAGGCATCTAGCACTAAAATCCAAATAGAATAGGTGATATATTGCACGTCAACATTTGCCCAAGCTGCCAAAGAGTTCCTGAAAATCAAGGCCCCAAAAAGGAAGAAAATAGACGACCAAAATATGGAAATGGTGGTAGTGGCCACTACGTTTTGCTTATCTGTTTCGGAATTGTAAAAACGGAAAAAAGCAGTTTCTAATCCGTAGGACAAAATGACATTGAAAAAAACCATCCAAGACAGTACGATGGAAACTTCACCGTATTCGGCTGTGGGCAATATCCCGGTGTACAATCGTACCAATAAAAAACTCAACATACGTGGCAAAACCGTAGCTAGTCCGTATATGGCAGTTTGTTTAAAAAGATTTTTATATAATCCCAAGGGTGAGTTTTTATTTTTTAAAAAACAAAAATAACTAATTCTTTGGTTTCCGACTCATATTGAATCTTTAATCGTTGTTTATTATTATAAAAAAAGAGCCACGCATATACGTGGCTCTATATTTTATTTAGAATAAAAATTTTATCCTTTCAAAGCTTCTGCTCCACCAACAATCTCTAAAATTTCGTTAGTAATCGCTGCTTGACGTGCTTTGTTGTAAGTCAATTTCAATTGGTCTCTCAACTCGGTGGCGTTGTCTGTTGCTTTGTGCATGGCGGTCATACGCGCTCCGTGTTCAGAAGCAAATGAATCTCTGATACCTTTGTACAATTGTGTTTTCAAAGATTTTGGAATCAAAGTCAATACAATTTCTTCTTTAGATGGTTCAAATATATAATCCCCAGATGAAGCTGGCTTATCAGATTTTATGGGAGCCAATGGCAAAAATTGTTCTACTTGAACGATTTGAGTTGCTGCATTTTTAAATTGGTTGTACACCAATTCGATTTTATCATAATCCCCAGAAACAAATTTTTGGGTCAATGTTTCTGCAATTACAGTTACATTGTCAAAAGTCAATGCGTCAAAAACCTGACTTTGATTGTCAACAACAGTAAGTGTTTTAGTTAAAATGTCGTTTCCTTTTTTGCCAATGGCAAAAACATCCACTTGTTTTCCTGCGTAATAATCAGCACGGTTTTTAACTTCTTTGATTACATTGGTATTAAAAGCGCCACACAAACCTCTGTTCGAAGTGATGGCAACAACTAATATTTTCTTAACCTCGCGTTGTTTCGTGAATTCACCCCCAACATCTCCATCAAGAGTTGCTGAAAGATTTTGCAATAATTCCGTTAATTTTTCGGCATAAGGTCGCATCGCAGTGATGGCATCTTGCGCCTTCTTTAGCTTTGCTGCAGAAACCATTTTCATCGCCGCAGTAATCTGCATCGTCGATGAAACGGAAGTAATTCTATTACGGATTTCCTTTAAATTTGCCATTTTATTATGGGTATTGGGTGTTGGGTTTTAGGTGTTAAGTTCAGAAATATCTAGAACCTAACACCCAAGACCTAGAACCTAATTAGTTATATTTCGCTGAAACTTCTTTAGCTGCTGCTTCCAATACATCCGTAATTTCGTCAGTCAGTTTACCTGCTTTCAATGCATCAAGAGTTGCTCTGTTTTTGTTGTTCAAGTATTCTAAATACTCTTTTTCGAATTCTTTCACTTTATTCACAGGAACATTACGTAACAAGTTTTTAGAACCTGCATAGATAATGGCAGTTTGGTTTTCAACAGTATAAGGGTCGTTTAGATTTTGTTTCAAAATCTCTACGTTTCTTTTTCCTTTTTCGATTACGTTTAAAGTTACGGCATCCAAATCAGAACCAAATTTAGCAAACGCTTCTAATTCACGGTATTGTGCTTGGTCTAATTTTAATGTACCTGCTACTTTTTTCATGGATTTAATCTGAGCATTACCTCCAACACGTGATACCGAAATACCTACGTTAATCGCTGGACGAACCCCTGAGTTAAACAAATCACCATCCAAGAAAATCTGACCATCAGTGATCGAAATTACATTAGTTGGAATGTAAGCAGAAACGTCACCAGCTTGAGTTTCGATAATTGGCAAAGCGGTCAATGAACCTCCCCCTTTAACAATACCTTTCAATGTATCTGGCAAGTCGTTCATATTTTTTGCAATATCATCATCTGCAATAACTTTACAAGCTCTTTCCAATAAACGAGAGTGTAAGTAGAAAACATCTCCAGGATATGCCTCACGTCCCGGTGGTCTTCTTAATAAAAGAGAAACCTCACGATACGCAACAGCTTGTTTAGATAAATCATCATAAACAATTAAAGCTGGACGACCAGAATCTCTGAAATATTCTCCAATTGCAGCCCCTGCCATAGGAGCATATACTTGCATCGGTGCTGGATCAGAAGCATTAGCAGCCACAATTACTGTGTAAGCCATTGCGCCTTTTTCTTCCAACATTTTTGCGATTCCTGCTACAGTTGACGCTTTTTGTCCAATGGCAACATAGATACAAAATACAGGTTTTCCTGCGTCATAAAATTCTTTTTGATTCAAAATAGTATCCAAACAAACAGTAGATTTTCCTGTTTGACGGTCACCAATAACCAACTCACGTTGTCCACGACCTACGGGAATCATTGCATCTACTGCTTTGATACCGGTTTGTAATGGCTCTGTTACGGGTTGACGGAATATAACTCCAGGCGCTTTTCTTTCTAACGGCATTTCGAATAATTCTCCAGTAATTGGACCTTTTCCATCAATTGGAAAACCCAGAGTATTTACAACACGACCTACCATTCCTTCTCCAGTTTTAAGGGAAGCAATACGTTGTGTTCTTTTTACAGTTGAACCTTCTTTGATTCCAGTAGATGGCCCTAAAAGTACCACACCCACATTGTCCTCTTCAAGATTCAATACAATAGCCTCAAGACCATTGTCAAATTCTACCAATTCACCGTATTGAACGTTAGAAAGTCCGTATACACGAGCAATTCCATCACCAACTTGAAGTACAGAACCTACTTCTTCTAATGTAGCACCAGATTCAAAACCTTCTACTTGCTTTTTTAATATTGCTGAAATCTCAGCAGGTTTAATTTCCGCCATAATTATATATCAATAACTAGTTACTTAATTCTCTTTTTAATACTTGTAATCTGTCAGCAATAGAAGCATTGTATTGCTTATCGCCTATTCTTAAAATAAATCCTCCAATGATGGATGGATCTACCGTGTTTTCAATCGTAATTTTTTTGCTTGATGAAAAGCTTGCTATTTTAGCCGAAACTTTAGCTTCTAAGGCCGCATCCATAGGAATGGCAGTAGTAACTTTGGCTACCTCAACACCATTCATAACATCAAACAATTTGTTGTATTCAACTGCAATGCCATCCAAGATTTCAAATCTTTTATTCTCCAACAACAATTGGAAAAGGCTTTTAGTTACTGCATGAACCGAAGCAAAAACTTCAGAAACAACATCCTTTTTAGCATCCGTTTTTATAAGCGGATTTTGGATAAAAGAACTCAATTCAGAATTCGATGTTATTGTTTTTGAAATCAATACCATATCAGCACTTACTTGAGAAGCGGCTTTTTTGGAGTCGGCTATTTCTAAAATGGCTTTGGCATAGCGAATTGCTGCTCTTGTACTTGACATATTAGTTTAATTTAGCATCGCCTAACATTTTTTCAACCAATTTTACTTGAGCTTCTTTGTTAGATAATTCGTCTTTTAATAATTTTTCAGCAATTTCAAGTGACAACGAAGAAACCTGAAGTTTCAATTCAGCCATAGCTGCATTTTTTTCGTTTTGGATGGCGGCTTTTGCTTGTTCAATCATTTTCAAACCTTGCGCTTGAGCTTCATTTACAGCATCAGCAATCATTTTCTCTTTCATTTCACGTGCATCTTTCAATAAAGAATCACGTTCCATTCTTGCTTCTTGCAAAATACGTTGATTGTCCGATTGAAGATTTTGCATTTCTTTTCTAGCATTGTCAGCAGAAAGCAAAGCATTTTTTATGCCTTCTTCTCTTTCGTTAACCGCATCAAGAATTGGTTTCCAAGCAAATTTTTTCAATAAGAAAATCAAACCAACAAAAATTATTGTTTGCCAGATAAATAATCCAAACGAAAAATCATTTATTAACTTTTCCATAGTATATTATTAATTGTATTCTTTTAATTTAATTTTTTTAAACAAAAGCTGCAACCAACCGTTGCAGCTTTTTGTTTTAAATCTACTAGTTTTCTGCAACTGCAAATAAAGCTGCAAAACCAATACCTTCAATAAGTGCTGCAGCGATAAGCATTGCAGTTTGGATTTTCCCTGAAGCGTCTGGTTGACGTGCGATTGCGTCCATTGCAGAACCACCGATTCTACCAATACCAATACCTGCTCCAATAACTACTAATCCTGCTCCGATAATTCTAGGCATTTCCATAAAAATATGTATTAAAAATTAAACATTCTTTTTTGGCTCTAGGCTTTAGGCGATAGGCATTATGCTTTGCAGCTTGTTGCCTATAGCTTATTGCTTAAAGCAATTTAATGCGCCTCTTCGTGATGATGTTCTTCTACTGCCGAACCGAAGTACAAAGCAGAAAGCATCGTGAAGATATACGCTTGCAATAACGCAACTAATATTTCGATTATAGAAATAGCGAATGACAACATAAAGGACAAGCTACTTCCCAACCAACTTTTGAAAATAAATATTAATCCAATTAAACTCATCAATACAATATGTCCTGCAAATATATTTGCATACAAACGGATCATCAATGCGAATGGTTTAATAAATACTCCTAACAATTCTATAGGCGCAAGAATAATTTTCATTGGAGTTGGCACACCTGGCATCCAGAAAATGTGTCCCCAATAATTTTTGTTTGCCGTGAGATTTGTGATAATAAATGTGATTACCGCCAGTCCAAAAGTGATAGCAATATTTCCGGTAACGTTTATTCCTAGTGGAGTCAAGCCAAAGATATTCAAGAACCATACAAAGAAAAAGATGGTCAATAAATAACTCATATATCTTTTATAATGTTTTTCGCCAATGTTTGGAATGGCAATCTCGTCACGAACGTACAATACGATTGGTTCGAAAAGTCTTCCAAATCCCGAAGAAATTCCTCCGTTTTTGGCATACGATTTTGCCAAGCTGGTAAACAATAAAAACATCAACAAAGCCACAACCATTATGGTCAGAACTCCTTTTGTGATAGAAAGATCGATTGGTTTTACGTTTGTTGGATGTCCGTGCTCTTCGTTTAAAGTTCCGGCAGCATCCGTTTTGTATATTTTTTCGTGGTGTAATTTGTAGAAGTTACCATTAGATTCAGCAACTGCTTCTCCGTGTTTTGATCCTTCATTAAATTTATCAGAAGAAAAAACATGAACTCCGTTATCCCAAAGAATGATTGGCAATGGAAAACCATAATGAGCTCCGGTTGCTTCATCTGCAAAAAGAGAGAATTCGTGACCATCCAAAACGTGGTGACCAATTACTTCTTTTATTTGTTCTTTAATCTCTGACGTCTCCTCTTCTGCTATAGGAGCAACTTCGCTTGCAACAGTGGTTGTTTCAGTTTGTGCTGGAGTGCTTTCAGATGGCGTATTTGAGAAACCAAATATTGGAAGACAAGCTATTAAAATTGTTATTATAAATTGAAGTGGTTTGTTTGAAATCACCATAACTGTTAATTATCTTAATTTTTACTTTCTGAAATTGGGTGCAAAGGTACATTTAAAATTAATATGCCAAAAGCAATAAATAAAAAAAATAGGTAGAATTGTCTTTTCAAAAGCGATTTATTGCTTATTGTTTAAAATCCGGACGGTTACAATAGTCTCTATTGCTAAAAACAAAGCAAATATGATAAAAAAATTAACTTTTTCGATTCTTACATTCGGGTTTCCGGAATGTAGTATCGGGGACAAAACAGTGTAAGAAATCGCCATCTTTATACAAGTCAGCAATAAAAAAGTGTAGCCCACATTGTCAATATTTTTGGTTTTAACCTTAATTAATATAAGGAGAATAATTAGCGAGCAAAAAAAGAAAAATCCGTAGACAATTTCTATTGGAAAATAAAAACCCTGAAACTTCGGTTTATTATAGTTGAGTAAAAAAAATAACTTATGTACAAGATAAACCAGCATTGAAAGGAATAAAACTTCAAGTATAGGTTGGTATTTTTTTAAATTCATTTGGTTATTATGTCGATTTGTTAATCTCTTTCAGTTGTCTATTGATATTGTAAAATGCGATGGCAACTCCAACTATAGTATGGATTTTGACATAAATATGATCTGGATTTGGGTATTTGTCGTCCAACCAATTTCCAAAATACGAAAACAAAAATATGATTGCTCCCATTTGTATGGGAATATTGATAAGAGCGAGCCACTTATTATTATTTTGCTTCTTCGGGTTTTGGTTGTCCATCATTTGGCATCGTGTTTTTTGAATTGGTCTTCATCATACAAGAAGCGCTGAAATCAGCACCAGGTTCAACGGATAGTTTTCCTACTGTTACTTCCCCGTGAATACTGGCTTTATGTTTTACATTCAGAATTTCAGCAACGTGAATTTTTCCATTGAATTTTCCTTCGATATCCGCATTTTTACATATAATATCCCCTGTAACGCTTCCTGTCGGTCCGATGACTATTTTTCCTTTGGATTGAAAATTACCTGTTAATTCCCCATCAAGCCTGAAGTCGGCTTGTGAAATAATATCTCCTTTTATTAGGGTTCCCTCAACAATTCTATTTGTCTTACCTAAAAGTTCGGTGTATGATTTTGGCTTTTTGTCAAACATGATTTACTGCTTTGGAGGTGAATTAGAATTTGGACTATCACCACTATTCAAAATTACCGCAGGAGAAATAGTATCTACTGGTGTTTTTTGGCTTGGCAATCCTTGGTCTGGAGTTGTTGGTTGGGAAACTTCCTCTTGAGGAACCGATGGTTGATTTGGAACAGCAACGGCTTTTGGTTGTGCCAAATATTCCGAAAGATTTTTCTTGATTTGTATTACCTTATAGTTTTCATTAGAAACCACAACAGCAGGCTCAGCTATTTTATATTTTTCTTTTAATGTATTAACTATTGCTTTGGCGTATTCTTCCGAATTTATACCATGAATAGTTACGAAAATTTCTTTTTCAGTATAATTATCGCAGGAATAGGACAATATTTTATGAGTCTCTTTGGCTAGTAAAATATTGATTTTAGCCTCTATTGCATTGATGGTTTTGTCATCCCTAGTAGCTACTTTATATATGATTTTCCATTTTTTTGTATCCGTGATGCTAATTGCCATATTCTCAAGAAGCGGGATTTCAGTTGTAATTATTTCCTGTGCTTTTTTGCCTTCCTCGCTATTCGGATAATTTTCAGCAACATATTGCATAGCGTTTTTATACGCTTCGAGTCCTTGAAGTTTTCCAATGGCATTTGCTTTGAGCAATTCGAATTTAGGTACGATTTCTTCCCCAGAAAAATCTGTAATCAGCCCATCCAATTTTTCCAATAATGTAGAAAATTGTTCTTCTTGATATAATTTATACCATTTGTTGTAAACCTTTTCTGAATTTTCATTATCTGATATTACAGTTGGATTTGTATTGTTTATAATCTGTGCGTAACGAGAATTGGGATACTGGGAAGAAATCCTTTTTTTCATCTCTTCTGCTTTACTAGTATTTGTGATTTGGTATATCTTGAACAAATTGTACATCGCAGGAAGCACCAATTTTTCTTCCGGATTATGTTGCAATAATTGTTCGAGTTTGTTGCTCGCCAATTCGTATTCCTTAAATTTTTCCTTGTATATAACTCCAAGTTGATAATAAACGAAATTACGTTCCTTAGCAATGCTGTCTATCTCAGTTTGTGCTTTTGGAAGTTGTTTTAAATAATAATCAGTAGTGTATTTCTCTTCTACGGGTTTTTCTGCTAACAATTTTTTTTCTGTTATTTTTATATTTTCACTTATTGAATCTTTAGCGATTATTTCGACTTTGCTTGCTGATGACCTCCAGTTCCCTGTTTCGGCTCTATTGCCCCATATTTTTTTAAATTCCAATTTTCCAAAGGCTACTAATGACGGATTATAAAAATAAAAAATGCTCGCCGTTTTATTTATAGAAGCATTGGCCATCGTGGGAGGCGCCATCGACGCTTTTTTGATTGGATTTCCTGAGGCGTCTTTAAGGGTGGCATCCCGACTTTGCAAATCGGTTTTGCTATTTTTGGCTGTATTTTCAATCTTTTCCTTTTGTTTTTCCAAAGCAATTCGCGTAGTCTCGTCAGTATTTTTTAAAGCATCAATATACTTGTCAAAATAGATAATTCTATCGGATTCCGATAATGACGCAACAGAAATAATACTGTCATTTCTCTTGGCGACACCCTCATATTGTATTACTTCGTCCAGATTTTTTCTTACTTTTTGAATATGAATATACTCTCTTGTTTTTACGTCTAGCTTAACAAGGGTACTGTCATAATATTTTGCGGCATTTTGATAGTCGGTGTTTTTAAAATAAATATTCCCAATGTTTCTATAATTAGAAGCAAATAAATAGAGGTCTGTAGGTGTTTTTCTTAAAGAGGTATTATAAAATACCATCGCTAACTTCTGACGGTCACTTTTGTCATAAAAAACGGCTAATTGATGGAAAATAACGTCTAGAAAAGGTCTGTTTTCCCTATCTTTAATTAAATCATTGTAGGTTTTTAAAAAAGCGGTAGTATCTCCTTTTTGGTAATCAAACAATTGCGCTTTTTTAGCCTGTGCCTGAATAATGTATTTCCTATCTGATTTTCTTTTCATCGCAATAACCGATTGATAGTTATCTAAGGCATTGTCATTTTTGCCTAATTCTTCGTACAATTGGCCCAAGATGAAACGGTATCTCGCTTTTTCAGCATTCACTTTGGTAAATCTTTCGGCGATTTTTAATTTTGCCACGGCGCTATCTTTCTCTTCTAAATTTAAAAAAGCCTCTGAGAGCAACGCATTGGCATCAGCAACATTTTGACTTTTCAATATTTTATTATTCAATAGTCTGTTTATATTTTTTATAACTTGGGCATCATTCCCTAAACGCATATTGGTTTTTTCACGCCAAATTTTGGCTTGAGAAATATTGCTACAATTGGGGTATTTGTATAAAATATAATTGAAGGCGTCTAAAGCAGGGATAAATCTTTGGTCATAATACCTCGATTTTCCAAGTAACAAATACGCTTCGTCTATTTGACTGTTTTTTTCTCTGCCTTCAATGTTCATGGAATGTTTCTGAATTGCCTTGGTAGCCTTTGTTTCGGCTAGTTCGAAATCTGTGTTTTTGGCTTTCCCCTCAGCAGGAACATCATCACTTATTTGCATTCTTTCAATGGGCAATCGCTTCCAAAAATTGTCTTTGCTATCGGCTTTTATAGCTAAAATCCCTTTGTCTAATCCAATTTGGCTATTATATAAAATATTATACTTTGTGCTTAAGGCATGGGAGTTTCTAGATACGAAGTTGTCTCTTTTAGTAGAGCAAGCTGCAAAAAAAAATAAAAAAGCTAGAAAAAATGCGTATTTAAATATCTTAGTTTTCAATGGGAAACAGGTTTATTATTTAACTTTTAAAAGTGTCTTTTATTATAAAGACTGGTAAAAATACGTTTCTTTTTGAAATATATAAATTTAAACTAGCAAAAACGTTGCAACTGACTACAATCTTTAAATGTCAAACCCCATTCAAAGATTATTTAAGGGCTGTTAAGGTTAAAATAAAAATATATCCAAATTTATAAGTCCAATTTATTTGGCGTTTCCTATTTTTGTAAAAAAATAATACATGCCATCCTTCAAAAAACTCATCATAAAAGAAGTACAACGCGAGACATCATCCGCTGTTTCGATTCTTTTTAATGTGCCTTCAGAATTAAACCCCAATTATACTTTTATAGCGGGTCAATATCTTAATATTAGATTGACTCTAGATGGCAAAGAAATTCGTCGTGCTTATTCTATTTGTTCCTCGCCTGAAAGTGGGGAATTACGCATTGCGGTGAAAGCGGTGAAAAATGGAAAGTTTTCGCAATTTGCCAACACCAAACTAAAAGCAGGCGATATCCTTGAAGTGGGAAAACCAGAAGGAAAATTTACTTTTGAGCCACTGGCAGATCGCCAAAAAAACTATGGGGCATTTGTAGTTGGAAGCGGAATTACGCCTGTGATTTCTATTCTGAAATCGGTTTTAAAAAGCGAAGCACGAAGTTCTTTCGTTTTGGTTTACGGAAACAAATCGCCAGAAGAAACGATTTTTCATCAAGAATTACACGATTTACAATCTCAATATACTGGTCGATTATTTGTTCATTATGTTTTTAGTCAAGCCAAAGCTGATGGAGCACTTTTTGGAAGAATTGATAAATCTACTGTAAATTTTGTATTGAATACTAAACACAAAGAACTCACTTTTGATAAATTTTATTTGTGCGGCCCTGAAGAAATGATCAATACGGTTTCCAAGGTTTTAAAAGAACAAAATGTCAATGCTTCTGCCATTAAATTTGAATTGTTTTCGTCTTCATCCACAGAAGATACAATCGAGAAATCATTCGAAGGACACACCAAAATCTCCATTCTAGTTGATGAAGAGGAAACGACTTTCGAAATGTCACAAAAACAAACCATCCTCGAAGCCGCACTAAAACAAGGCGTTGACGCTCCCTATTCTTGCCAAGGTGGAATTTGCAGCAGTTGTTTGGCACGAATTACATCAGGCACTGCCGAAATGAAGAAAAACTCGATTCTAACCGATAGCGAAATTGCTGAAGGTTTGGTTTTAACTTGCCAAGCACATCCCACCTCAGAAAGTATTTCTGTGAATTATGACGATGTTTAAAAAATCTTAAACGATACTGAAAACTTCTCTGAAAAGGGAAGTTTTTGTTTTTAAAAAGGCTTATTTTCTAAAATTTAATAATCGTAAGACAAATTAATTTATTTAATATTACAGTTTTGTTTTACAAAATAATCATCTTAATTTGTAATCGCCTTCATAACTACTTTATTCATGAAACACTTTCTTTTTTTGCTGTTAATTACATTCGCAACTATTGGGTTTTCGCAAACCAAACCAATTTTTTACGTTGACAAAATAAAAGAGTTTGACTCCATTGCCAAGCCAAGTCCAACAAATGATTTGTCGAAATATTTCAGAAGAAAAATTGATGCCAACTTATTGGATAATTATAAGATTAATGAGTTTGACGGAAATCAAAATCATATTTATTTGGCCTTTAAATTAAGCAAAGAAGATAAAGCGGTGCCCATACGTGTTACATCTCCGTATTCAGAATTAAATAAATCTATTGCAGATGCATTTTTAAATTTTGATATTAGTAAACTTAATATCAGGGATAAAAGCCCACTAAATATTTATATGTTGCAAATTCTTTCAAGAGAAGGGGATAAAATGATTTTTAATTGCAGTACCAATATTATTTATGATCGTTATCCTGTTTATGAAGGTTGTGAGTCAAACACTAGTTATTCTGAAATGGAATTCTGCATCAAAAATCTTTTAGAGACCTATGTCGTTAATAATATCTCGCCTGTACAAATAGAAAGAGCAAAGGTTATGGGTTTACTAACTTTAAAACTTCGATTTATTATTGACGAAAAAGGGAGGGTTGAACAAGTAATTGTTAAAAACCCAAAAGATAGTTTGTCTATAGAATTAAAACGTATACTGACCCAATTCCCTGTGGCTAAAACTCCTGCTTTACGAAATGGAAAACCTACTAAACTCCCTTTTAATGAAATTATTAAATTGATAATAAATTCTGAAAATAAGGAATATATAGCCGATGTAATTAAATCTAAAGATTCTACATTAAACCCAAATAATGAATTAGCGCTACATTTTAAAAAATTTATTGGAGATGAACAACTTAAAAAAATCTTTTTTAATCCTATTGTAAAAAGAATTAATATAAGATTTAGTTTAGATAAAAAAGGCAAATTGATAGATGTAAAGGCAAACTCTCTTAATCCTAAATTAAACAACAGACTTATTGAACTTTTTAGAACTTTTCCTATTGAGAAACTAAATATTAAATCTACTAATGTTTTGGAATCCTACAGTTACACTATAATATCAGAAGCATATCCTGTAAATGTTATTCAGTGTAATGATAAACCTAATGTATACATAGCTGCTTGTTATGATAAACATTGCGAAAAATCGGATTCTCCTGTAGAGTTAATGGAATGCTTTAATGAAAGAATTAGTGCTTATATTATTGAATCTTTTGACACAAGTGTGCGATCTAAAACAAATCTTACGGGTGATGTTAGGATATATTGTAGTTTTCAAGTAGATGTTGACACCAAAATTATTAATGTAAAAGTGAAAGCGCCTAACCCAAGTCTAGCTAATGAAATGGAAGAAATGCTCAAAGACATGCCTAGCGTTTATAAACCTGCTTATTTAAATGGTGTCGCAATAAAATCATCATATACAATTCCTGTTACTTTTCAACTTGGAGATAATATTCCGGAGGATCCTTTTAAAAGCTTAAATAAACGTGTTAATAAAAATTAAACAGTTTAATAAAAATTTCGAATTCCAATTTATCGCTCTATGGGATTTGCAAAAGTTGTTAACTCGAGTAACTACTAAATCCGCCTAGATTACTAAATCGGTGAAGGTTTAATCCTAACTTGTCAAGCGCATCCTGCTTCAGCAGAAATTTTTGTGAATTATGACGATGTTTAAAAAATCTTAAACGATACTGAAAACTTCTCTGAAAAGGGAAGTTTTTTTATTTTAAGGAAAGTGTGATTTTTTCAATAATCATTTCGGGGGAAATCGTCCGCATCGCATTTTCATACCCTGCTACTTTTTTATTCCCATATACCGAAGTGGGTAATTTTGGAAACAAATTTCTATCCGAAATCAAAGCATTTTCAAAAGGCTGACGGAAAGGAGAAAATCCAGTATAAGGATGCGTTGCGCCCCAAAGGGTAATTACTTTTACACCCTGCATTGCTGCTATATGCCCATTCCCGGAATCCATTGAAAGCATTATGTCCAGGTTACTGATAAGTTGTAATTCCTGCTTGAAATTTAACTTTCCTGCAATTGTAATGACGTTTTCTTTTCCTTTTGAAATGGAATTCAGGATTTCCATCTCCTTTTTTCCGCCACCGAAAAGCAATATTTTATGGGTTTTAGTTGAAGCTAAATGGTCAATGACTTCTTGCATCAAATCTAAAGGATAGACCTTGGAATCATATTGGGCGAAAGGCGCAATTCCTATGAGTTTCTTCCCGATAGCTAAGGGTATGTCTTCTCCAATTAAGCTAATGATTCCATCGTCTAAAATACCTTTTGACTGAAATGTCGGATTTGATAAATCTACTGAAAACCCCAATTTTTCGAATACTTTAGCGTATCGTTCGAACATGGTGGGCAAGGGGTTGAAAATTTTGTTTTTGAAACGTGTTAACCCTGCTTTTTCCGCTCTGCCTTTATCAACGGTTGCGGTTTTTATTCCGCTTATAGAAAATAGTGTTCGGATAATTTTAGAGCGCAAAACGTTATGCAAATCAGCAATCTCTGTAACTCCTTTTGATTTCAAATCTTTGTATAAACGAAACACTCCCAAAAATCCTTTGTGCCTATGATGAACATGGGCCGAAAAAAATTTAACATACGGAATATTTTCAATAAGTGGCTTATAAAATTGCCGAGAAACTAGAGTGATTTTTACTCCAGGGTGCTGTGCCGCAAGTGCCCTTAGCACAGGAACCGTCATGGCAACATCTCCCATAGCGGAAAGTCTTATGACGGCTATATGGTGATTTTTTTTTGACAAAATAAATTATTTCTTGTTTTTGTACAAAACTGGATTCAAATCATCGTCATTGTACATCTTCATTTGCTTGTACACTTTCATGAATTTATCCCCACCTTCGATGTCATTTAATAAATCATCAATTGCCGTTGACAAATCAGTTCTTTGCTCCAACAATACATTTAATTTTGCTTGACATTTGTCCCTATGATCTTGCGAAGCCTCTTTCCGATTCGCCTCTTCGTTCATATGGTAAATTTTCAAAGCTAAAATAGACAATCTGTCAAAAGCCCAAGCTGGACTTTCAGAATTGATTTTGGCCCCAACTTTTATCTCAACAGCACTGTATTTTTGAAGAAAATAACCGTCAATATATTCCACCATATCGGTACGTTCTTGATTGGAAGCATCAATTTTTCGTTTCAAGGTTAATGCTACAACTGGGTCAATATTAGGATTACGTATAATATCCTCAAAATGCCATTGCACCGTGTCAATCCAGTTTTTTAAATATAATAAATGTTCGAATTTTTCCTTTGGAAAAGGATTGTTTATTGGCTGGTCTACAGAATCAAATTGATGATAATCCTGAATACTTTGCTCGAAAACGGAATAGGCTAATTTTGAAAACATATTTTTTAAATTGAAGTCCAAAGATACTTTTTTAAACTTTTATAGTATAAAAAAAATTTCAAAGTTTCGCGTTTTAGTACCTAAGCTAGAGGTTTTAATTCTATTGCTATCTAGAAAAAATTATAATTGGGAGAAAAACGAAAATAGGCTACAGGCAATAACTGCAAACAAAACCAGTTCCTGTTTCCATTGTGCTTGCTTATTTTCAATGTGACTTGTTGCCATCATTGCCAATGGGGCAAATGTAAACAGTAATAAATCATTGCTCTTATTAGAAGAAATCAGAAAAATGATGATTCCAATAAAAAAGGCTGCAATAATTTTTTTGAAAGAGCTATGCAATAACATGGGTTTGTGTGAAAGTGAGGCGGCCGTGGAAACAACAAAAAACAAGGCCATGGTTATAAAAATGGAAAAGGCTACGTTTTGATAGTTATTAGTGAAATAATCTATTTCGAAATTAGTAGTGGTGTTTGCATTTATAAATTCGAATATGTTTTTATGGAATGTAATTGAAAAAAACAAGGAGATAATTCCTACTGCAAAAAGCGCAATAAAAGGCAAAATCCAATTCTTATAATCTCTAGATACATGAAAAAGTATCGATATAAATACTAATATAATATAAAGAATACTCCAGAAATGAAACAATGCGGCTACAAAAATCCACAACGAGGCATCAAATATTTTTTCTTTCGAAGCTTTTAACGATTGCAGTGAAATTAATCTACGAAGGGCTAGGAGAATAAAAAAATTAGAGGCGATTATTTTTAAGTTATTCAGTGCCGAAGGGAAAAATAATAGGAATAAAAAGTAAAATAAAATAGTGTAACCACTGTCTTTGCTCAGTCCGTTTTTCTTTGCAACAAAATTTGCTATAAAAACAGACCCCAACAAGACAAAAAACAATCCGGCTTTCTTACAAATTGAAATGGGAGAAATAACTTCCGTCAAATCTTGAAGTTGATACAACAAAAAGAAAACTAGCATTAAAATTACAACCAAAATTAAATTTAATGGCGTAGATTTTTTAAAAACACTTGTTATCATAAGGATATTTTATACTTTTGTGGCTGTAAATATAATACTTACGCAAAGATGAAACGAGCCAAGTAATTTTTTTTAATTAAAATAAATACAATAGCGAGTTCCATGAAATACAATTAACAAATAAAATTAAGGAGATGAAAGCATTTTTTGAAGGAATTCAATGGTTATTTGAAAACATTTTTTTTGCCCTACATAATTTTCTTAGAGAATTAGAACTCACGCAATGGTTTGCTGCTAACGCCATCAACTGGATTTTTATGATTATCTGTGCTGTTGCCATCGTATATTGGTGCAAGCAATTGAAATTACACCAAGATAGCGGTCAAGAAAACCAAGATACAACGGCGCATTCTTTTTTAAAGTAAATCGTTGCCAATATCTTTTCTAAAATACATCTTATCAAAATGTAGCTTGTCTATATTTTGGTAAGATTTTTTTATAGCCTCTTGAAAATTAGCCCCATAGGAGGTTATAGCCAAAACTCTTCCTCCATTGGTAACCACATCGCCATTATTAAGCTTCGTTCCTGCATGAAAAACAATGGAATCTTCAATGTGCTCCAATCCTGTAATCACTTTTCCTTTTTCAAAATCTTCGGGATAACCTCCAGAAACAAGCATAATTGTCGTGGCACTTCTCTCGTCAATTTCAAGCGTGAATTCGTCCAGTTTTTCATTGGCCACAGCCAAAAACAATGCCACCAAATCCGATTTCATTCTTGGAACGACCACTTCGGTCTCCGGATCGCCCATTCTGACGTTGTATTCAATTACGATTGGCTCGTTTTTAACATTAATCAAGCCAATAAACACAAATCCTTTGTATTCTATTCCGTCTTTTTGAAAACCTTCAATGGTTGGTTTTACGATGCGTGTTTCAATTTTTTCCATCAAAACGGCGTCAACATAAGGAACGGGAGAAACTGCACCCATCCCGCCTGTATTTAATCCCCTGTCGCCTTCGCCAATGCGTTTGTAATCTTTGGCAGTTGGCAATATTTTATAGTTTTTCCCATCAGTCAAAACGAAACAGCTTAATTCAATTCCGTCCAAAAATTCTTCTATGACCACTTTTGAACTTGCGGCACCAAATTTTTGGTGTACTAGCATATTTCTTAATTCATCCTTGGCTTCCGTCAAATCGTGAATAATCAAAACCCCTTTTCCAGCAGCCAATCCATCTGCTTTCAAAACATAAGGTGGTTGCAAAGTCTCCAGGAATTTGCATCCTTTCTCTACCGTTTCAGCCGTAAAACTATCATAAGCTGCGGTTGGAATGTTGTGTTTGATCAAAAATTCTTTGGCGAATTCCTTACTGCCTTCGAGTTGCGCCCCAATTTTAGATGGACCGATAACAGGGATATGTTTTATATCGTCGTCATATTTAAAAAAATCGAAAATTCCTTTTACCAATGGATCTTCTGGACCCACGACCACCATCTCTACTTTTTCGGTAATCACGAAAGTTTTTATGGCCTCAAAATCAGTTGGACTGATAGCAATATTATTTGCTATCGAGGCTGTACCCGCATTTCCCGGAGCCACAAAAAGTTTGTCGCAAAGCGGACTTTGAATCATTTTCCATGCAAAAGCGTGTTCTCTTCCTCCGGAACCGAGTAGTAAAATTGTCATTGTGTAGTAATTAAGTTTGGCAAAAATAATTGCTTTTGGGCTTAAAAAACAATTAATAGTAGTGTTATTATTCTTAAATCCAATTAATAAATTGCAAATGCGTAGGAATCGCATAGAAAAATTAGATATTTTTTCAGCACAAAGAAAAGGATTGATATTCTTTCCTTTGTGCTATAATGGAAAAATTGGCCTTGCTTGCTTCGCGCTTAAAATTCGAAAAATCATGAACCCAACAACTTCTTACTTACCCGGCTACTCGCAATTAAAGATGCTATAAAACCAAGCGATAAAATGGTTCCGAAAACAATCAACACATTTTCAATACTGAAAATTACAGGATAAGCTAGGGTGGGAGTAATCATCACGAGTTCATAATGTTGTTGTATTAAAACAATTGTAATTCCCAATACTAATCCAATAAATCCTCCGAAAACACTTAGCAAAGTGCCTTGTAGTAGAAATATTTTACGTAAATCCTTGATTTCGATTCCAAGATTTAATAATGTTTTTAGGTTTTCTTTCTTATCCAAAATCATCATAATTAAGGCGCCTATCAGGTTGAAAAGCGCAATAACAATCACCAAAGTAAATATGAGATAAACGGCAAGGTTTTCGGTGTTCAACATTTTGTACAGGGATTCGTTGAGTTGCGCTCGATTTTTTATGTTGATTTTAGTGTTGAAAATAGTTTGTAATGAATGAGTAATGGCATTTTCATCCCCTCCTTTTTTTATCTTAACCTCAATTCCTGAAATTTGATTGGATTTATATTCTAATAATTCTTGGGCCAAGCCTAAATCGGCAAAAACATATTTGGAATCCAAGTCTTCGCTTATGGCATAAATACCCACTGGGTTTAGAACCATTTTATTAAAAGCCTCTTCGGGATTTTCGATAGTTCCTTTTCCGGGTCTTGGCGCTAAAACTTCTAGAGGATTGTTAAAATCAAGTAAACCCATCGAAAATTTTTCAGCGATGCCGTAGCCTACGACTACTTGAGATGTATTTTTTTTAAGCCATTCGCCATTAAAAAGCTTTTTATTGAGGTTGTTTACCGTATTGAAATTTGGGTCAACGCCCTTCATACAAGTGACTTCTTGTTTTCCGTTGAATCTAAATAAGACACGTTCTTCTAGTATTTTACTATAGGAAGCGATGCCGTCTATTTCGTTGATTTGTTTATCTTGTGAAGGGGATACAAAAAAAGATTTCCCTAAAACACTGCTTATTTTTAAATCCGGATCAAAGTCATTGGAGAAGGAAAGACTAAAATATTTTAATCCACTAAAAACGGATAAAACCACAAACAAAGCCATCGCGCCAATAATTATTCCCATACTAGCGATACGATTGATGATATTGATAGCATTGTTTTTACTGTTGCTAAAAATATAACGTTTGGCTATGTAAAGGGGAAAATTCAAATTTAGGAATGTCTACGTTTTTCTAAAAGATCACGGTTCTCAATAGGATTTTCTTTGGAAGATAAAGCGTTGTCAATTTTCTCAATATAGTCTAAGGAATCGTCTATAAAGAATACTAAATTAGGCACTTTCCGTAACTGTAAACGAACGCGTTGAGACAAATCGTGCTTGATTAATTTAGAATTTGTTTTTATTGCCACTAGGGTTTCCTTGGCTTTTTCCTGTGGAAATATGCTTAAATGTACCGTCGCAACTGACAAATCGGAAGTCACAACAACTTTGGATACTGAAATTATTAAATTTGTAACTCCGTTTTTTCTCACTTCACCTTGAAGGATGTCAACCAAGTCTTTTTGAATAACGCCCCCTATTTTTTTCTGTCTATTTGTTTCCATGCTGCAAAAATACAATTTTTTAGAGCCACAAAGTCGCAAACTCGCAAAGTTTAAGTTTAGAGGCATTCAAGAATAATAAAAATTAGCCCCCTCAGAATTTTATTTCATATATTTACAATAAAACCTTCGAGTCTTAGTGACTTTCCGGCAAAACTATTTACTAATGAAAAAAATGGAACATATAGGGATTGCAGTCCATGATCTACAAGAAGCCTCCATAATTTACGAGAAACTCTTTGGGGAACCCGCCTATAAACAGGAAGAAGTAGTAAGCGAAGGCGTGACCGTTGCTTTTTTTGGGAATAGACAAAATAAAATAGAGTTGCTTCAGGCGACAAATCCGGAAAGTCCCATTGCCAAATTTATAGCCCAAAAAGGGGAGGGAATTCATCATATTGCTTTTGAAGTCGAGGATATAACCATTGAAATTACCCGTTTACAAAAGGAGGGATTTATAGTTTTGAATGAAGCTCCAAAAAAGGGCGCCGAAAATAAACTAGTGGCGTTTTTACATCCTAAAAGTACCCATGGTGTTTTGATCGAGTTGTGTCAAGAAATTCGATAAGCCAATTTCATAAGCTCCATTTTGATAGTATTCTAATAATCAGTTGTTTTATTGTTTTATTTGCCGGATTAACCCAACCCAATAAAAATCTAGTTTAAAAATAGTTGCATCAAATCAAAAATAGTGGTAATTTCGCATCCGCACAAAAGGTCCTATAGCTCATTCGGTTAGAGCAACTGACTCATAATCAGTAGGTGCTTGGTTCGATTCCAAGTGGGACCACAAAATAAAACCCTAATCACTTATAAATTAAGTATTTAGGGTTTTTTATTTTTAGTATTTGTACGATTAATGTACGGTAACTAAAATAAAGGCTTTAAATTACATTATTTCAAAGAAAAAAAAAGATGTTTTTTTAGCTTCATTTGCTACATTTTCTACATTAAATTTATTTCTTTTATGTCAAATGGATGATTGTGATCTAAAAAAGCTGGTTTTAAATCATCATTT
>Ga0209550_10000129_pt1 | contig 61040 bp, 58 predicted proteins | sample LauGreSuBDMM15SN_2_FD_187567 | JGI IMG/M metagenome (GOLD analysis project Ga0209550, IMG submission 187567) | Freshwater lake microbial communities from Lake Michigan, USA - Su13.BD.MM15.SN (SPAdes) (version 5) | ecosystem: Environmental > Aquatic > Freshwater > Lake | place: Lake Michigan... | reverse complement strand
GCCTGGCGTCGTTGTATTCGGTGGCACCGGTGTTTCTTGGTTGAACGTCAACCGTGGTAACCGCATCAGCGCTGTTGGTACGGCTGCACTTCCAATCATTTTCACCAGCCGTGACAACGTGCTTGGCTTGAACACCGACAGCTCAATCGGTCAGTGGGGCGGCGTCGTGCTTAACGGCCGTGCACCAATCACTGATTGTGCTGCACCAGGCGCAGCGCCAGGCACGATTGCTTGCGAACGTCAAGTTGAAGGCGCAGTTGATTCGGCGCTTTACGGCGGCGCGACGACCAACGATAACAGCGGCCGTATGAGCTATGTACAGATCCGTTTTTCGGGCTTCGTTCTTTCGGGTAACTCGGAACTTCAGTCGCTCACAACCGGTGGTACTGGATCGGCAACTATTCTTGACCACATTCAGTCGTTCAACAGCTCGGACGATGGCGCAGAGTTCTTCGGCGGTCTCGTCAATATGAACTACTTCGTATCGATCGGTGCGGATGACGATAACCTCGACACTGACGTTGGCGTAAAAGCGAATTTCCAATATGTATTGGCTGTTCAGCGCCAGGGCGCTGGTGATTCGATGATCGAAGCGGACTCGGACAATACATCCGACGGTAACGTGCCACGTCAGAATACGCGTCTTTCGAACTTCACGTTCATTCAGCGCAATAACACGGGTAACGCGTCGGCTATCCTTCTTCGTGGTGGTACGGATTACACGCTTGCCAACGGTGTGATCGTAAGCCCGAACACATCATGCTTGCGCATCAGCCGCCCGCAGACAATCGCAGCAGGAGCAGATGCCGCAATTGACGAAGCAGGTGCACCACTCGTACGTTCAGTTGTTGCACAATGTGGCACACCAAAGTTCCGCGGAGATAACGGCGTAACTGAAGCTCAGGTCGCTGCGGTATTCGGAACCGGCGCTAACAACAACAATGACGCATTTACGCCAACGCTGTCGTCGCTGTTCATTAACGGAGCAAGTGAAACTGCTGTTACAGCGTTTAACGCAAGCACGTTGAACTCTTTCTTCGCTGCGACCACATACATTGGTGCGGTTAAGGACGCGAATGACACATGGTATGCGGGTTGGACTTGTAACAGCGTCACCGCAACGCTTGGTACAAGCGTAACGGGTCTCTGCACCTCGCTCCCTACCTTTTGATAGGCGATAGTTAATTGGGGCGGGGTGCAGGCTTTGCCGGGCACCCCGCCCCTTTTTTAAATAAGAAAAAGGGAATGAAAATGTTGAAGCCATTGGGGGCAATCAGCCTGTTGCTTTTAACGTCCGCACTTGTTTCGCCATCGATGGCATTCGCGCAAAGCGCTGAGCCTGCGGCAGCCGAAGCAGCAGAACCAACGCCAGAAGGCGCAGCCACGGAAACCGCGGATCAACCGGTGGAAGAGGAAGTTGATGTCTCCTTCGGTGGTGAAGAAATCGTTGTCCGCGGATATCTGGATCGCAATATCTCAAAAAATGCAGCGCAGGTTGTGTCGGTTCTGTCATCCGCAGATATTGAGCGGACGGGTGAGGGCGATATCGCTGGCGCTCTTTCGCGCGTAACCGGCTTAAGCGTCGTTGGCGGCGGCTTCGTCTATGTGCGTGGTTTGGGCGATCGTTACTCTTTGGCATTGCTGAACGGTTCGCCATTGCCGAGCCCTGAACCGCTGAAACGCGTTGTTCCCCTTGATCTGTTCCCGACAAGCGTCATTGCTTCTTCGCTTGTGCAGAAAACCTATTCCGCGAACTTCCCTGGCGAATTCGGCGGCGGTGTAATCAACCTCACTACCAAGGCTATTCCGCGCGAAACATTTCTGACGGTGAGTGCGGACGCCAGCGGCAACAGCGAAACAACTAATCAGCTTGGCTATACATATTATGGCAGCTCGATGGATTGGAGTGGTTTTGACAATGGGAACCGTAATCTTGCACCAGCGCTTGCCGGTTATCTTGCCAGTGGTAAGCGCATCAGCGCTGGCGGTGTAGACACGAAAGCTATCGCAGGCCAGTTGGTAACAGGACGCAATGCTGTTGTGCAACGCGACACTAAACTTCCCGCAAATGGCTCGGCAAATATTACGGGTGGCACCAATTTCGAAATTGGTGACGATGCAACCATGGGTATCTTGTTCAACGCCGGTTATAATAACAAGTGGCGTACACGGGACACGTTGCAGCAAACTGCTTCGACCCGCGATCTGAGTGAAAAAGAAACAGATTTCCAGAAGGTTATAACGGACAACCGTCTGGTTGTTAACGGCCTTCTCGGTTTTGGTGTCGAAGCTGGTGAACAAAAGGTGCGTTGGACCAACCTGTTCATCCGCGACACCTTGAAACAAGCGCGGTTGGGAATTGGTACACGTCAAGCGACATCGCCAACTGCGACATTGCTGCAACAGGATACTGCCTGGTTTGAACGGCAGTTGATTAACTCGCAACTTGTTGGCGAATTCAAGCTATCACCTGATGTGAACTTCAGCTTCCGTGCCGGATACGCCAATTCGAAGCGTGAAGCGCCGGACGAACTGAGCTTTGAATATTATCGCAGCAATCAGGCGTCTGATCCATTTGGCGCGGTGTTCATCAACCGCCTGAACAACGGTCAGCAGGGCAGCGCTGAGGTGAGTTATTCTGACCTCAGTGAGGACCTCTGGTCGGGAAGCGCCGATCTGTCGTTCAAGATCACGCCAGATATGACCGGTACGGTTGGCTATGCCTATTCTGACACGGTCCGACGTACCGAGCGCCGCGATTTTCAGTTTGTAGCTCCGGGCGGCACGCCAGTGACTTCGGCACTCTTTCGGCCTGACTTTTTGCTGCAACCCGATGTCATCAATTTCTATAACATCGCGCTGATCGATACTAACGAAGCCAACCCAGTTTTTGAATCTGCATTGCTTACGCACGGCGCTTATGGGCAAGTTCAGGCGTTTATCACGCCGGAAATCAGCCTCAATATGGGCGTGCGTTATGAAAAGGCCGAGCAAACAGTTTCGCCGGTTCAGGTTTTCACGGTGCCGACAGCGTCTTTGGCTTCCACCAGTCTAAATCGGGCCTATTGGCTGCCCGCTGCGACGGTGACGTGGGACATTAACGACCAGATGAAGTTCCGTGTAAGCGGTTCAAAGACAATTGCCCGTCCGCAATTCCGCGAACTGATTTTCCAGAATTTCTATGACACCGATTCCAACCGCCTGTTCCGCGGCAACCCGTTGTTGACTGACAGCCAGTTGTACAACGCTGAAGCGCGGTATGAATGGTATTTCGACCGCGAACAACGTTTCACGATTGCTGGCTTCTTCAAGCGTATCAATAAGCCGATCGAGTCGTTCTCAAGTTTTGATGCCAACTCGGTCGTTACGAGCTTTGCGAATGCACCGAAGGCCGATTTGTACGGTGTGGAAATCGAAACGCAGAAATATTTCGACCTGTCAGGCTTAGGTGAAGAGGGTTTCTTCTCGACCCGCCGCGTTGTGGCTATCGCGAATTACACCTACACCCAATCAAAAATCAGTGTGAAGGCTGGGGATACAGTTGGCGTGTTTAACGCGTCGTCCACCAGCGCGCTGGACTTCTTCAGGGACGGTTCGGCATTAACGGGGCAGGCTGATCATCTGGTCAATCTACAACTTGGGTTGGAAGATACTGAGCGTCTGTCGCAGCAGACAATCTTGCTGACTTACGCAACTGACCGGGTCACCAGTCGCGGTGCTTCAGGACAACCCGACATCAAGGAACGCCCGGGTATTCAGTTGGATTTTGTTGCCCGCGAAGGCTTCAAGCTTGGTGGAAAAGAGGCCGAGTTGAAGTTTGAAGTGCGTAACCTGACGAACACAATTTATCAGGAACGGCAAGAAAGCGGTAAAAATGTCATTTTCTACAACCGCTATAAGCAGGGTATAAGTGCATCAATCGGCGTCGAAATAAACTTCTAACGATTTTTTAGACGCCTAATTTACGGCGGCATGTTGTTATCAACGTGCCGCCGTTGTTTTGCTTAGCATGTAAACGCGTGTATGAATCGTCATGAAACTGTCATTTTAAATTCACTTTTAAGTCACAATGGGGTCTTAGTCCCGCTTCAACGGGCGGAATCGCCAAGGGGGTTTTGTGGCAGGATCATGGGTTGAAAGGGTTAGGGTGCAATCACGCGCGCTGACGTTGCGCCCATTTGGCAACATATTCATCGTCCTGATTGCTATCCTTTTGGCGTTTCAGATAACGCGGCTTTTTTGGGTAATCATAACACCGGTTGGTCCGCTTGCCGGATGGCGCGCCCCATCGGTCAATGTTATTGCGCCATCGGCTCGGCTAGCGCTTTTTATCGGCTTTGATCCCTTTTATCGCACCGAGGCACCCGCCGCATCCGCAGAAAATATTACGTCCTTAAGCTTGGTGTTGTTTGGCGTGCGCGCAAATGAAAGCTCGGGCGGCGGTTCCGCCATCATTGCCGGCGAAGACGGTATCCAAAATAGTTTTGCGGTCGGTGAAGAAGTTGCACCTGGCGTGACTTTGGATGCCGTTGCTTTTGACCATGTGATATTGTCGCGTGGCGGGGTGAAGGAATCGCTCTATCTGGATCAGTCGGTTCCTGCGGAAACCGTTAGCCCCTCCGGAGCTGCGCCGCAGGCCACACCCGCTGCGTCCGCGACCGGCGGGCTGAATGCCCAAACGCTGCAAAAGGCCATTGGCTTTGCGCCGCGTAACGAAGGGGGCAGGGTAACTGGCCTCGTTCTGAAGGCCCAAGACGACGGCACGATGCTTCGCCTCGCCGGTTTTCAAGCTGGCGATATTGTTGTTGCCGTCAATGGTCGTCCCGTTTCATCAGCCACTGATGTCTTAGCCCAATTCCGACCCGGATCCCGTATTAGCGTCGAAGTCGAACGCGGCGGTTCAAAGGTCCCCATCGCTCTAAATCTGGAACAATAGTGATCCGTAAATTCTCCTTATGGTTGGCGTGCAGTACGCTTGTTTTGACAATGCCAGCGGCGGCGCAGCAGACGTTGAACGTCCGTGACGCCGACATCCGCGCTTTCGTGCAAGACGCCGCGCGCGTCACGGGGCAAACCTTCATCGTTGATGGCCGCGTCACCGGCAAAGTGTCGGTTGTGACCGACAGGCCCTTGTCGCGTTCGGAATATTTTGAAGTATTCTTATCCACGCTGCGCGCAAATGGCCTTGTCGCCATTCCCATGCGCGGCGGGGGATATCGCATTCAACCTTCGGACGGTGCGGCAACGCAGCCAACCCGCGTTGGGAGCAGGGCCGAGGCTGCCAGTCAGTTTGTAACCGAAGTGTTCCGCTTGCGGTCGATTGATGCAACAACGGCGGTGGAAACGCTTCGTCCCTTGATCAGCCGGGAAGGCTCGTTGACGGCGAACCGCAGCGCAAACAGCCTTGTGGTCGCTGATTATGCCGACAATATCCGCCGCATCCGCGATCTCATCCGTCAGATTGACCGTGATAGTGCTGCCACGCAGATTGTGACGTTGGACAATGCTGGCGCGCGTGAAATTGCAACAGCATTGCAAGGATTGGCTGGTCAGGGCGGCGGCGAAGGCGCGCGTGCGCCTGTATCTATTGCTGCGATCGACAGCAGCAACGCAATCGCGCTGCGCGGCGACCCGACATCGGTGGCGCGCTTTGCTGAAATGGCGAAACAATTGGATGCCCGCGCGCAAACAGGATCGGAAATTCGCGTCTACCGGCTTGAGCATGCGAACGCTGAAACTTTGTTAGAAACCGTCCAATCGCTCATTGGCGGACAAGGCGGTGGCGCGCGGGGCGGCGATATGCCGACCGTGGTTGCACCTGCAAATAATGGAGCGTCGGCTGCTCCGGCAGCGCCCATCGTTGCGGCATCGTCTGGCACGGGCACGAACAGCATTGGCGGACGCGGGCCTATTGTTGTGACGCGTTATGAAGGCACAAATGCCCTCATCGTCGCTGCCAATCCCGACGTGCAGCGCAGCCTGGGCGAATTGATCCGGCAATTGGATACGCGGCCTGAACAGGTTCTGGTGGAAGCCATTGTGGTGGAAATTGGCAATGAAGCGGCCAAAAAACTTGGCGTGCAATTCCTTGTTGGGGGCAAGGACGCACCCTTTGCAGCGACCAATTACTCCAACGCGTCGCCCAATATCCTAACAATAGCAGGGGCCGTTGGGGCCGAGGAGCTGACGCGCACGACCACCACCGTCAATGGCAACACCACGACCACCGGGACCAGCAGCGCCTTGGGTGACGGCCTGCAAGAGGCCGCTGCGGCATCTATTTTGAGCGCGACGGGCGGCTTTGGGGGCTTTGCGCTCGATATTGGTAGAAATGCGATTTTTGGTACAATCATAAACGCAATTGCAGCCGACACGGAATCCAACCTTTTGGCGACGCCGCATATTGTTACGTTGAACAATCAAAAGGCGAAGTTCCTAGTAGGTCAGGAAGTACCCGTCAGTACGGGCGAACAATTGTCCGCAAACTTCGAAAATGCATTCCGTACCGTGCAGCGGCAGGAAGTCGGCATCAAGCTTGAGGTCACGCCGCAGGTCAATGCGCAAGGCGATGTGAAGTTGTTCCTCAAGCAAGAAGTGTCGAGCGTTGCTGGCCCTGTATCTTCGCGATCCAATGACCTTGTCCTTAACAAACGCGAATTCGAGACCACGTTGACCGTTGGTGATGGGCAATTGTTGGCGATAGGCGGGTTGCTTAACGATGACGAGCGTCGAACGATTGAGCGTATTCCGTTGTTGAGCGACATTCCCCTGATTGGTGAGTTGTTCAAGTCGCGCAGCCGCAGCCGCAGTAAAACCAATCTGATGGTTTTCATCCGGCCTACCATCTTGCGCAGCCGGGAAGATGGGGATCGATTGACCGCGCGTCGTTACGATTATGTGCGCGACATGCAGAAGGTTCGTAATCCCGATATGGAGCCGAGCATCGATGAATTGCTGCGCGACTATATGGGCGCCACGCCGCCAACTGACCCCAATGCGCGGGCGAACGACATTATGATCGGTGCAGACGGCAATTTGACGCGGCCGCCGGCAGTCGGTCCGCTTAAACCCGCAGATGTGCCTGCGAGCGCCATATCAACGCCCAGCGGGGATGGACAATAATGACCGATCCGCAGGGCGCGTTGGAACGACAGGGCGCAATTGGCGCCGAAGCTGACGCAGCGGTGACTACTGCCCAGATCACGCCATTGCTGGACCTGCCTTATGCCTTTGCCAAAGCGCATGGTTTGGTTTTGCGTCACGAGAGCAATGATCGTTTAATCGTCGCCATGCGCGAGGGCGCAGATCCGCTTATGCTGCTGGAAGTGCGGCGCTATCTAGCGATGCCGTTTGATGTTGAGATAGCTGATAATCAGACCTTTGACCGCTATCTGTCCGACCATTATGCCATGGACGGCAGTGCGGCGGCCATGGCGGGTTCGATTGGGCATAATGACGGCGATCTGTTGTCCGATATGTTGCCAAGTGTCGATGACTTGCTCGACAGTGCCGATGACGCACCCGTTATCCGCCTGATTAACGGCATCATAGCGGAGGCTGTGCGGCAAGGTGTTTCGGATATTCATATAGAGCCTTATGAAACGGGCCTTGTGATCCGCATGCGCGCCGACGGCGTGTTGCAGGAACGGCTCCGGCTCCCTGCCAATGTCGCGCCTGTTGTCGTTAGCCGTATCAAGGTCATGGCGCGTCTCGACATTGCGGAGCGCCGCATTCCGCAAGATGGCCGCATTGGCCTGACGCTGGGTGGAAAGATGGTCGATGTGCGCGTGTCGACCTTACCCAGCCGCGCTGGTGAGCGCGTTGTTATGCGTATCCTCGACAATGAAAATGCTGGGATTTCGCTCGATCTGTTGGGCATGTCCGACGAGACCCTTAAGATATTGCGCGAAGCATTGGCGGAACCCAATGGTATTATCTTGGTTACGGGGCCCACTGGGTCGGGTAAGACCACCACATTATATGCAGGCTTAAAGCGTCTGAATGACGGATCCCGCAACATATTGACGGTTGAAGATCCTGTCGAATATGCCGTTGAAGGCATTGGCCAGACGCAGGTGAATGCGAAGGTTGGTATGACCTTTGCTGCTGGCCTACGCGCGATTTTGCGGCAGGATCCTGACGTCGTAATGGTCGGCGAAATCCGCGACCGTGAAACCGCCGATATTGCTGTGCAAGCGGCGCTGACCGGCCATTTGGTGCTGACGACGGTGCACACAAATGATGCGCTGGGTGCCATCACGCGTATGCGCGATATGAAGGTAGAGCCCTTCTTGCTGGCCTCGACGCTACGCGCTGTCATCGCGCAGCGGCTTGTGCGCCGCCTCTGTCCGCATTGCCGCGAAACGGTTCAGGCCGACGGCAATGCCGCGTCTTTGCTTGGTTTTGACAAGGGAACCGCAGTTTATAAGGCCGTCGGTTGCCCTGAATGCAACAACATCGGCTTTTTGGGCCGGATTGGCGTGTTTGAGGCTGTGCGCGTCGATGACACCATCCGCCGGTTAATCAATGACGGCGGCGATGAAGCTATATTGGCGCGACATGCGTTTGTGAATCAACCCAATTTAAGTGCCGCGGCGCGCAAATTGGTGCGCAGCGGAGACACCACGCCAGAGGAGGCTATCCGGATTTCACGCCGTGAAGACATTGTTGATGCCTGAATTTGCGTATCACGCTATTGATTCTGACGGGCGTGAACGGCGCGGGCGGATATCTGCGGCCAATGATGATCTGGCACGCGAAGCATTGGTGTCGAAAAAACTCTATATTGTGAGTGTTGCACCTGCCGAAGTACGCGCATCGGTCTTTGCCAACCTGCCGCTGAAACGGCAGCCACGGTTAAACGCAAAGCAGCTGACATTGTTCACCCGGCAATTGTCTTCCTTGGCGCAAGTCTCGCCCTTGGAAGAGGCGCTGCGCACGATTAGCCGGCAAAGCGAACAACCCCATGTGCGCCAGATACTGACGGGCGTTCACGCGGGCGTTGTTGAAGGCCAGCGATTGTCCGACGCTATGCGACGCGAAAGCAACAGCTTTCCACCTTTGTATCGCGCAATGATTGCCGCAGGGGAGGGCGCGGGCACATTGCCGCTCATAACGGAACGGCTTGCTGTACTGCTCGAACGGCAGGCAGAGATGCGTGGTAAGTTGATTGGCGCGCTCGCTTATCCGGCCATTCTGTCGCTCGTCGCGATCCTGGTTGTGATGGGGTTGATGGTGTCTGTCGTGCCGCGCGTGGTTGAGCAATTTGACAATGTGGATCAGCAATTACCGCTGATAACGCGGATAGTGATGGGCATTTCTGCATTTTTGGCGAATTATTACTGGGTGCTGATCATCATCATCTTGCTTGGTGCATTTCTCTTTGCGCAAGCGTTGAAGCAACCCGCCTTTCGACTTGCGGTGGATCGCAGTATCTTGCGCATTCCCCTTCTTGGCAAGCTGTTGCGCAACCTTCACGCCGCCCGCATGGCGCGGACGCTGGCTACTATGGTTGCAAGCCGCTTGCCCTTGTTAGAAGGCTTGCGCCTGACGGGCGGCACTATTCGCAATAAACTGTTATCAGCGGCCAATGACGACATTGTGGAATCCGTCCGTAGCGGGGGCAGCCTGTCAGGCGCGATGCGCGCTAGCGGCGTTTTTCCGCCCTTATTGGTATATCTGACGGCAAGCGGCGAGAGCGCAGGTCAGTTGGATATCATGTTGGAACGTGCCGCCGAATATCTGGAACGCGAATTTGATACTTTTACCAGCACCGCTTTGTCGTTGCTGGAACCCTTAATCATTGTCGCCATGGGCGGCGTTGTTGCAGTCATTATATTGGCAATATTGCTGCCCATTCTTCAACTTCAGAACCTTACGGGACTATAGAATATGCTCCGCTTATTTTTTAATCTTTTGACAGATACTAGCCGCGCACCCGTTAGGTTCCGCCGCAAGGCAGTTCGGACCCAACGCAACGGCTTCACCTTGGTTGAAATGATGGTGACCTTGTTCATTCTGGCGCTGCTGACGACGGTCGTGGCCATCAACGTGCTACCCAATCAGGACAAGGCCATGGTGCAAAAGGCACGGGCAGACATCGCAGTTTTGGGACAAGCGATGGAAACCTATCGCCTTGATAATCTGACCTACCCTGATGCAGGCGCTGGTTTGCAGGCGTTGGTCACACCGCCGTCGACTGAAGCGCGGCGTGCTGGTTACATCAAGAAGCTGCCTAAGGACCCTTGGAACCGCCCCTATCAGTATAGCATGCCTGGAAAGAACGGCGCTTTTGATATTTATTCGCTGGGTGCCGATGGCGCGCCTGGCGGTGAGAATGAAAATGCCGATATTTACGGCGACTAAGCCGTCCGTCCGTAAAATCGTTCAGGATAATGCGCGCGGCTTCAGCTTAGTGGAACTGATCGTTGTGTTGTTCATCATTGGCATTGCGAGCACGGCGGTTGTCATGACCATAAGCTCGCCCGAGCGCGGCGTGCGCGATGAAGCCGAACAATTTGCTGCCCGCCTTGCTGCCTTGCGCGATAACGCCATACTGCAATCGCGGACGATGGCCGTCACTGTACGTCCGTCGGGCTATGGCTTTGAAACGCGCAATGATGGGAACTGGGTGCCTTTGTCGGACGCCCCATTTTCAACAACCGACTGGAAAAGTGGCACAACGGTTCAAATGTCTGACGCGCGGCAAATGCGGATAGCCTTTGACAGCACTGGCCTGCCGTCAAGCGCCGCGAGCATCGCGCTTAAACATGACAATGTAACGGTGACGCTAAAGCTTGCCGCAACCGGGGACATCCGCGTTGTCCGTTAAGCCTATATTTACGCGCAATGGCTTCACGCTGCTGGAAATCATGGTTGCGTTGGCCATTTTCAGCCTTGCGGCCTTAGCAATGGTGCGCTTGCAGGGATATTCGGTGCGCTCGACATCCAATTTGGGCGACAGCAGCATGGCATGGCAAGTGGCGCGAAACGTGGCCGTGGAAATATTGTCCAACCCCACGCCGCCGACGCTCGGAGAAACGCGCGGCGATGCATTAAACGGCGGACAAAATTGGCAATGGACGGCCACAACCAGTTCCACCGATGACAGCCGGCTCGTAACTGTCGAAATCGTTGTGGTCGGGACCGGCAACGCCGCACAGCGTAAAGCGCGGTTGACGATTGCAAGGCCAGTTGAACAGTGATCGAAACGCGTCGTTCTGAAGCAGGATTTACCCTGATTGAGTTGCTCGTCGCACTTGCGATTTTTGCGCTCATTTCGGTGGCGGGGGTCATGTTGCTGCGTTCCGGCAGTGATACCCAAATCGCTGTGAAAAAGCGGCTTGAAGAAATGGCATTGTCGCATCGTTTGGCCAATAGCCTTGAAGGGGACTTGGCGCAGGCGATTGCGCGGCCCGTGCGAGATCAATCGGGCCAAATTATCCCGGCCTTCACGCAAAGCGAGGCCAGCGTTCCTGGCGCTTTGTTTGGCTTTGTCCGGGCGGGATGGTCCAACTTCGATGGTGCACCAAGGGCAGGGCTGCAACGCGTGGCTTATGTGTTGGAAGGCGGCGCGCTCAAGCGGTTAAGTTGGCCCATGCTTGACGGAGCAGCTCCCTCAGACGCCGCGTTCTTGTTGGAGGGTGTAACGTCTGCAACGGTCGAATTTCGAGATAATACGGGTGCTTGGCGTGATGATTGGACCGCGACCGATGCGGACGCCTTGCCACGCGCCGTCGCCTTAAACGTCAATTTGACGGGTAAGCCCGCGCAACGCATGCTCTTTCTGGTGGGGGCACAAACACGCGTTGCACCACCAAGCGTTGAAACAGGCGCAGCAGAATGATGCCGCAAAAACCTGCAGAACGCGGCGCGGCCTTGCTGTCGGTATTGCTCATGGTGGCGGTGCTGGCCGTGATTGCGGCAACGACGCTTGACCGGTTGACGTTATCGAGCAAATTGTCGGCCAATGGTAATGCGCTGGCGCAGGCACGGATGTTTACTTACGCGACTGAGGCGATTGCCGCTGCGCGTCTTGAGGATTTGGTTGCCCGCGATGCCGCACAAACGACGTTGGCCGGTGATTGGCTTGGCAAGCTGCAAATTATTCCCATTCCGATAGGGTCTGCCACCGCTTCGGTGCGTGATGCTGGAAACTGTTTCAATCTCAACAGTCTGGTGACTGAAACCGACGGTCAATATGTTGCCAGTGCCACAGGGCAAGAACAGATGACGTCGTTAATGGTCGTTTTAGGTATCGAAGAAAACGCCGCACGTATTCTGGCAGCGTCTGCCGCCGATTGGGCGGATAGCAACGTCACGCCTTTAGCAAATGGCGCGGAGGATGATAGCTATCGTTCTGCGGCGACGCCGTATCTTGTGGCGAATAGGCTTTATGCCCATCCCAGCGAGTTGCGCGCGGTCAAAGGGGTAACACCTGCTATCTATGCCAAGTTGCGGGATTGGATATGCGCGCTCCCCGATCCGGTTTTATCGCCTTTGAATGTCAACACTTTGCTACCCGAACAGGCACCGTTATTGGCAATGCTCTTCCCGCCGGGTAAGATGAATTTGACCTTCGCGCGGAGCTATCTCGCCAAGCGGCCAGCAAGTGGCTATGGCAGCCTCATTCGATTCTGGGCGGCGCCTGAAATTGCCGCATTGGAACCATCTTCTCTGGTGCAAGGGCAGGTAAAACTGACAAGCAATTACTTCCTTTTGAACACAAATGTGTCATTTGGCGAACTTAAGCTTGCGGGACAGTCAATGATTGTCGCGTCGCCAGCGCCTGCGCGCGTTGTCTGGCGTAGTTGGGGGGAAGAGGAATGACATTAGTCATTACGCGTTTCCCAACATCTGAACAGGACGACCCAACGGTATTTCGGGTCAGTGAGGGCGTATGGCAGGATGCAGGTGCGCTTTCCAATTTCGCGCCGACGGTTGACGACCGGACTGTTATGGCCCTTGTCGCGCCCGAGGATGTCCGATGCCATTGGTTCACGCTGCCGGATGTGCAAGGGCGTCAGGCCGAGAGCGTGGCGAAGCTGCGTGCAACCGAACAATCGCTTGGTCTTGTGCACACCAGCGCCGGTGCAGATTATGACGACGTGGTTGCGACAGCGACAATCGCGTCGGAGGTTATGCAGGGTGGGCTGGATAAGCTTGGTGCGCGCGGGTTAAACCCCGACATCGTCCTACCGTTTGCATTGTCTGTATCGGGCCATTCGCATGGCGTATTACGGGCCGAAATGGACGGCCTGTCTGTCCTGCGCGGCGCGCAATTTGGCATACCGGATGATGCCGTGTTGCGCGATCTATTCATTGGCGATGCGCATATAGAAGATATGGATGCCGCCTCCCTTCGGTCCATGCTGCTCTCCGCCAGCGCCGCGCCATTGCTGAACTTGCGTGAAGGCAATTTCGCAAAACGGGAGCGGGCGGTTTGGCTGGCCCCAGAGCAAAAATTCTGGGTTCGACGGCTTTTGACCGCGCTTGTTATCGTGACAATGATGCTCACTCTTGCGACCTTGGGGAAATATTGGGTGGCAACCGGGTCTGAAAATGACGCCGCATTGGCTGCGGCACAGAAGATTGATCCGGCTATCCAAGATATCGATCAGGCCGAAAGCATGCTTGCCGCGTCCCTTAATCGTCAGGGTAAAACGCAAGGCAGCTTTGCGCCGCTTTCGGCTGCCTTGTGGCGCAGCGTGCAGGCTTCGCCGAATGTCTCGGTGCGGGAATTACGATATACGCCGGACGGCATTTTGACCGTGGTTCTGGCGGCACCTACGTCGGAAAACATCAACAAGGCTCTTGTGACCATTCAACAGGACGGGTTTCGCATTACGGCAACAGCTAGGCAGGATACAACCGGTGCGACGTTGGTCGACATGACAGTGAGGATGCCATGATAGCGGCGATTCGCTTATGGTTTGGTGCGCTGACGCAGCGGGAGCAATGGCTCGTTGGCGTTGCGGGCGCACTGACCGCACTTGCGGTCTCGATTTTCGGTATTTTACTTCCCATATTGTCAGCCGTTGATCAGGCAATGATAGATCATGACGATGCGGTCCAGCGGCGCGGGCGCATAGTCGCCACGGTGGATGCAGCGCAGATAATGGAAACGGGGCAGCCTTCTGCAGCAACGGCGGATATTGACCTGTTGATTACCCAAAATGCAGCGGAAAAGGGATTTGATCTCGTCAAATCGGCCAATAGCGCACCAGGACAAATCAGCTTCCGGATTGATCAGGCACGTGCGCCAGCATTGCTGGCATGGTTGACAGATCTTGAGGGACAGAATGTAGTTGTGCGCAGTGTCGCCTTACGCCCCGGTGCAAACAGCACGGTATCGGTTGATGCGCAGTTGCAGATGCGCGCCCCATGAAACGACGGTTCGTCATTGCTTCGGTCGCAGCGGTGGCTGCTGCGACGATATTGTTTATGCCCTTGCGCACGTTCGTGGCTGGGGAAGGGGTAACCGCACGCAAGGTCGATGGCATCATTTGGGATGGGTCCATCCGCGACCTGCGCCTTGGCAAATTGCCTGTCGGCGACGTCAATGCACGTTTGTTGTTCTCATCGCTGTTTATGGGGCGCGCAGAAATATTGCTGTCACGGGGTAATACACAATTTGTGCCTGGCATAACCGGGTCTGTATCACGCGGCATAAGCGGTGTGTCTGTTAACAACCTGTCCGCTACTTTGCCAGTAGGCGCCCTGTTTGCGCCTTTTCCGGCCGAGAATATTCAGTTTGAAGGCTTTTCTGCGCGCTTTGCCGCTGGCAAGTGCATGGATGCCGGTGGGCAAGTCCGGATGACTCTGTCCGACATTATGTCGGGACTTAACTTACAGAATGGGATGCTTGGTCAACCCCGCTGCGATGGTGCGCAATTATTGCTGCCATTGGTCAGCCAATCCGCGATGGAGCGGGCGGACATCCGTTTGTCGGCAGACGGATCTTACACCGTGGCCATCATGCTCAACGCCGACCGGGGCGATCAAGCGGCTACGCTGAACGTCGCTGGATTTCGTCCTGTAGATGGCGGCTACCGGCTCGTGCAAAAGGGCCGGTTCTGAGCGCGTTTCCGGCGTCATTGGGCGATATGTTGTTCGCCTTACCCTTTTGGTATCAGGTCATGCTCGCCATGATGTTCGGCGCAATCTGGGGCAGCTTTGTTGGGGCCTTGTGTAGTCGCTGGCCCCGCGGGGAACGGGTATCGGATGGCCGGTCGCATTGTGACCATTGCCAGGCGACACTTGGGGTGAAAGACCTCGTGCCCATATTCTCTTATCTATGGCTTCGCGGCAAATGCCGATATTGCGGCCAATCCATAGGGATCAGTGCGCTCTATATGGAACTTGTTTCCGCCGATATTGGCCTGTTTGCCGTGTTATTCTTGTCGGGTGGTCAGGCAGTGGCGGCAGCGGTGTTCGGTTGGCTGCTGCTACCGCTCATCATCCTCGATTATCAGAAGCTGTGGTTGCCCAATCGACTGGTTTTTGTGTTGGCGTTGGCGGGCGTCTGCGCTGGCCCGTTTCTCACACCTGCAATTGAGTGGCCTGACCGTATTTTGGGCGGCGTTTTTGGGTTTCTCGCATTGGAAGTGATCCGGAAGGCCTTTCGCAAGCTGCGCCAAGTGGAAGGCATGGGTGGCGGCGACCCCAAATTATTTGGTGCCATTGGCCTCTGGCTCGGTTGGCAGGGCTTGCCGATGACGTTGCTTTTGGCAACAATCTTAGGGTTTATGTGTATCGCGGTTGGTTATGCTCTGTCCAAAAAAAGCGCGCCAGTGCTGCCGTTCGGGGCATATATGGGAACCGCTGCCTTTGCCATTGTCTTGCTGGTTTAGCTGTTTGACGCATGCAGGGAGAAAGAGCGTAGCGCCGAAGATTATGGTGCAGGCGCGGCAGGGGCAGGCATTGCCGCCTCAATCTCGGCCTTAGCGTCTGCTTCAATCAACTTGGTCGCTTCTTCGGCGGCTTGCTCGATCGTCAGCTTCTGTTTGGCCACTTCATCCTGTTGCGATGTCGCAGGCATAGCCCCCTCTGGTGGCGCAGTATCGGGGGTAGCTGGCGGGTTATTACAACCCGCAAGCATTGCGAATGCAGATGCCCGTAACAATAGGCTCCTCACTGCGCCAGTCCCGGTTTAAGTTCGCCCTCATAATTCGCCAGATAGGCCAAAGTTGCGACCCAAGCGGCAACATTTTGGCGCAATTCGGCCTTATCGATCTTGTCCAAAGTGTCGTCGGGTGTGTGGTGCAGATCGAAATATTTTGTTCCGTCTTGCTGCAAATCCACGATGCCTAGTTTTTGTGCAGCAATGATGGCGCCAATGTCTGCGCCGCCGCCGGCCAGTTCACGGCGGGGAACCACGCCCAAGGGTCCCAGTGCCGACACGATCTGCGCCCGAACAGCATTTGCGCTTTCAGGAAGGCGGAAATCCACAGCCCAGACCTTGCCTGCGCCAAAGTCCGATTCCATGGCCAAAGCATGCGGCTCGTTCGCGTGCTTTTCACCATAATCGCGGCCACCCCAGATGCCGACTTCTTCAGCTCCGGCCCAAAGCAGACGCACTGTACGTTTTGGTTGGCCCATGGACTTTAGATGCTTAGCGGCCGCACCGATGATGCCACAACCCGCCGCGTCATCAATCGCGCCTGTACCAAGGTCCCAGCTATCCAGATGGCATGCAATGACGATGATCGGTAAATTCGGGTTTGATCCCGTGACTTCGGCCAACACATTGCCTGATGTCTGCATCCCGATATTCTGCGGCGTAAGTTTTAACTTCATCCGCACCGGCTTGCCGCGCGCAATCATACGTTCAAGATTCTCTGCGTCAGGAATCGACAACGCACCTGCTGGAATAGGCGTAACGTCAGGCTCGAAATTGGTGTTACCGGTATGTGGATTGCGATGATAGTCGGTGCCGATGGAACGAATAACCATGGCTGCTGCGCCTTTCTTGGCGGCAATATTCGGTCCGACGAAGCGGGCAGCGCCAAATGCGCCATAGCTACTACCGTCTTGTGTCGCTTTCATATTGTGGCTGACAAAGGCAATTTTGCCCTTCAGACTGCCGTCGGGCACAGCGCGCAAGTCGTCGATAGTCGGGAAATACACGATTTCCGCATCCAATCCCGCTTCGCCGGTGCTTCCGCTATTGCCCAATGCCGCGACGGCCATCTTCTGGGGAAATGGCGCGGTGATTTCAGCGGTTTCTTCGCCGCGTACCCAAGTCGGCATCTTATATTCTTCCACACGGACATTTTCGAAGCCCAGCATCTTTAACTTGTCTACCGACCATGTCCGCCCGCGCGCCTCAGCCTGAGTGCCGGCCTGTCTTTGGCCAATCTCGGTGGTGAGGCCCTCGATGATGTCATAAGCGATATCATCGGATTGCAGGGCCTTGTCGCGCAATTCGGAAACGGATATTGCCTTCGTGGCTGATGGAGCGGCCACGGTGACAGCAGGGTAAAGGAACAGCGAGGAGGCTGCGGCGAACAGAGCTATATTTTTCTTCATAAGGGGTAGGCTTAATCGCATCGCAGTGTTTTGCAATCCCGCCTTGCGAGGAAAGCTGCGGATAGCTAGGGAAGCGGCCAAATCATCGTAATATAACACAGGAACTGATCCCCATGGCAGCGCAATATAGTTACGTAATGAAGGGAATGACCAAAACCTTCCCCGGTGCGAACAAGCCGGTGCTCAACAATATCAATCTGCAGTTCTACCCCGATGCGAAGATTGGCATCGTAGGGCCAAACGGCACGGGTAAGTCGACCCTGATGAAAATTATGGCGGGTATGGATACCGAATTTACCGGCGAAGCTTGGCCCGGAGAACATATCCGCGTTGGTTATCTGGCGCAGGAGCCTGAGCTGGACCCGAATAAAACGGTGCGTGAAAACGTTATGGACGGCGTGCGTCCAGTGGCAGACTTGGTCGACCGCTTTAACGAAATTTCGATGATTATGGGTGACCCGCCCGAAGACGCCGACTTTGACGCGTTGATGGAAGAAATGGGTACGCTTCAGGAGAAGATTGATGCCGTCGATGGTTGGTCGCTGGATAGCCAACTTGAACTTGCCATGGACGCACTGCGGTGCCCACCTGGCGATAGCGCTGTCACCAGCCTGTCCGGAGGTGAAAAGCGCCGGATCGCGCTCACCAGGCTGTTGTTGGAAAAGCCTGACATCCTGCTGCTCGATGAACCTACCAACCACCTTGATGCGGAATCGGTGGCGTGGCTGGAAAAGCATCTGGTCGACTATAAGGGCAACGTCATCCTCGTAACCCATGACCGCTACTTCCTCGACAATGTCGTCAGCTGGATACTTGAGCTCGATCGTGGCCGCTATTTTGTCTATGAAGGCAATTATTCGACCTATCTGGAAAAGAAGGGCAAGCGCCTCGAGCAGGAATCGCGCGAAGATGCAGGGCGTCAGAAAGCGATTAAGGACGAGTTGGAGTGGATCCGGCAAAGCCCGAAGGCGCGTCAGACAAAATCTAAAGCGCGCATCAAATCCTTCGACCAATTGGTTGAGGCACAAGAAAACCGCACGCCCGGTAAGGCACAGATCGTCATCCAAATCCCCGAGCGTCTGGGCAGCAAGGTTATTGAGGTCAAGAATGTCACCAAGGCTTATGGTGACAAATTATTGTTCGAAAATCTGTCCTTCACCATACCACAGGGCGGTATTGTCGGCGTTATCGGGCCGAACGGCGCGGGTAAATCAACGCTTTTCCGCCTGATTACTGGTCAGGAAGTGCCGGATTCCGGCGAAGTGGACATTGGCGAAACCGTGAAGCTTGGCTTCGTCGACCAAAGCCGCGATGATTTGGATCCCAACAAAAATGTGTGGGAAGAAATTTCCGGCGGCGCAGACTTTATGAAGCTGGGTAAGCATGAAACGCCCACCCGCGCTTATGTCGGGGCGTTCAATTTCAAGGGCACTGACCAACAGAAAAAAGTTGGCCTGCTGTCCGGCGGTGAACGTAACCGCGTGCACATGGCAAAGATGTTGAAAGAAGGCGGCAACGTGCTTCTACTTGATGAACCGACCAATGATTTGGACGTGGAAACGCTGTCAGCTCTTGAAGAAGCGCTTGAAAGCTTCGCTGGTTGCGCTGTGGTCATCAGCCATGACCGCTTCTTCCTTGACCGTTTGGCCACGCACATATTGGCTTTTGAAGGCGACAGCCATGTCGAATGGTTTGAGGGCAACTTTGAATCGTACGAAGAAGATAAAATTGCCCGCCTTGGCGATGAGGCCACGCGTCCGCACCGTGCAACCTATAAAAAGATGACGCGTTGATGATGGCATGAAATCACACGCCTCGTCATCAACAGCAACAGCGACAACGCAAGCTTTGGGGACGAGGATGTGCTTTTCGCGGCACAGCACGCGGTGACGGTTCAAGTCTATATCGAAAAATCTGCGGCCTTATGGGATGAGCCAGTCACCCGTCCATGAATTATGGGCGGCGTCCCATTGCCAGCGCGCGCGTCTATGGCCGGCATTGGCAAGATATAGCCATTCGATTGTCTCAATCTCAACCAACAAGGCCGCAAAATTGGAGCGATAATCGACCAATTGCTCTTCTTCAGGTTGCTTGCCCTCTATCCAGTCGGGCAGGCCTGAGGAAGGTTTAGTCCAAGGCGTCCCGGGTGCCGCCTCGGCCATGTAACAGCGTCGCGCAAATGGGGTGGAAGTTGACCACGCCGTGTCGGCAAGCGCGCCCGTGGCCGTCAAATGTGTTTTTCCCGACATCCGGATTTGAACCTTTGCCGCGGGGTCATACATCAACACGCTGGTTGCAGGGTTTTGACCAATTTGTTCGGTTTTAATCGAACGCGAGTCGGTATGAAACCGTAATGTGCGCGCATCTCGCGATACGTCACGCAATATCATGACGCGTAATTGCGGTACGCCCAAAGCATCTACCGTGCCCACCACCGGCATGTGAGACGGGCTTTTGCGATTGGTCACACCAGCGGCGATAAGGCCCCATGCTTCTTCAAAACTTAACGCGAGATCATCATAATAAGCGGGGGAGCTATTGGGTAAGTTCATTGGACCTCAAAACTATCATTCTCATCGTTGAGAACGTAAAGATTACCGTCGGATATGCCGAAATAGGCGCCGTGCAGCTTCAGTTGCCCCGATTGTTCGCGTGCCGCAATAAAGGGAAAACTACGCAGGTTAGCCAGGCTGACGCGGATCGCCTCCAGTTCCAAATCGCGTTGCGGGTCTTGCGACGCGGACGCAAGCACTTTGTCGCGGGCAGGGCGGACAATATCGACCCAGCTATCAATGAAGCTATACCCGGCTTCGCTAAGATCACCGCCCTCCAGTGATGCCTTGATACCGCCGCATTGGGCGTGGCCCAGAACGACAATATGGCGGACCTCAAGGCCCAATACGCCAAATTCGATAGCGGCCGATACCCCATGCAATCCACCGCCAGTTTCATATGGCGGGACCAAATTCGCCACGTTGCGCAGCGCGAAAACCTGCCCCGGCGTGGTGTCAAATACCGTCGCGGGATCGACCCGGCTATCGCAACAAGAAATAATCATGATGGGCGGTGATTGCCCATCGCTTGCAAGCGCGTCATAGCGTGCCTTCTGCCGGACATAAGCATCGGATTTGAACCGTCGATAGCCGTCTACCAACACAGCAAATTCAGGCATTAGAAACGCTCTCCTCTAACAACTTGGACGTCGCCTACTGTTAACAACATGCCATAACTATCCAACAAGGGCGCAATTGCGTCGATTAACTGTGCCGTTTTTGTGTCCGACGCAATGGCAAGCACGATGGTCTTTGCACTGGCACCAGTAACGTCATCATGCTGCCATTCGCCCGCACGTCCACCGCCGGAGTCCACCTGAATGACGCTCCAACCTGAAATATCCACGGCCTTCAACTTGCCGACGATGCGCGGGACAAGGGGTGTATCGACCAGAATTTCTATACGTTTGCGGGGAACGGTTTGCACCATTGGGTCATCCTAACGCTTGGGCAAGTGCAACGAAGATGCTGATGCCGAAGATAATGTTGAACGGGAATGTAACACCGAGTGACATACTTAAATAAATGCCGGGGTCAGCTTGGGGTAGGGCCAGCCGCATGGCCGCCGGCACCGCGATGTAGGAGGCGCTTGCCGCCAATATGCCGAGCGCGGCTGCAGAGGCGATGTCGAGACCAATGACCGTTCCAACGACGGTGCCGATGGTGCCATTTACCAAGGGTAACAAAATCGCGAGGAAAACCAAACGGAGCGTCATTTTGCGCGATTGTATCAAGCGGCGTGCAGCAATCAGGCCCATATCCAGCAGGAACAGGCACAATACGCCGCGAAAGCCGGTATCGAACAGCGGCTTTACAGCTGCAAATCCATCGCTTCCGGCAACGGCGCCAATGATGAAGCTGCCAACCAATAACATCACCGAAGCATTGGTGAGCACCTCATGCCATGGTGTTCCGTTGCTTTCGCCAGAACTTGTGTCACCCCGTCGGGCGAGCATCAGGCCAGTGATAATGGCCGGTGTCTCCATCAGCGCCAGAACAGCAACCATATATCCCGCAGGGCTTAAGCCTTCGCCGGTGAGCAATTCTATAGCGGTTACAAAGGTAACCACGCTGACTGAACCATAATGGGCGGCAACTGCACCTGCGTCGACTTTCGACAATTTGCCAACGCTCCGCAACAAAGCAAATGCCAGAACGGGCAAAAGGAAGCTTAAACCAAGGCCAGCTGCAGCGGCAACCATGACTTCTGGGGTGATTCCGCTCTTCGATACCTCAACCCCACCTTTCAAGCCGATTGCTGCCATCAAATAGATGGACATCGCCTTGGCAAACGCCTCGGGAATAGTCAGGTCGGACTTTAAAGCAGCAGCAACAAAACCAAGTATAAAAAACAGGATCACCGGCGAAGTGAGGGTATCAACAATCATCTTTGCCCCTTTGCGGATTTTGCAACCCATAGCAGGCAAGTTGCAGTTGGCAAGATGGCGCGCCACGTCTATTCAAGCATTATGAACGCACCGATACATATGCCCGAGCGCCCAGTTAGGGAACGCAAGCCCGACTGGATCAGGGTTAAAGCACCCACCGGCGCCGGATTTAACGAAACGCGCCGCTTGATGCGTGATCTCAATTTGAACACGGTCTGTGAGGAAGCGGCTTGTCCCAATATCGGTGAATGTTGGACCAAAAAGCACGCGACCGTGATGATCTTGGGCGATGTGTGCACGCGGGCTTGCGCATTTTGTAACGTTAAAACCGGCATGCCACGGGCGGTTGACCCGCTTGAGCCAGAGCATGTGGCAATTGCTGCGGCCAAGTTGGGGCTTGAGCATATCGTTATTACATCGGTTGACCGCGACGATCTGCCCGACGGTGGTGCCAGCCAGTTCGTCAAGGTCATAGAGGCATTGCGGCGCAATACGCCCAACACCACAATCGAAATCCTGACACCCGATTTTCGGAACAAGGCTCAGGCGGCGATTGAAGCAATCGTGACTGCGCGTCCTGATGTATATAATCACAATCTGGAAACTGTCCCGCGCCTGTATCCAACCATTCGGCCCGGCGCGCGTTATTATGCGTCGCTGCGTTTGCTGGAAACGGTGAAGCGTCACGATCCGTCGATTTTTACCAAGTCCGGGGTAATGCTCGGGCTAGGCGAAGAACGGATGGAGGTGCATCAGGTGATGGACGACATGCGCAGCGCCGACATTGATTTCCTAACCATGGGCCAATATCTGCAGCCAACGCCAAAGCATGCAAAGGTGATGGATTTTGTGACTCCAAGCGCATTTGACGCTTATGCCGCCATTGCCCGTGCCAAGGGTTTTTTGCTGGTGGCGGCAAGCCCGCTCACCCGGTCCAGCTACCATGCGGGTGATGATTTCGCCAAGATGCGCGACGCACGCGCGGCACAACTGGCCAAGGCGCGTTAAGGTTTCAACGCACATATGCCGCACCATCACGAACGCCGCAGCCTTCCGCATAATGCGGGGCAAATGTATGATTTGGTGGCGGACGTCAGCCGCTACCCTGAATTCCTGCCGTGGGTTGGCGCTATCCGGATCCGGAAGGATGAAGAAAGCGAAATGCTCGCGGACATGATTGTTGGGTTTAAATCGCTGCGGGAAACATTCAGCAGCCGCGTCGTGAAGACCCCGAAATCATCGATCATTGTCGATTATCTCGATGGCCCGATGAAGCATTTACACAATGCTTGGACGTTTGAAGATGTTGAAGGCGGTGGCTCAATCGTTGACTTTACCGTAGACTTTTCTTTCCGTAACCGCGTGTTTGAGGCGCTGGCCGGTCAGTTTTTTGATTCTGCGCTCCGCAAAATGACAGCGGCGTTTGTTGAACGTGCCGACGCGCTTTATGGTGCGGGCGGAAGCAACAACTCCAACGCATGAAGCGTTGCAAAGGCACGGATATCAGCGCGACTTTTGTCTGAGCCAAAGGATTTGTGGTCACCCATAACCTCTTCCGGATTTTGACCTTTGAAGGCCACTGCAAAAACAACGGTGCCAACGGGCTTGCTGGCGCTGCCGCCGTCTGGGCCAGCCACGCCGCTAATTGCAACGGCGATGTCTGCGCCGCTTTTTTTCAGCGCCCCTTGCGCCATGGCCCATGCGACGCCAACAGAAACAGCGCCGAATGCGTCGATAATGTCTTCATTTACGCCCAAAAGCTTAATCTTCGCGTCATTGCTATAGGTAACAAAGCCATAGCCAAGAACGGCGCTGCTACCTGGAACTTCGGTAATCGCGGCAGCGACTAGGCCGCCAGTGCAGCTTTCTGCGATGGCGACCATGCGTCCCGCAGCTTTGTTCTCGGCAACAACACGCGCGGCCAGTTCGGCAATCTCGGCGGGTAAGACAGTTTCCATATTCATATTTTCTCAAAAGTTGCTGTGGCTTGCGCAGCGATGCCTTCACCCCGGCCAGTGAAACCAAGCATTTCGGTTGTTGTTGCCTTTACCGATATCCTATCGACATCAACAGCCATTATATCTGCAAGCCGTTCGCGCATTCTTCCGCGAAAGGGCCCGACCTTTGGCTGTTCGCAGATAATCGTAACATCAGCATTTGAAAGTTCAAAGCCATCATCTCGTGCTAGCTTCATCGCATGGGAAAGGAACCTGTCGGAAGATGCACCGCGCCATTGCGGGTCGCTTGGTGGGAAATGATCGCCAATGTCTCCCTTTGCAATGGCCCCCAATATGGCGTCGGTCAGCGCATGCATCGCAACATCCGCATCACTATGGCCGTCAAGGCCCCTGTCATGGGGGATTTGTACGCCGCATAGCCATAATTCGGCGTTAGGCACCAGACGGTGGACGTCAAAACCATTTCCGCTTCGAAATGATGGCATGTTGTTTCCTGCAAAATCGCTTGAGAAGGTAAATTTATTCAGCGCCTCCGCGCCTGGCACGATGCGCACTTCGCCGCCCTGAGCCATGAGCATGCGCGCATCGTCAGTGGGTTCTAAACCGGTCCAGATTTGGTGGGCTGCGTAAATGTCCTGAAAGGCAAAAGCCTGCGGCGTTTGAATACGCCATAGATTTTCGCGTTCGACGGTTTCGGATAATATGTCCTTACCACGCGACAGGCTGTCCACGACAGGGAGGGCAGGGACAGCGCCGGGTGCCAGTGACAATGCGTCGAGTAAGTCATCAATGACCTTAGATGACAGGAAAGGCCGAGCTGCGTCGTGGATCAGCACCTGATCAACCATTTGCGTGGCGGCAATCGCCTTTAACCCCAAATAGACGCTCTCCCGACGCGTCGGTCCGCCTTGAACGAAAATTGGGTCTTTGAGCCCTGTCAGTGCGGCCATAGCCTCGGCTTCTTGTCCTGCGCCAATCGCAACATAGATTTGGTCTATATCAGGGTGTGCCGCCAATGCAGCATAGCTGTGCCACAGCATGGGTTTGCCGCGTATACGGCGAAACTGCTTTGGCTGCGTACCGCCTACGCGGCTACCTGAGCCAGCGGCGACGATGAGCGCAACGGTGGTTGGATGAGATGCCATGTGCGCGCTCTAGCGACAGCAGGCTTGCCCGCCAAGCCGAAAGCGGGTAACGGCCTGCCTAAATTTTAGGCAGTGTTTGAAGATGCAACTTAATCCCATTCATATCGGTAACATCAAAATCGATTGTCCCGTCATTTTGGCGCCGATGACTGGCGTCACCGATATGCCATTCCGCAAAATTGTGCGTGAGTTTGGCTCCGGCCTGAACGTCACCGAAATGATCGCCAGCCAAGCGATGATCCGTGAGACGCGGCAAAGCATCCAAAAATGCGAATGGGACGCCATTGAGGAGCCGGTGTCGATGCAGCTTGCTGGTTGCACCCCATATGAAATGGGCGAAGCGGCCAAGCTGAATGAAGAACGCGGTGCGGCTATTATCGATATCAACATGGGCTGCCCGGTTAAAAAAGTAGTCAATGGCGATGCTGGCTCGGCGCTGATGCGCGATCTGCCCTTGGCCGCCAGCTTGATTGCGGCAACGGTAAAGGCGGTGTCGGTGCCTGTGACCGTAAAAATGCGCATGGGTTGGGACCATGGAAGCCTGAATGCGCCTGAACTTGCGCATATTGCCGAAGATTTAGGTGCAAAAATGATCACCGTGCATGGCCGCACGCGCAACCAAATGTACAAAGGCTCTGCTGACTGGGCATTTGTGCGTAAGGTGAAGGATGCAGTATCATTGCCCGTCATTGTAAATGGCGATATTTGTACGATTGATGATGCGCAAACCGCTTTGGCGCACAGTGGTGCAGATGGTGTTATGGTTGGCCGCGGTGCTTATGGTAAGCCATGGCTGCTTGGCCAAATGATGCACTGGTTTCGTACCGGACAGACTATTGACGACCCAAATATCGATACCCAATTCCATCTGATAATGAAGCATTATCGCGCAATGCTTGACCATTATGGCAGCGAAGTCGGGGTGCGCATCGCGCGTAAGCATATTGGTTGGTATACTAAAGGGCTCAATGGTTCCGCCGAGTTCAGAAACTTTATGAACCGTATTGATGATCCAATGGTCATGATCGATGAATTAACGCGCTTTTATGAGCCGTTCCTGACCAAATCGGCGGCCTGATTCATGTCGCAAGCCATGCATCGTCCTGATTATGGCCAGATGCTGGCAAGTATCGCGGTTCCGGTGCTGTTGATTTCGCCTGAACATATCATCTCTTACGCCAATGACGCCAGTGAGGCGTTTTTCGGACGCAGCCGACGTCGGCTAGAGGGGCAGCGTATTGACGCAACGCTCATGTTCGAAAGTGAGCGGATGAATGCTGCATTATTGTCCGCTGATGGGGACATATCTGCGCAAGATATGGAGCTTAAAACGCCCCATGGCGTCATTACAGTCGATATAAACCTGTCTTCGGTGTCCAAGGAGCCGGAATGGAGAATAGTTATCATATCGCCCCGTAATGGCGGCCGTGAGCATATTGGCGATCAGCGCGATGTTGGGCAGCAGCAAGCGATGGGCGCGCCTGCGATATTGGGGCATGAGATTAAAAACCCATTGGCGGGAATTAAAGGTGCGGCGCAGCTGTTGGCCCGGATCGTCGATGAAAAAAACCGCGCCCTGACGGAATTGATCGTCAATGAGGTCGACCGGATTGCGCGTTTGCTCGACCAAATGCAAAAGCTTGGCCGTTCTGAACCGGCGGAGGTTGCACCCGCGAACATCCACTTGCTGATTGAACGGGCGATTCACTCGCTACGGGCCGCGAACCGTGCAATGCCCGAAATTTCCATTAATTATGACCCGTCATTGCCGGATGTTCTGATTGATGCCGACGGGATGGTTCAAATACTCATCAATCTGCTGCAGAACGCGGTAGACGCGTTGCAAGGACGTCTCGACGGCGTGATAGGCATTTCCACCCGCTATGTCATGAGCGGCGCTCTAAGGGACGCTGACGTTGATCGGCGGTCCATTAAATTGCCGGTTGAAATTGCTATTTCGGACAATGGTCCCGGCGTGCCCGAACATATTGTGGACGAACTGTTTTCGCCCTTTGTAACCACGAAACGCGACGGGCAGGGGCTTGGCCTCGCAATTGTGCGCAAACTGGTGCAGCAAATGAATAGCCGCGTGCTGTTTGAACGCGACGCGGCGCAGGGGCAAACGACGTTCCGGCTTTTGCTGCCGGTTGCATTAGGGAAAACGAACCTATGATACCGCCAAGGGTACTGATTGTTGAGGACGACGTGTCCATCGGTCTCGTGGTGAGCGCCGCGCTTCAGGCGGAGAATATCGAAACAATGTTATGTGATTCCGTTGCGGCGCGCGACATGGTGCTGGCCAGCGGCCATTTTGATTTGATGCTGACGGACGTCATGTTGAAGGATAGCGATGGTCTCGCCACGTTGAAGGACGCGATGGAAAAGTCGCCCGACATGGCGGTCATCATCATGTCTGCGCAGAACACGCTGGAAACCGCCGTGCGCGCTAGCGAGATTAATGCGTTTGAGTATTTTCCAAAACCCTTTGATCTGAATGACCTCGTTCTGGCGGTTAAGCAAGGCATCGAAAAGCGGCGCTCAACGGCGCAAGATCCCTTCGAGACACTTACCGAGGCCAATCTTCCGATGATTGGACGAAGCGCCGCGATGCAGGATGTTTACCGAATGGTCGCACGGCTTTTGCGTAATGATTTGTCGGTACTCATCTCGGGCGAAAGCGGCACGGGCAAGGAATTGGTGGCGGAAGCCATCCACAATCTTGGCCATCGCAAAACTGGGCCGTTTGTTGCCGTCAATATGGCCGCGATTCCAAGCGAGCTTATCGAAGCCGAGCTATTCGGTCATGAAAAAGGTGCGTTTACAGGTGCCGTTGGCCAGTCGATTGGCCGGTTTGAGCAGGCGCAAGGCGGAACTTTGTTCCTCGACGAAATCGGCGACATGCCCATGCATGCGCAGACTCGACTGCTACGCGCATTACAAAGCGGTGTCATTAGCCGGATCGGCGGCAAAGCGAGCATTCGCCTAGATGTGCGCATCGTCGCTGCAACCAATCAGAATTTATCGGCTTTGATCGAAAAAGGCGGCTTTCGTGAAGATTTATTCTATCGCCTGAACGTCGTCCCGATCGAAATGCCACCGTTGCGCGACCGGACGGAAGACATTGGCCTGCTTGCGCAACATTTCTTGATCTTAGCGGCAAAAGATGGCCTGCCGATGCGAAAAATTGACGATAATGCTATCGGCCATTTGATGGCGATGCCGTGGCGCGGCAATATTCGTGAGCTGAAAAACTTGGTCTACCGTCTCGCTTTATTGTGTCGCGAAGATACCATCACGGACGCGACGATCATGCAATTTATTGAACCTGCCCAGGATGCCGAGCCGCCCATCCAAGGGGCAAGTTTTGAAGCAGCGGTGGCGCAGTTCTTGAGGGACCAGCGGCAGCGCGGAGCCATGCGTGAAAAATTATATCCACGCGCACTTGCGCAGTTCGAAATTCCGCTGTTGCAGCATGTGATGAAGCAAGTGAAGGGCAATCAGTTAAAGGCGGCAGCATTGCTGGGTATAAACCGGAATACCCTGCGTAAAAAATTGACTGACTATGGCATTGGGCCTTCAGGCGGGCGGTAGATGGATGCGTTAACGCGATGCGTTGCCTTAAAACCACTATTTTGTGCTTTTCAGGCAACGCAAGGAATGCCACAGTGGCTTTATGGCAACAAAGGACTTTGGAGCAGAACGAGGCGCACCTTCTGCTGTCCGTCGCCTTTTTGAACGGGTTGCCGACCTACTCGGCAAAAGTCAGTCCATAAAATTTTTGGAAATTGCCAGCGCCGTGATGTTGATCGTGGTAGGCGTGATCACCGCTATGCTTTTGATGGGGCAAGGGCCGCAATCGGAACCACTGGCGCCCGCGGCATCGGCAACAATGCTCGTCAGCAACTTGTTGCCCGCTACCTTGCTCCTTGTTTTGTTCGGCCGCCGCGTTGCGCTCAAGCGCGCAGAGCGTAGCAGCATCGGCAGCAAGCAACTCTTGCATGTGCGTTTAGTCGCGATTTTTTCGGCGATCACTGCGGTGCCTACCGTACTTCTCGTCATCTTCGCATCATTGCTGTTTCAAAGCGGTATCCAATTTTGGTTCTCGGGCTCGGCGCGCGGGATGTTGGAAAATGCGGGGGAATTGGCAAAAGGCTATTATGAAGTCAACGCCAAGGATGTCGGCGACGAAACGGTCACTATGGCTGGGGACTTCCGAAACGCATTAAGCCAAACCAACGCCGATGATCCGGCTTTTTTGAGCTATTATCTGGAACAGGTGTTCCGCAGGCGGTTAAGCGAATCTGCAATTGTCTCGGTGGGTGGCGATGGCGTTCAAAGGACAGAGGCGGTTGCGACCGAAGATGATGGCCGGAAGCAGGACTGGATCGCCGCAGACATTTTGAAGAAATTGAACGCGGGTGAGGGGACGGTTATTGTCAACCGCGCGGACAGAATTGAAGCGGTAACTATATTATTCGACACACCGCGCAGTTATTTATACGCCAGTCGGGCCTTATCAGTTCCATCCTTTGCGCTAGGTGAAAAAGCACAAACGGTGCTTCAAGATTATGACGATATGGTCAGTCGGTCACGCACGCTGCAAATCCAGTTCAATCTCGCGCTGTATTTTGTATCGTTAATGATCATCGGGATCACTTTGTGGGTCGCCTTGCGGGTTGCCGACCGCCTTGTGCGTCCGGTCAATAATCTCGTGAACGCGGCACAATTGATTGCAGAAGGTGATTTGTCTGCGCGCGTCACCATTGACCAATATCGCAACGATGAAGTTGCGTTTCTCTCGCAATCCTTCAACCGCATGACAGAACGCCTGCAGCAACAGACAAGTGTATTGTTAGCGACTAATCATCAACTTGGCGAACGACGTCTGTTTATCGAGGCTGTTCTGGAATCTGTGTCCGCCGGCGTAGTATCCGTTGACGGCGATGGCGTGGTCCAACTCGCCAACTCTACGGCGGAAAAGCTGCTGAAAAACACATTTGAAACGATTGTTGGTCAAAATTTTGCAAGTGTTGCACCTGCATTGGCGGCATTAGCCAGCGAAAGCCCGCGTGGCGTTGTGCAATTGGGCGACGGACCTGAACCACTCACGGTGGCTGTAACCGTATCGCCGCGGGAGCAGGGCAGTGTGGTGACTTTTGAAGACATTAGCCAGCAATTGGCAGACCAACGCAGCGCGGCATGGTCAGACGTCGCGCGCCGTATCGCCCATGAAATCAAAAATCCGCTGACCCCGATACAGTTGGCAGCAGAGCGCCTGCAACGCCGGTTTGGCAAGAATATCCTCCAGGATCAGGCGATATTCGAACAATTGACCAGCACTATTGTCCGACAGGTCGGGGATTTGCGCAACATTGTCGATGAATTTTCATCCTTTGCCCGTATGCCTAAGCCATTGTTCCGTAACGAAAATGTGCATGATATAGTTGGCCAAGCGGTATTCTTGTTTGAAGTAGCGCACCCCGACATCATGTTTAGCTATCGCCAAAGCGGCGCAGTCCCCAATCTGATTTCTGACAGACGGCAGCTGGGACAAGCTATTACAAATATTCTTAAAAATGCAGCAGAATCCATTGAAGAAAAAAGAAAATCAGCGCCAGTTGATGGAGCTATATCAATTGATCTGTGGATGGATATGGAGGCGTTGGTAATCCGCATTGCGGACAATGGCATTGGCCTGCCGCCAGACCGCCAACGTATTATGGAGCCCTATATCACTAACCGCGCCAGCGGCTCGGGGCTGGGACTTGCGATTGTGAAAAAGATTATTGAAGAACATTTCGGAGAAATTTCATTGTCAGACAATGATCCCTTTGGCGCGGTCGTGACATTGAAATTCAACCCGCAATTCGTGGCATCCAAGGCGGGGAAAGTAAATTCTTCCGCACCCCTTTCCAATCCAGATGAGGTTATCGGCTAATTATGGCACTCGACATATTGATTGTAGACGATGAACAGGACATTCGGGATTTGGTATCCGGAGTGCTTGATGACGAGGGCTATGGTACCCGAACGGCAGCTTCTGCGGATGAGGCTTTAGCAGCCCTGGATGAACGTTTGCCGTCTTTGATATTGCTTGATGTCTGGCTGCGCGGTTCATCGATGGACGGTATTGAGTTGTTACGCGCGATCAAAATCCGCGATCCGCAAATTCCGGTCATTGTTTTTTCTGGTCATGGGAATATCGACACTGCTGTTGCGGCTATCGGGCAAGGCGCGGCTGATTTTATCGAAAAGCCTTTTGAAGCCAGTAAGTTGTTGCACCTCGTTTCAAAGGCAACCGAAACGGAACGGCTTCGCGCGGAAAATGCTGACCTGAAGGCGCGGGTAGGGCATTCGGAGGAACTTACCGGTTCGTCGGTATCGATTAACTCTGTGCGCGCAACGCTTAAGAAGGTCGCTGGTACAGGAAGCCGAATGCTCATCACAGGGCCTGCAGGGGTTGGCAAGGAGGTTGCTGCTCGATTGCTGCATAGCTGGAGCCCACGGGCGGGGTCGCCCTTTGTGTCCGTGAGCGCGGCGCGATTGTCTCCCGAACGATTTGACGAAGAATTGTTTGGTATCGAACAGGATGGCCGGCTTGTGCAGGCGGGCATGTTGGAAAAAGCGCATGGCGGGACATTGTTCCTAGATGAAGTTGCGGATATGCCGCGAACCACACAAGGCAAAATTCTGCGCGTGTTAACGGACCAGAGCTTCGTCCGGGTAGGCGGCGACCGGCAAATACGTGTCGACGTCCGTTTCGTGTCGGCGACTGCGCGCGATCTGGCTGTGGAAATTTCTGAAGGCCGGTTCCGCGAAGATTTGTTTTACAGGTTAAACGTTGTTCCGGTTGAAATTCCGCCCTTGTCGGGACGACGCGAAGATATTCCCGACTTGGTCAACCATTATGCCGCGCGCTTTGCATCCGAGCACCGTATTTCGCCACCTAAATTTTCGGGTGATGCGATGGCGGCGCTTCAGGCCTGTGAATGGCCCGGCAACGTCCGGCAATTGCGTAACATCATTGAACGCACCATCATATTGGCCCCCGCAGAAGGGGTTGCGACGATTGAGGCGGATATGCTGCCGTCAGAGATCATCAATAGCTATGAAGGCGCAGAGCATAATGTCACGTCCCTAATGGGGGCGCCATTGCGTGAGGCGCGCGAAGCATTTGAACGCGAATATTTGTGGGTCCAGATCAAACGTTTCTCCGGCAATATTTCAAAAACGGCGGCCTTTGTCGGTATGGAGCGATCTGCGCTGCATCGGAAGCTAAAGCTATTGGGCATTTCTGTCCGCAAAAATGCAATGGATTTTAGTGACGACGTAGAAGCTTGAGCGCAATTGCGAACTTGGCTTCATTCGTGTAAGTTTCGTCCCGCTGGGTGATGTGGATGCTTGATCTGAATCTGCAACAATTGGCGTAACGATAAATATAAACGGATAATCACAATGACTGAAAAAAATAACGGACTTCAAGACCTTTTTCTGAACTCCCTCAGAAAATCGAAGACCCCTGTGACTATGTTTTTGGTGAAGGGCGTCAAACTTCAAGGTGTTGTAACGTGGTTTGACAACTTCTCGGTGCTGTTGCGCCGCGATGGCCTGTCGCAGCTTGTTTATAAGCATTCCATATCCACAATTATGCCTTCTACTTCGCCGGACCGTTCATTATTCGATGAGATGATGTCACGCACCACCCACCGGCCCGGTATGCTGCAGGATGTTTTTCTCCACGCAATGTGTGACAAGAATGAATCGGTTACGACCTTTCTCGTGAATGGCGTGATGCTTCAAGGCGCCATTGTCGCTTATGATCTTTTTTCGGTCATGCTGGAACGGGATGGCACGACGCAGCTTGTATATAAGCATGCCATATCCACCATCCAGCCAGCGAATCCCGTGAACCTTGCAGATTATAACCAGGGCGTCGATGAGATCGATATTTGAGCGGTTTTGAACGCAGCGAAACGGACGAGTTCGCGCGTGGCGCGTGCGCGTTAGTCATATATCCCGAGTTGCCTGGACGGGCCTCTGTGGGGCCGGAGGCGCGCCTTGCCGAAGCTGAGGGGCTTGCGCTAGCCATTGGCCTGAATGTTGTTCGCAAAAAGCATTATCGGGTACGTTCACCGCGTGCAGTGACGCTGCTCGGCGGAGGCCAAGTTGAAGAAATAGCCGAGATGGGCCGCGATTTGGAGGCTGATCTTCTGATCGTGGATGCTTCGCTGACCGCTATTCAGCAACGGAACCTCGAAGAACGCACAGGACTGAAGACGATTGACCGGACTGGGCTTATCCTGGAAATTTTTGGCGAACGCGCCGCCACGGCCGAAGGACGATTGCAGGTCGAGTTAGCGCATCTGGATTACCAAGCGGGGCGATTGGTCCGTAGCTGGACTCACTTGGAGCGGCAGCGGGGTGGTTTCGGCTTTCTGGGCGGTCCAGGTGAAACGCAGATTGAGGCGGACCGTCGAATGATCCGAGACCGCATGGCGCGGTTGCGACGCGAATTGGAAGAGGTGAAAAGGACCCGTTCTTTGCATCGCGCCCGGCGCAAACGCGCACCTTGGCCAGTAGTCGCATTGGTGGGCTATACCAATGCGGGTAAATCGACACTGTTCAATCGGTTGACGCGGGCAACCGTCCTTGCCGAAGATATGTTGTTCGCGACGTTAGACCCAACGATGCGGCAAATCACGCTCCCCGGGGTGGAAAAGGCGATATTGTCCGACACAGTTGGTTTTGTTTCGGATCTGCCAACGCAATTGGTCGCCGCGTTTCGCGCGACATTGGAGGAAGTGATATCGGCCGACATTATCGTCCATGTACGTGACATTTCGCATCCCGAGACCGATGCGCAGAGAGAGGATGTTTTGCAGATCCTGCGGGATCTGGGGGTACTGGATGATGAGCAGGCGGGAAATCAGCCGCGCATGGTTGAAATTTGGAACAAGCTAGATCTTTTGGATGATGATCGGCGGGCGGAGTTATCGGGCATGGCTGCGCGTGACGATAATCTCTTGATGATATCTGCAGTTACAGGTGACGGCATTGATGCATTCAAGGCCCATCTCACTGCGCTTATCGCTAAAGGAAATGAACTGCGCACCGTCAAATTGCGTACAGATAATGGCGCGGCTTTAGCGTGGTTGCATGGGCGCGGCGTGGTGAGCGGGCAGCATGTTGACGGTGACATTGTCTCGGTCGATGTGTCACTGAGCCGCCAATTATGGGGCCAGTTCGAAAAGCAATTTGAAAAACAACTTGAACAGGCCGATACTTAAGTCTGTGCCTTAAGTTTTCTCTTTTGATTTGGCTTGCTGCCATAATTCTTCTTTTTCATCGAGTGATAACCCCGCAAAAGCGTCGCCCGCAGACATTTCCATGTCGCGAAACCGCCGTTCGAACTTGGCGCTTGCTTGCTTCAACGCAAATTCTGCGTCTACCTTGTGAAAGCGCGCGAAATTAACGACGGCGAATAGCAAGTCGCCTATTTCTTCCGCAACATGTTCATCTGAAATGGCTTCTTCAACCTCTTCTAACTCCTCAATAATCTTTTTCCGTGCACCGGATTGGTCCGGCCAATCAAATCCTGTGCGCGCCGCGCGCTTTTGAATTTTTTGGGCACGCAATAAAGCGGGAAGGGCGAGGGCCACTCCCGCCAAGGCGCTGTTATCTTCATCGCCGCTGCGTTCAGCCGCCTTTATGGTTTCCCAATTGTCAGGCACCTCATGGCTTTTGGCTGTAACACCTCCAAACACATGCGGATGGCGGCGCACCATTTTGTCGCAAATGCCATTCACGACGTCCTGCAAGTCGAAAGCGCCTAATTCGCTTGCCATCTGGCTGTGAAATACAACTTGAAGCAGCAGATCACCCAGTTCGTCTTTTAGCGCATCCAGATCATTTCGCTCGATTGCGTCCGCAACCTCATACGCTTCTTCAATAGTGTAAGGGGCAATCGTCGCAAAGTTTTGTTCAATATCCCATGGACAGCCCGTGTCACGATCACGCAAGCGAGCCATGATAACCGTAAGAGGGGTAATATCTGCGCGCATCAGTTGGCCACATCAATAAGTTCGATAATATATATTATGTTAATTAACATATTCTATCAGCCTTGCGTCCGTATCAATTGCCATATGCTTATTCACGGTTGAAGCACCATCATGTTAGCTTCCACGCGCCAACTTTGCATGCTGTTGAGGAAGTTCATGCCCAATAGGTTCACGTCGCCAAAGCTCTCCGACACGACCACTGGATGGTTTTCAATCCGGTGCGGACCTACAGTCAACAACCGAACATTTGCCCGCTTAGCGGCTACACGGCCGTTTGCGGTACTAAGGATGATTGGATAGCCATCGGCTTCAACGCCGACCTCGCTTGCTGTAGTTGCGTTAATCGCTGTCGTCGTCGCACCGCTATCGATCATGAAGCGCACGGGTTTGCCGTTTATGTCGACCATGAGCCAATAATGGCCATCGTCTTGTCGGCGCAGTTCAATGGCTTCACCGCTAATGCTTTGTCCGGCGGTGCCCGATATGTCGGCTTTTACGCGCTCCCAAATGCCGATAAATTCAAACCGGAAGCTGAAAATGGCGAACAAGGCCGCAAAAATGGCGAGCCAAGCGAGGCCAGCCTTGGCAACATAGCCCAAGGGTAAGCGCCGCGCCGCAAGCGAGCTAACAAGCAGCAATATGCATATAACACCCCAAATCAGCGATGGGCCATCCTCCATGATGTTCATCGACTGGCTTTCGTAAACAGGTCGTAGAAATTGTCTGAAGTCTGCTGCGCCAGCGTTTTAGGGGCAACTTCGCGCAATTGCGCTACAAAGCGCGCGGTATCTGCTACAAAGGCCGGCTCCCCAGTTCTGCCACGATGCGGAATTGGCGCGAGAAATGGTGCATCGGTTTCCACCAATAAGCGATCCGCAGGTAACCATTTGGCCACATCCTGAATGTCTTGGGCATTCTTAAAGGTCACAATACCCGACAGCGAGATATACAGGCCCAAATCCAAGGCGATGCGCGCAAAATCGGCGCTGGCCGTGAAGCAATGAATAACGCCAGTGAAGGTGCCTTCCCGCATTTCTTCGGTCAGTATCGCCGCCGTATCTGCTTCCGCATCGCGGGTGTGAATGATGATAGGTAGGCCCGTTTCCCGCGACGCCTTGATATGCTCGCGAAAGCCCGCGCCTTGCTGTGCTCGGTCGCTTTTGTCGTAATAATAATCGAGGCCCGTCTCGCCAATGGCCACAACACGTGGATGTGCTGATTTTGTAACAAGTTTGGCGCAGTCCATCCCGACATGCTGGTCCGCCTCATGCGGGTGAATACCGACGGACGCCCACACATCAGTCTCTTGTTCGGCAAGGCCAATGACATCATCCCATTCGCACTCTCGCGTCGAAATGTTGAGCATCGCCGACACCCCATTTTCGCGCGCGCGCGCAAGTATCTCGGCCTGCTGTTCGACCAAGCCCTTGTAATTGAGGTGGCAGTGGGAATCGACGAACATCAGGCGGCGGCCCCCTCCTCCGCCGGCAATTCCAGCCGTGGGAACAGGCCTACAGGCTGGGCAATTTGGAAACCACCTTCGGCCAGTGGCGAATACCAATGCGACCCGGCACGTGCATAATTACGTACATCATCGGGCACACCCATCTGATCGAGCAGCTTAGTAGCTGACCCGGGAATGAATGGCTGCACGGCTATGGCCAGTTGTGCGATGCAGATGAACAATGTCGCCAAAACAGTCTCCATCCGCTCGGGATCTGTTTTCTTCAGCGCCCATGGTGCCTGCACGTCGACATAGGCGTTACATGCAAACACGGCTTGCATCCAAGCTTCTAAAGCTTGCGACATGGCGAGATCTTCAAAATGGGTCGGAATTTGGACAGAAACGGCATTGCCAACCAATTCCAGCAAGGCTTGATCATCGGGATGATGGCCGTGAATCGCCGGAAGATATCCCTCGCAGTTTTTAAAAACCAGCGACAAGGTCCGCTGCGCCAAATTGCCAAAGCTATTCGCCAAGTCAGCATTAACGCGCGTGACAATGGCCTCTGGGCTATAGCTACCATCTTGCCCAAAGCTGACTTCGCGCAGCAGGAAATAGCGCAAGGCATCGACGCCAAATAACTCAGCCAGTTCCATCGGATCTACTACATTGCCTAAAGATTTTGACATTTTCTCGCCGCGTGACAACAAAAAGCCGTGGCCGAACACCATTTTTGGCAAGGGCAAGCCTGCCGACATGAGGAATGCGGGCCAATATACCGTGTGGAACCGGACAATGTCCTTGCCGATGATATGGACGCTTGCTGGCCAGAATTTGCGCCACTCCTCGGTGTCATCTGGAAACCCAATGGCTGAGATATAAGTCGTCAGCGCATCGAGCCAGACATACATGACGTGGTTCTCGCTGCCCGGAACCTTGACGCCCCAGTCAAAGCTGGTGCGCGAGACGGACAAGTCCTTCAACCCGCCTTCGACAAATTTGACGGTTTCATTTTTGCGGCTGTCGGGGCGAATGAATTCCGGATTGGATGCGTAATAGTCCAATAATGGCTTTTCATATTTGGAGAGCCGGAAAAACCAGCTTTCCTCAACCGTCCATTCAACCGGCGTACCTTGGGGTGAAAGCTTCTGCCCCCCTTCCCCTTCGGTGAGTTCGGCTTCGTCATAATATGCTTCGTCGCGGACAGAGTACCACCCCTCATATCGGTCCAGATAGAGATCGCCGTTCGCTTCAAGCCGCTTCCAAATCGCCTGGCTCGCTTTGTGATGATTATCGGCTGTGGTCCGGCAGAAATGGTCAGCAGAAATATCAAGCGTTGCGCACATTTGTTTGAAATAAGATGACATTTCATCCGCAAGATCGCGCGTTTCCCTGCCCAGCCCCCTTGCCGTCTGGTCCATTTTTAGGCCATGTTCATCGGTGCCGGTAACGAAACAGACTTCGCGGCCATTCAGCCGCTGAAAACGTGCAATAGCGTCGGTGGCGATTGCCTCATAGGCGTGGCCGATATGCGGCTTCCCATTGGGATAAGCGATTGCGGTGGTGATGTAGAACGGTTCGGACATGGATACTCTTAAAAATGGCTATGGGCGCGCTGTATGCGCTTGAATCGATGCCAGCAAGCTTCCCATTTGAAAGACGACGCTTTGTTTGTCTAAACTTAAGGCAATGGCGCGCGCGGCAAGCCCGCTTGCGGCCTCCCAAGCAGCGACACCATTGCTCGCCTGCGTGGCATCCAGCTTTCGCGTATACTCCGCTATCAACGACGGCGCGCGGCGCAAGAAAGCCTCATAACGCGGTTGCGCAGCCTTTAACGCCAATTTGTCCGCCAAGCCACTGCGCAATGCATTGTCGCGGTCACCCGTACGCAAGATGGACGTCATGGCATCCTCAATTTCCTTGAGATCAAGACCAAGAAAATCCAGCGCTTGCCCCGGTGTACCATTGCCCAAACGGATAAGGGCTTGCAGTTCGTCCGCCCCCACCTCTGGCGCCGCGCGTTGTAATATGTCGGCCATGTTGGCATCGTTCAATGCCTCAAACCGAAGGATCTGGCAGCGCGACCGAATGGTCGGCAGCAACCGGTCACTGGCATGGCTGACGAGGAAGAAAAAAGTGCCAACGGGCGGTTCTTCTAGCGATTTGAGCAATGCGTTGGCCCCGCCCCGCTCCAAGTCGTCCGCCGCATCAATGATAATCGCGCGCCGGTTACTTAAACCGGGACGGGTGGTCAGCGATTGCTGAAGCCCGCGGATTTGATCGACGGTGATGCTGCGCTTGAACTCGGTGACATCATCAATGTCGTCATCTTCCTTCAATGCCTCTTTTGGCAGCCGTTTGATGGATAGGATATCGGGATGCGACCCGCGCGCAATCATGCTGGCATAGGCATTTTCTGGGTCGACCAGCATGGCTGCTGCCCGCAATGCAAAGGCAGATTTGCCGATGCCCCGTGGCCCAGATAATATCCAGCCATGGTGGACCTTATTACTGTCGCAAGCGGTCGCGAACTGCCGCCACGGCTTATCATGTCCGACATAAACGTTCATGCAGGCACCAACAGGTCGCTAATTTCGGCCAGCAGCCGCGCGGTTACGGCGTCCGTCGCACCCGACGCATCGACAAGCCGAACGCGCGGTTCACGCTCAGCAAAGCTCACAAAGGCCACATCGACGTCCGAATGAAAAATCTCTGTGCGGCCCTGAATGCGGTCAGGCTGGTTCTGGTCACGTGCAGCCGCGCGGCTTGCGGCCTCTTTGGTATCGAGCCGCAGCACTAAGGTCCGATCCGGCAACATGCCATGGCTGCCAATCTGGTGCAGCGTCATGATATCGGCATCGGACAGGCCGGAGCCCGCACCCTGATATGCACGGCTACTATCGATAAAGCGGTCAGAAATGACCCATTTTCCGCTGGCCAAGGCCGGCTCGATGAGCCGCTCGACATGGTCGCTGCGTGCGGCGGCGAACAACAATGCCTCGGCGCGCGGCATCCACCGTTCAGCACTTCCGCCAAGCACCAACCGCCGGATGGTTTCCGCGCCGTCGGTTCCACCTGGTTCGCGGGTTAAAACAACTTCAAATCCATATTGTGTGATGAACGCGGCAAGCGCGGCAATCTGGGTTGACTTGCCAACCCCCTCGCCGCCTTCGATCGATATAAAACGGCCGCGTGCGGTCACAGGCGCACCCATGATGCCCGGCTCGTTAGGTCGTCCGCAATATCACGCATAAATTCTTCTGTTCCATCATCGAATATCGCAAAAGGCATAGCCGCCTCCTTCAGGTATCCGATAGTCGAATTCAATTGCCGCGTATAGCGGTCAGCGAGGACAACTCAAAAACCTAGTTACGCAACTCGTCCGCCAACAGCCCGACCGACAACGCATAGAAATTGGAACAATTATAGTCCAAGATCACGCGGTAATTGCCGCCGAGAAGATAGGCAGTATTGCCCACCCCATCAGGCTCTATCAACGTCGCCATGATATTGTCATTGGGCCAAAATCCTCGCTGCGGCGAAATGCCCAGCTGCCGCCATTCCGCGATTGTGCGCCATTGGCTGTGTCGCGCAAAGACGCGGGGGCATCGCGGCGACGTCATCCGCGATCGCATGATGCCCCGATTAAATGACGCAGGCACATTAACTGCAAATCCCCAATCCTCGCCACGCCGCCAACCCGCATTGACGAAATAATTGGCGATGGAGGTCATCGCATCGACTTCGCTCCGCCAAATATCGGCATAGCCGTCACCATCGCCATCCCGCGCGAGGCGCAAATATACAGATGGCAGAAATTGTGGCTTACCCAACGCCCCGGCCCAGCTTCCGGTGATCGCATATTGCGGCACGCCTTTGTCTATCATTTTGAGTGCGGCGATCAACTCGCCCTCAAACAATGCGCGGCGACGTCCTTCATACGCCAAAGAGGCTAAGGCTTCAGGTGCGTTGAAATTACCCATGAAGGATCCATAATCGGTTTCATGTCCGTAAATGGCAATCATAATATCTTCAGGCACGCCCGTCTCATCCTCTATGCGTTTGAGTAACGGACGAAGCTCAGCATATTTGGCGCGGCCCCGGCTGATGCGCGATGCATCGACATGGCGGGCCTTATAAGGTGCAAAATTGGGCACTGGCGCGCTAGACGCTCCTTCTGGTTGTTGCCGGTCAAGCCGAACCACGCGATCATTATACCTAATCGACGGCAGCACGCGGTCGAGTGTCGCTTGCGTCACACCCTCTTGTAAGGCACGTTGCCGCACTTGTGCCAGATAGGACCGGAAAGCGACCTCCTGCGCTTCTGTGCCCTGCGCTGCGTCTGTGCCAATATCCTGTGCTAGACATTCTGTGCCAAGCACGGAAGCACCTGCGCAAATCAACATCGTCATCAAAATTTTACGGTAAAAGCGCACGCGGCCCCCTCATGTTGGATTGAGTCATAATGCCACAACGCATCAGGGCTGTGAATGGTTTTGGTCCCAGCAGGCCAACATTTCATCGTGCACATTGGTGAAAGTGCACGGCATCTATGGCTTGCCATCGCAAACCGCACTGGCTAGGGCACGCTTCGTAAGTGGACAGGTGGCCGAGTGGTTTAAGGCAACGGTCTTGAAAACCGTCGTGGGTGGAAGCTCACCGTGGGTTCGAATCCCACCCTGTCCGCCACTATCTCTTCCAAATAAACAACGCGCTCTTTCGGGACGTGTTAGATGCCGTGAGGCAATATGGAAGCATTTGGCGCTGACCGACAAAACGCGCCTTGCGGCCATTCGTGTCCAAGGGACGTCTTAGGCCGAGCGACACATATCGCCGCTCGGATAAAAAGCTCAGCACATACTGAAAAGGCGGCGCCTGAGGTAACGCGCGCGTTCAGCTCAGGCTGCCCCCAATTCTCATTGCCCCTTAAAGCTTGCTTTGCGTTTTCCCACAAAGGCGAGAGCGCCTTCCTTTGCATCGGCGGTGCTTCCTGCAATCCGTTGCCCTTCGGCTTCCGCCAGCAATTGTTCGGCATACGAGTTTTCCAGCGCGGTCAGTATATTTTTGCGCATCACTGCATATGCCACGGTAGGACCGTTGGCGAGCCGGCTAGCCAGCGCGCGGGCTTCTGTTTGTAAGGCTTCATCTTCAACGCATTTGTAGATCATGCCCCAATCCGCCGCTTTTTCACCGCTGATTTTCTCACCGAGCAACATCATTTCTGTTGCGCGGGCTTTGCCGACCAAGCGTGGGAGCATCCACGATGCGCCGCCGTCGGGAACGAGGCCGATATTCACAAATGCCTGAAGAAAATAACCAGACTTACCCGCGATAACGAAATCACCGCATAGGCCAATGGAGCAGCCAACGCCTGCAGCGGCGCCGTTGATGGCGGTAACGATGGGCATATTCAGACGGGCAAGGTTCATCATCAACGGGTTATAATGCCGGGTCAAAGCGATATAGCTACCCTCCCCTCCCGAAATCGAGCGTTCTCCGCGAGCGGACAAGTCTGCGCCTGAACAAAATCCGCGTCCTGCGCCCGTAATGACAAGGCAGCGGGCATCGCCAAGACCAGTTGAAAGGACGTCATTTATTTCCCCAGCCATATCTAGAGAACACGCATTCATCCGTTCAGGACGGTTGAGGGTGATGGTCGCGATCTTATCAGATACGTCAACGGATATTGTTTCATAAGCCATGATTACGCGCCCTCCTCCGGCGTTTGTATTATTATCGGTTAATTCAGTCACGCGTTCCGAGCAAGTCCCGTGCGACCACCCAATTGTGAATTTCGCTTGGCCCATCATAAATGCGCATAGTCCGTAACTTGTTGGACAGCAGATAAAGCGGCATTTCGCGTGTCATACCCATCCCGCCGAACATCTGCATCGCATGGTCGACAATGTCATAGGCAGTTTCGGTGCAATAGGATTTGATCATCGAAATCTCTTGCCTGGTGTCGCGCCCTTCATCCATTTTCCACGCACAGTCGTAAGTCATCAACCGCATAGCATGTATCCGCGTAGCGGCATCAGAAACCCAATTCTGCACCGTTTGGCGGGACGACAGCGGTTTACCAAAAGTCACGCGTTGCGGGGCATAGTCGATCATCATATCCAGCGCGCGCTGCGCCATGCCAATTGACCACGACGCCATTTCTATCCGCCTTGTGCCCAAACGGACTTGCATTGGCAAAAACCCCTGTCCGCGCTTGCCAAGTAATTTCCAGCCTGGAACGCGGCAATCGTCGAGCGCGATTTCATAGGTCGCCGTGCCGTCGATCATAGGGATTTTGCGTAGGACATTAAATCCCGGTGTTTCGCGGTCGACGAGAAATGCCGACATGCCATTTCGGCCTTCGGCATTTTTGTCCGTCACGGCCATCAATATGGTGAAATCTGCCTCGTCTGCCTTTGTAATCCATATTTTTCGGCCGTTGATAATCCAGTCATCGCCATCCTGAACTGCGGTAGTCTTCATCAGTTGCGGGTCGGCTCCAGCGCCCGGTTCCGATATACCAATAGCAGAGATCGTCTCGCCGCGCACATAAGGCGCTAGATAATGTTCGCGCTGCTTTTCATCCGCCGCCGCCATCATCATGCGTAAATTGGGGGAATCTGGGGGGATTGTGTAAGGGGTAACGGTCCGGCCAAGTTCTTCGCCAACACCAACCATGGCAACCATCGGCAGGTTCATCCCGCCCACTTCCTCCGGCGCATCCAGACCCCACAGTCCTAAATCCTTTGACACGAGATCAACCCGCGCCTGTTCGTCTATGGTGAGATAACTGCCTTTGCCCTCTGTCTCGCGCGCTAGCACAATGCTTTCTAAAGGCATAAGCTGGGATTCCACAAATTTGCGGGTTAGGTCTTTGAGCATTTTATGCTCTTCAGCGAGTTCGAAATTCATGGCGTATCCTTGCGTTAATAGCTGCGGGGAAGACCGAGAACATGCTCGGCAAGATAACTTAGGATCAGGTTCGTGCTGATCGGGGCAACGGTGTAAAGACGTGATTCACGGAATTTGCGTTCGACATCATATTCTTCGGCAAAACCAAAGCCACCATGGGTTTGGACGCACATGTCCGCGGCGGCCCAACTTGCTTCGGACGCCAGCAGCTTGGCCATATTGGCTTCTGCGCCGGGATTACCGCCTGCATCAAACACTTGTGCCGAATGATGCACCATTAACTCCGCCGCGCACATTTGCGCATAGCAACGGGCGATAGGAAATTGGACGCCCTGATTCTGACCGATCGCGCGGCCAAAAACATTGCGCTCGCTGGCGTAGTCGCTCGCTTTCTTGATAAACCATTTGGCGTCACCAATGCATTCCGCAGCAATCAATATGCGCTCTGCATTCATGCCCGAGAGAATATAACGAAACCCCTTGCCTTCCTCACCGATCAGTGCAGACGCTGGAATCCGCATATCGTCAAAGAAAACTTCGGTTGTTGAATGATTCATCATCGTACGGATCGGCTTGATGGTCATGCCGTTCCCGACCATTTTGCGCATATCAACCAAGAAGATGGAGAGCCCTTCGGTCTTGCTGGCCACGTCTTCACGCGGGGTCGTGCGTGCCAGCAACATCATTAGGTCAGAATATTCCGCACGACTGGTCCAGATCTTCTGGCCATTGATGACATATTCGTCACCGTCCGGCACAGCGACAGTCCGCAACGAAAGCGTGTCCGTGCCGCTGGTTGGTTCAGAAACACCAAAGGCCTGCAGACGTAACTCTCCTGTTGCAATACGTGGCAGATATTCCTGCTTCTGTTCTTCGCTGCCATATTTCAACAACGTGTTCATGATATACATCTGTGCGTGGGCCGAAGCACCATTGCAGCCGGCTGCCTGAATTTCTTCCATGATCACGGCTGCAGCATCAAGCTTTAGCCCCGAACCACCATAAGCTTCCGGGATCAGGGCGGCGAGAAACCCTGCTTTGGTCAGAGCATCGACAAATTCGGAAGGATATGCGCGTTCGCTATCTTTTTCCCGCCAATAAGCACCGGGAAATTCAGCGCATAAAGCCTGCACTGCACGGCGGATTTCGCTGATGCCTTCGCTTTCAGTTATCATATTATTTCCTTTGGGCTGTTGCGGCGGTCACTTGCCGTCCGTCGCCAGCAAAAGCCGCCATTTCGATTTCATTACCTGAGCCGCGCATCACGAGATGCAAAGCCTCACCGCAAATGGCAGGCGAAAGGCCCCGGTAGCTAAAATGTGCGAGTGCATTGTCGCCGAATTCCCGCCGCGCCAAATCCAGTAATAATGTCGCGGTCAACGGGCCGTGGACGACAAGGCCACGATACCGCTCTTCATCTTGCGCATAAGGTAAATCATAATGAATCCGGTGGCTGTTGAAGGTTAGCGCGGAAAACCGGAAGAGCATCGGCTCGCTTGGCGTGAGCATCCGGTGGCTGCTCCAACCCTCTAAATCAACGGCTCCTAACGCCGATTTTGGTGGCGATAAATCCGCACCAACCGCGGCCGCCTCACGATATACAATGCTCTGAACCTCGTGAACCGCAATCCCTGCCTCGCCAAAAGTTTCATGCGCCACATCAACAAATACCAACTGGCCAGAACCCCCTGATTTTTCGGTGATGGATAACACGCGCGACGTGCGGGTGACCGCTTCACCCATATGCAAAGGCGCAAAGAAATCCACTTTGCTGGATGCCCACATTCTGCGCGGTAAAGCTATCGGTGGAAGAAAACTGGCTAGACTGTCATCACGCACGGGATGTCCGTCAGGGCCAAGCTGCGCAGTCGCGGCATCCGGTACGCATAAGCACCAATGGAGCCCCTGTGGTACATTGCCATCGGTAGGCGCTTCACGATCAAATGTCGCAAGCCAACGTGCTGCCAGACCATTGTCGATGCGGTCTGTCCGCAATTCCTCGCGCCCAATCCACGCGTCCCAAATACTCATGAATTGCGAACTCCCGTCAAACCTTTTGCAATTACCTGCGCCTGAATTTCTGCGGCGCCTTCGAAAACATTCAAAATCCGCGCATCACACAAAACACGGCTAATTTCATATTCAAGCGCATAGCCATTGCCGCCATGAATTTGTAAGCTCGAATCGGCATTGCTCCATGCAGCACGGGCTGCCAGCAGCTTCGCCATGCCCGCCTCAATATCGCAGCGCTTGCCAGAATCCTTAGCACGCGCTGCTGCGTAAGTCAGTTCACGGGTCATCACGAAATCAGCCACGCTCATTGCGATTTTGTCGGCTACGCGCGGGAACCCGATGATGGCCTTGCCAAACTGCTTGCGGTTAACGGCATAATCGAGGCCAAGCTCTAACGCGCGTTTTGCAACACCCACGGCGCGCGCTGCGGTCTGGATACGCGCGCCTTCGAATGTGCGCATCAGTTGCTTAAAGCCCTGTCCCTCTTCACCGCCCAGCAAAGCATCATCAGGGGCAATCATAGCATCAAATTGCAGGGTATATTCGCGCATACCGCGGTAACCCAGCACTTCTATTTCGCTACCGGACATGCCTTCAACAGGAAATAGGTCCGCCTTTGTTCCACGCGGCTTTGGCACCAGCAGCATGGACAGCCCCGCATAGCCATTCACATCGGGCGCTGTGCGCACGAGCATAGTCATGAGGTCAGAGCGACTTGCATGGGTAATCCAAGTCTTTGCCCCGTCGATTACCCAATGCCTATTATCCCGCCGCGCCCGCGTCTGTAATGCGCCAAGGTCGGAACCTGTGTCAGGTTCGGTAAACACCGCCGTTGGCAATATTTCACCGCTGGCGATTTTTGGCAGCCAATGGGCCTTTTGCGCGTGTGTGCCACCCATCGCGATCAACTCGCCAGCTATTTCAGACCGAGTACTCAGCGACCCTGCACCAATCCACCCGCGCGACAGCTCTTCTGTCACGACGCACATCACCAGCTTCGATAATCCCAAACCACCATATTCCGTGGGAATACACACCCCGAAAGTGCCAAGATCCGCCATTTCAGATATGGTTTCATCTGGGATTAAGTCATTTGCAAGGTGCCACTTGTGCGCGTTTGGTAAAATCCTGCTATTTGTAAACCGCCGATATTGGTCGCGAATAACGTCCAATTCAGCGTCATAAAGATTCTCGCTTGGCATTTGACCATCAGCCAAGGCCTGTGCCACCGCGGCACGGGTTTCTGCTTGGTTATCATTCAACCAAGAAGTGCAATCATGGGCAAGCAATGCTGCGGCACTGACGATACCAAGATCCACAGGTCTAAAAATCTCGTTCTGCCCCATCGGCAGACCGCCAGTCAGTTGTCCCAAGGTTTCGGCAAAAATCAGAGACGCCACATGCTGGTCAAGCTGCGTTCCACCGTCATTGCTGTCGAGCCATCGGCTAACGGCTTCCAAAGCCGCAACACTGGTGGCCACCCAAGCAAAGCCATGCGCGGCGCGTTGGTCTGTTTCCATAGCACGCTGCGCCAGACGCGCCACGAGTGCCGATTTTGCCGCGTCGCAGTAACGCTCCGCAGCTTGTAGAGCGGCTGCAAAACTCATGCGCGTTCAAATACCGCCGCAATCCCCTGGCCGCCGCCAATGCACATCGTTTCAAGCCCGAAACGGACGTCCCTGCGATGCATTTCGCGGGTCAGGTTCGCCAATATACGCCCCCCGGTTGCACCAATAGGATGACCAAGCGAGATACCCGACCCGTTGACGTTGAGCATGTCATGGCGGCTGTCATCGTCTGCCCAGCCCCAGCCCTTGAGACAGGCTAGTACTTGCGGCGCAAATGCCTCATTCAACTCGACAAGGCCGATGTCGTTCCAACTCAAGCCGTTGCGCGCAAACAGACGTTGCGTTGCAGGAACCGGACCATAGCCCATGCGCGAAGGCTCGCAGCCAGCTGCAGCCCAACTGTGGAAATAGGCTATGGGTTCTAACCCAAGCTCTTCCAATTTGTCTTCGGCGACAACAAGGCAAGCCGCGCCTGCGTCATTCTGCTGGCTCGCATTGCCTGCCGTCACCACGCCACCTTCAAGCGGCCGTAAAGCAGCCATTGTTTCGAGCGTCGCATCGGCGCGATAGCCTTCATCATGATCAAAGATGATTGGATCGCCTTTCCTTTGCGCGATGCGCACGGGCACCAACTCATCGTCAAACAGGCCATTTGCCCATGCCGCCGCCGCGCGCTGGTGTGACCGTGCTGCATAAGCATCGCACGCTTCGCGGCTGATATCATGGTCTTTCGCCAAATTTTCAGCGGTCTCAATCATACCACTAATCACGCCAAAACGCTCGACAGGCTGGCTCATCACCCGCCCACGCGTCAGGCGATCATGCAGCGTCAGATTGCCCGCACGAACGCCTTTGCGAACGTCCGTGGTGTAATGTTCAACATTTGACATGCTTTCGCACCCACCGGCTACGACAATGTCGCTTACCCCCGTTTGAACCATCATTGCGGCATTCACGATGGCTTGCAGGCCGGAACCACAACGACGGTCGACTTGATAACCAGGCACCTCAATGGGCAGCCCCGCCGCAAGCCACGCCCAATGCCCAATGCAGGGTGCTTCGCCATTGCCATAGCCCTGGGCAAAGACAACGTCGTCGACGCGGGCAGGATCAATCTTCGTCCGCTCGATCAGTGCCTTGAGGATGATACCGCCCAAGTCACCTGCGTTGAGCGACGACAGCGCACCGCCGAATTTGCCGACGGGCGTGCGAATAGGGGCTACAATAGCGGCACGGCGAAGCGTATTCATGTGGCAATTCCTAATATTCCAGAGTCGATGAGACGGGCGATTTCGCCTGAGGATAGTCCGAGCGACGTGCTCAATATTTCCTCGCTATGCTGCCCATTGCGCGGCGCTGCTTTTGCGTCACCACGCTGCAATTGGGGAATACTGCCAAAGGCACCAGCGGCAGGATAATTGAAGCCAGATGGGTTCGCGTCAAAGGCGGAAAACATGGGATTCTTGCCGACCAAGCGTGGATCATGCGCAGCATCCAACATGGTACGATAGGCCGAATGAACAATTCCCGCCCCATCAAGCGTTGAAGCCATTACCGCGTGATCGAGCGAACCAATCGCCCTTTCAAACAACGGATAAAGCGCTTCTCGATGTTCAAAGCGAAGTCCATCGTCTTTGGCGAAGCTAACGCCGCGCTCTGCCTCTATCGCTTCGACTTGGTTTGCCAAACTAAGCGCACCGATTAGATTTGCCCATTGGCGGTGTGTGACAACGACAATCATCGTGCGTATATTGTCTTTGGTGACAAAATCACGTCCAAACAAACCATAGACCGCGTTGCCAAGCCGAGGACGATTAGCTTTGTTATGCAGCACTTCGGCTATACCGCCGAGATTGGCCACTGTGCCAATGGCGACGTCCGACAGGGGAATGCGTACTTCACTGCCCTCCCCGGTTTGTTCGCGCCTGCGAATGGCGGCCAGCATGGCAAATGCAGCATAAGCACCGCTGATGACGTCCCAAGCCGGCAGAACATGGTTGACGGGTTCGGGACCAGGCCCAGTCATCATGGGATAACCAACGGCATTATTCACGGTATAGTCAAGGGCTGGCGCACCGTCGGCCCAGCCCATGACCCGCACGGTTACAAGATCAGCGCGTCCTTCCGCTAGTTTTGCGTGCGAAAGAAAGCCCTCTGCTGGGAAATTAGTAATAAATTGGCCCGTAGCGCGCACCAATTCCTGAAGTATTTCTCGCCCTTGTGGGCTAGATAAATCAAGTGCCACCGACTTTTTTGCACGGTTTAGATTTTCCCAATACAATGAGTCATTCGCCTCAGTCACTGGCCAGCGATGATAATCCGGGCCACCACCAACCTGATCGACACGGATAACCTCTGCGCCGAACTGCGCACAATATAGGCCCGCCGTCGGCGACGCCACAAAGGACGACGCCTCGATAATTTTTAAACCGTCTAACAAATTATACATGCATCAGGCTTCCGACATCAGGATTGGGCAGCCCATTCACGCAGCATATGTTTGGCAATTTGAAGCTGCAAAATTTGCGTTGTGCCTTCATAAATCCGGTAAATGCGGGCGTCACGGTAGAAACGTTCCGCATCATATTCTGCGAGATAGCCAGCGCCACCGTAAATTTGAACCACGCGGTCAACAACGCGCCCACACATTTCGGTAGCAAACACCTTTGCAGCCGCCGCCTTCCGCAGGACATTCTCGCCTGCATCAGCACGGCGAGCAGCATCGTCAAGCATACATTCAGCTGCATAGATTTCGATATCACTATCCGCCAGCATTTGCTGAATAAGTTGAAAATTGGCAATTGGCTCACCGAACGCTTTACGTTCATTGGCGTAGCGCAATGCGCTGTCGAGTGCGCGGCGGGCATAACCCGTGGCCGCGGCTCCCACCGAAAGCCGGCCATTGTCTAAACTTTGCATTGCAAAAGCAAAGCCCTTACCTTCTTCGCCGCCCAATATGGCATCAGCGGGTAATTTTACATCTTCCATGATGATATCGGCAATATGGCTTCCCGCCTGCCCCATTTTTTTATCGGATTTACCAACAGTGACGCCAGCGGTGTCCATGGGAACAATAAAGGCCGAAACATGGGCATTTTTGGGAAGTGCTTCTTTGCTGGTACGGGCCATGATAAGCGCGACCTTCGCGAACGGCGCATTGGTGATGTAGCGCTTTGTCCCGTTCAATACCCAGCCATTGCCGGACTTTACGGCAATGGTCTGCATAGCGGCGGAATCCGAACCGGATCCAGGCTCGGTCAGGCCAAAAGAGGCCACTTCACCTGCTGCCAATCGCGGCAACCATTCAGATTTCTGAGCGTCAGTACCGCCATTTTTAAACGCTGAACAAACCATTCCAATGTTGATCGACGTGATCGAGCGATAGCATGGCATGGCATAGCTCAATTCACGGATTGTCCGGACATATTGCTGGATATTCATTCCCGATCCGCCATATTCTTCAGGCATTGTCAGGCCAAAAAGGCCCATGTCCCGCATCTCGGCCAAAATTGAATCCGGGATGATATCTGTTTCGAGGATTTCCTTCTCGGCAGGAATTAAACGCTCGCGAACATAACGCTGAAGCTGCTCGATAAACTGATCAAAAATGTCGTTATCCATGACGTTCCCTTTACCAGCGATACAAAAAACGAATATCTCTTTTCGCTATTCATGACTGACTTTTAAGCCGTAAACACAAAATATCCATTCGACAGAACCGTGACATCACCTTCAATACTTGTCGACTGAAATGCTGCTTTTCCATCACTCTCAATCCAAATATCCGTCCGGATTGTCTCGCCCGGTTCAACAGGTCGTGAAAACCGAACGTCCATTCTGCGCACACGCAATGGGTCATTATCGGCTAACGCCGACAGCAACGCGCGCCCAACCACGCCGTAAGTGTCGTCGCCGCTGACAATCCGACGTTCAACCATCGTATATGACGGCCCCACCGAAGTACATAAATGGAGCCTAGCCAAAAAAATCAAACGAGACTGGAAAACGTCGCAGAATTAATTACAGCATCACGGCATGGGCATGAATTGCAAAATGGAATTTGGCGTTAGGGCGCAGACTGGCCTGTGCGATATCGACATATGCCATTGTCCATTCATCGATCAGCACATAGTTGCACAGGGCGCTGGATTGATTGCGCCCTTTTGTGCGCTTTCAAATTTTTACGGGCCATAATTTGCATATGGAACATAATATTTTGTCCGATAGTTGGTCGCTATCTAAATGGTTGGCAGTCAAAACCAGCCATGCGCGCGATTTGGTGATTGATTGCATTGAATCACATCAGCCCGTGATGAGCGAGACCAATTGTCAACGGTTACTGCTGGCGCACGTGCATTATCATCAGATGGTCAAACCCGTTTATGATGATCCTAATATCAAGCGGTTGCTTTTTCCCTTTTTCGATATCCGCCAACCGCAGGTATTTGAGCCTAAAGCGCCCCGGCACATTGTTCCAGATGTACAGTTTTCCGGTCATGGCCGCAGCGTGCCCTTTGGACTATTGCCGAGGATGGGTTGGCTATATGCCACCCAATTTGTCGATTTCGGATTGACGCAACTCCTAACAGACCCAAAGGCCAATCACCTTAATTTGCGCGTTGATGCTGAAAATCGGAAACGCGAGTGGCAGGCATTTCGACACGATCTTGATGTTTTGCATCTCTCTGAAAACGAAGAAGAAGCCTTAGCGAAAGCAGCCTGCTCCGCCTTAAGCACTTATAGTGGCATTTTTAATAGTGCCTACCGTGAATAAAGCCCCGGTTATGGTTGCATGCATAGAGACCTAACACGTCACCGACATGGCGTGTTGCAGCCCCTACTTCTCCGGTGTCAACTTTGAGCCACCCTCAACATTTTCATTAAAGCTCGTCACCACCGAGTCGATCAGCATCTGGACTTCTTCGGCTGCAAACTTTTCGGCTTCGGCTTGGCTTGATCCATAAGAACGCTCGGACTTCACCAATATCGCCTTATAGGCTGCGCGTTCTGTTGGGCATGCCGTATCGGTTGTTTTGATAAACGCGCTTGGAGAGGCTTTTTCCGCGACTGCAACATTGTGGACTTCAATCATGCAGTTGTTATACGCCTTGCGTGCGTTGTCCATGGCATCGCCCTTCATGGCGGCCATGCTAAGCAATGCGGTTGCGATGATAGTGATCATATTTCAAAATCCCTGATATTCGTTCCCGAATGGTTTTACGACCATGTGTGGTGACAGTTTACACAATCATCATGGCGCAATCAATGCGCTATGGCAGATTGATATAATGCATTCATCGGACGATTTTACCACCCTTCACAACGGCGTCGACGGATTCCAACTCCCGCACATTGGCCAAGGGATCGCCATCCACGGCGATGATATCCGCAAAGCGACCAACGGCAATGGCTCCCACATCCTTCTCACGGCCAAGCGCTTGAGCGGCGTTGCGGGTTGCGGCCTGAATGGCCTCTATCGGGGTCATGCCATATTCGACCATGACCTTGAACTGCCCGCCGACAAGACCGTGCGGCATCACGCCCGCGTCAGAGGCAAAGACCATCTTAACGCCAGCTTTGTGCGCTTTACGGAAATTGTCGCGCTGGATCTGCCCAACTTCGCGGTCTTTGCGCAAATTGTCCTCCAATACGCCATTTTTCGCGCCTTCGGCCTGCGTATAATCCGTGTTGAAGATATCCATCGAGAACCACACAGGACGCACGCGCGCGGCGGCAAGGCTTATGCCTTCATCATCGACAAGACTTGCATGTTCAATCGTGTCGATGCCAGCCTTGATTGCGGCCTTAATACCGTCACCGCCATGGGCATGTGCCGCAACGCGCAGGCCCCATTGATGCGCCTCATCGGCGATGACGCGCAACTCACGTTCGGAAAGCTGCTGTTGGCCAGGTTCGGTATTGCGCGAAAACACGCCGCCTGTGGCGCACACCTTTATTACTTCAGCGCCATATTTACGCTGGCGGCGCACCTGATAACGCAATTCATCTTCGCTATCGGCAATGCCTTCCTCCTTCGACGCCCCTTCAAGGCTTGGCGGGAGGAAGGTTGAGTCACAATGACCGCCAGTTGCCCCCAAGGCATAGCCAGCAGGAACAATGCGTGGCCCAGTTGCATAGCCATTTTCTATGGCTTGTTTCAGCCCAATGTCATTGCGGTTGTCTGAACCGACATTGCGCACAGTGGTAAAGCCCGCCTTGAGCATAGCTTGCGCTGCGCCGACGGCGGACATGCCCCAAAAGCTGTCGGTGAATTCAAGGCCGCGATAACCGCCAATATCGGCGGGGCTGTCGAGATGGACATGCATGTCAATGAGGCCGGGCAATATGGTTTTGCCGGACATGTCGATATGCGCAACATCGCTGCCCCATTTTACCGTGCGGGCATCGGCGATACTGGTGATGCGACCATCCGCGCCGACAAACACAGCGGGAAAATCAACCGTTTTGCCGGTCAGAACATCAACCATCTTGTCAGCAGTAATAACCGTCGTCTGCGCCTGTGCAGTCGAGGACAAAATAAAGCCGCCAGAAATCGCCAAGACCCGCAGATTCTTCAGCAAGTTCACACTATATGTCATACCCGTTTATCCTACATATTTTTGTTATCCCAAAGGATGGCAAAAAATGGCGGTGTAGGACAGCGAAAACGACTTCATCCTTATATCATGGACGTCATCCTTATATAATGAACGTCATCCTGAACCAAGTTCAGGGTGACGGTTGTATTGGTGTATGGGTCCCAACCGCCTCACTCACATATGAATCATCTTACCATAAGCGCCGAGCACGCTCTCATGCATCATCTCGCTCAAGGTTGGATGCGGGAATACGGTGTGCATGAAATCAGCTTCCACCAACTCGGCGGTTTTGCCAATGGTATAGCCTTGGATCAGCTCGGTGACTTCCGCGCCGACCATATGCGCGCCCAGCAATTCGCCGGTCTTGGCATCAAACACGGTTTTGATGAAGCCCTCTGCCTCACCCAAAGCGATTGCCTTGCCATTGCCCAAGAAGGGGAAATTGCCGACCTTGACGTCATAGCCTGCTTCTTTTGCCTTGGCCTCAGTCAAGCCGACGCTTGCGACTTGCGGATGGCAATAAGTGCAGCCCGGAATGTTCAGCGGGTCCATTGCAACTGGGTGGCCGCCGGCGATGGCTTCAGCCGCAATCACGCCTTCATGGCCTGCCTTATGCGCCAACCAAGGCGGTGCAGTGACATCACCAATTGCCCAAATACCTGCGACATTGGTCCGGCCCATGGGATCCGTTTTAATGTGGTAACGTTTGTCAGGCTCTATGCCCAAATCCTCAAGTCCAATATTCTCGACATTGGGAACGATGCCAATTGCAACAATGACATGGCTGAATTCCTCTGTCGTAACGGCACCGTCCTTGGCCTTTATCTCAACGCTTACGTGTGTTTCGGACGGTGTTACGGAACCGACCCCTGCAGACGTGCGAATGTCCATACCCTGCTTTTTAAGCGCCTTCTCCAAAAACGCGCTGACTTCCGCATCTTCGACTGGCACAATGCGGTCCATCATCTCGACAACGGTAACTTTTGCACCCATGTCATTATAAAAGCTTGCAAATTCTATACCAATGGCACCTGAGCCAATAACCAGTAACTTTGTCGGTATTTCCGCTGGCACCATGGCATGGCGATAGGTCCAGATGCGTTTTCCGTCGGCCTTCGCTTTAGGTAAATCGCGCGCGCGCGCGCCAGTGGCGATGATGATGTTCTTTGCGGTCAATTCTTGGGTTTTACCGTCTTTGGTGACAGTCAATTTGCCTGGCGCAGTGAGCTTACCATCACCCATATGGACGGTGATTTTGTTCTTCTTCATTAAATGCGCGACGCCCTGATTCAATTGCTTGGCAATACCGCGCGACCGTTTCACCACCGCGTCAATATCCGCGCTGATATTCGCCGCCGTCAGGCCATACTCGCCCGCATGCTGCATATAATGATAGATTTCCGCCGAACGCAGCAACGCCTTGGTCGGGATGCACCCCCAGTTAAGGCAAATGCCGCCGAGATTTTCACGCTCGACAATCGCAACTTTCAGTCCAAGCTGCGCGGCACGGATCGCGGCAACATAGCCACCGGGGCCAGAACCAAGGACGATGAGATCATAATCAGACATTTTGGCTTCTCTCTAAAGCCCTCTCCCCCTGCGGGAGAGGGTTGGGTGTGGGGTCGCCGCACGTCTGTGCGGCATTATTTTGGAGGGCAGCGATGATTGTTTCGACTACGCTTTCCATATTGTTAAGGATGTCCGCATTCCAGAAACGCAGAACCGTAAAACCCTTCTGTTTCAGCCAAGCATCGCGTGCGGCATCCATGTCATTTTCGGCATGTTGGCTGCCATCTGCCTCGATAATCACCCTATGTTCGATGCAAATGAAATCGACAATATACCGGTCGTCGATGACCTGTTGCCGACGCCAGCGAAGCCCATTCAGCCGCTTGTCCCGCAGAATATACCAAAGCTTCCGTTCGGCATCGGTGGGGTTGGCGCGCATAGATCGCGCACGATTTTTAAGCAACTCGTGCCGCGATTGAACTTGCGCTAAGGTAGCCGACGTCGCTTGCCGCGACGCGACCCCACACCCTCCCACCGCTGCGCGGCGGGCCCCTCCCTCTCCCGCAAGGGGAGAGGGGTTAGGTGGTGACATGACTAACGCGCATTTCAAGGCTCCGTTTTTCTAACGTCACGCCACCAACCCCAAAGGCTTCTCCACCAGTTCCTTAAAGACTTTCATAAACATCGCGCCATCTGCGCCGTCGATGGCGCGGTGGTCGAAGGAGCCGGTGACGCTCATAACCGTGGCGATGGCCAAAGCGTCATCGACGATATAGGGACGCTTTTCCCCTGCCCCGACCGCGAGGATCATCGCTTGTGGCGGGTTGATGACAGCGTCGAATTGCTTGATGCCCATCATGCCCATGTTGCTGATCGACGCGGTGCCGCCTTGATATTCATGCGGTTGCAACTTGCCATCCTTGGCCCTGCCCGCAAGTTCAGCGACTTCGGTCGAGATTTTGGACAGTGACTTGTTCGCAGCATCGGTGATGATGGGCGTAATCAGGCCAGTGGGCACCGAAACAGCCACGCTGATATCGGCGCGGGCGTATTGCAGCATATTGTCGCCAGCAAAGCTGACATTGCATTTGGGCACCTGCATAAGCGCAAGGCCGAGCGCCTTGATCAGCATGTCGTTGACCGACAGCTTGATGCCGCGGCCTTCGAGGCTGGCATTTAATTCGCCGCGCAACTTCAATAATGCGTCCAAGCGGACATCTACGGTCAGGTAAATGTGCGGAACGGTCTGCTTGCTCTCGGTCAAACGGCGCGCAATCGTCTTGCGCATATTGCTCAGCTTGACGACCTCATGGGGGATGTCAGTGCTAATCGCCACGGGGTTAGCCATGGGAGCTTCCGCGCGAGGTCCCGCATTCAAAGCGGTGGCCACAACAGGGCTCCGGCTTTCGCCAGAGAGCGCGTCTACATCTGCTTTCACGATACGGCCATTTGGACCGGTGCCGGCGACTGATGTCAGATCAAGGCCTTTGTTCACGGCAATGCGTTTGGCGAGTGGGCTGGCTTTGACGCGGTCATTGCTGTGCGATGGCGCTGGCCCTCCCCCGACCCCTCCCGCCTGCGGGAGGGGAGCTATGGCAGGTTGGGCAACCAATTTGGTTTCAGGCACAGACTTAACCTGCTCCCCTCCCGCAGGCGGGAGGGGCTGAGGGAGGGCAACAGAACTACTAGGACCAGCAACCGCATCCTCATCATCCTCACCTTGAATCATCGCGATAACCGCGCCGACCTTTACGCCATCGGTTCCCTCGGCCACCAATATCTTCATGACGATACCCTCATCAACCGCTTCAAACTCCATTGTGGCCTTATCGGTCTCAATTTCGGCCAGCAGATCGCCAGAAGACACTTTGTCGCCTTCCTTGACCAGCCAGCGGGCTAATGTGCCTTCTTCCATCGTGGGTGAAAGCGCGGGCATTTTGAGTTCTATGGGCATCGGGTACTGGCCTTTTATCGACGTCGTTATGGTTCTCCGAATAGCCAAGCTTTCCCAAGCGTCAAGCGTGATGAGGTTGCCAATCCTTTAAATTTCGCGCAGGCTGTGCAAATTCATGAAATGCTGCGGGTGAAGTAAGCCTCGGGGGAAACTATGCGGACATATCTGGTGGTTATCGACGAAACCGAAGAAGCACGGCTTGCGCTGCGGTTTGCATCACGCCGTGCCGCGAAAACCGGCGGCGCGGTGCATATTTTGGCGTTGGTCGAACAGGCAGATTTTGTCGCATGGGGGGGTGTTCAGGCAACGATGGAGGCAGAAGCGCGCGATCGGGCGGAGCAGCTTGTGACGGCGGCGGCCGGCTCGATCTTCGACGAAATCGGTGTTCGTCCCGATATTACGGTTAAGCTCGGCGAGGCTATTGATGTTGTAAAAGTCATGTTGGAGGAACATCCCGGTATCGCTGCACTCGTGCTGGGTGCCGCCGCGCAAGGCGCGCCTGGTCCGTTGATTAGCCATTTTACGGGTGTGAATGCCGGAACCTTGCCCTGCCCGGTCATGGTTATACCCGGATCGCTCAGCGACGCGCAATTGGACGAGTTGAGTTAGGGGTGAGAGTTCACTCCCCTTCGTCATCCTGAACTTGTTTCAGGAGAACCCCTAACGGCCTATTGTCACCCTGAACTTGTTTAAGGGGAACCGCCAATTACCTATCGTCACCCTGAACTTGTTTCAGGGTCTTTGTTGCTGTCACATTGAAAAGTAAGATCCTGAAACAAGTTCAGGATGACGATGGTGGAAAAGGGTCTAACGCCTTTTCCCCTGATGCCGGATATTCCCGGGCCTACCGCGCTTTCCTGCGTCATATTTGCCCGCCTTTGGCTTGCCCTTATGCTTGAAACGGTCTGGCGCGTAGCTTCCGCCCTCCGGCAATTCAAAGCGCAGCGCACCTGAAATCGGGTTCGCCTCGGCCAATCGCAGTTCGAGGCACATGCCCGGTCGATATTCCTGCCGTGTTTTCTCGCCGATCAATGTTTGGCTTGCCTCGTCATAATGGAAATAATCCTTACCCAAGGTTGAGATAGGGACTAAGCCGTCGCCGCCAACCCCTTGTACAGTTGCAAAGAAACCAAAATTCTGAACACCTGTAATCCGCGCTTGAACGATTTGCCCGACTTGCACGGACAGATAGGCGGCAATGTAGCGGTCCGTTGTCTCGCGCTCTGCTTCCATCGCGCGGCGTTCGGTGCGGCTGATGGCTTCGGCGGTGGCCGCAAGCTTCATGATCGCAGCCTCGGTCAAGCCGGTGACAGGCTCAACATCCTTGAGTTTTGGTTTGGGCATCTCAAGCCCATAAGCGCTCACCAATGCGCGGTGCACGATTAGGTCGGCATAGCGCCGGATTGGCGAGGTGAAATGCGCATAGCTGCCCAATGACAAGCCAAAATGCCCCACATTAGTTGGACCATAATATGCCTGCGTCTGGCTGCGCAAGACGGCTTCCATAATTTGCGGACGCACTTCTTCGTCGATAATTTTTTCGAGTATCGCGTTGAATGTCTCAGGCTTTACCACCTGCCCCAGCGCAAATTCGATGTCAAAAGTTTTGAGATATTCCTTCAACGCCACCAGCTTTTCGCGGCTTGGCGGTTCATGCGCACGATAAATCAAAGACGACTTTTTGGCTTCCAGCGCCTTGGCCGCGGCGACATTGGCGGCGATCATAAAGTCTTCGACCAAACGATGCGCTTCCAACTGTTCGCGTTCGGCAACACCCGTCACCCGGCCTTGATCGTCAAGCGTAATCCGCTTTTCAGGCAAGTTCAGTTCCAGTGGCCCGCGCTTGTTCCGGGCGATAGAAAGCAATCTCCAGCACGCCCAAAGCGGCTTAAGCGCCGTTTCCAGCAACGGGTTTTCCATCTGCCCATCAATAGCCGCCTGCGCATCTGGATAAGGGATATTGGCCGCAATTCGGGCAACAGCACGGGTAAAGCGCCATGACGTCACCTGACCGGTCTTGCCGATGGCGAGATGGCAGGCAAGCACAGCGCGATCCTCCCCTGCCCGCAGTGAACATTTATCCGAAGACAATGCGTGCGGCAGCATCGGCACCACGAGGTCGGGAAAATAGACGCTGTTGCCGCGCTTCGATGCTTCATGGTCCAATGCGCTACCGGGGCGAACATAATAGCTCACATCGGCAATCGCGACGATAGCGTCAAAACCGCCCGTGTCGGCATTGGGGGTTGCCCAGATAGCGTCATCAAAGTCGCGGGCATCGCGTGGATCGATGGCGATAATAGGCAAATGGCGCAGATCCTCCCGATGGTCGTCGGTGACCGGCAGTTCCCTTACACGTTCGGCCTCACGCTCGGCGGCTTCGGGCATTTCAAAAGGAATACCTAACTTGTGAATGGCAATCAGGCTGAAGCTTTTAGGCGCAAATGGGTCGCCGAGGACTTGGGTCACACGCGCCGATTTTTTATGCGCATTACCCGTCAATTCGGCGAGCACCAATTCGCCAGCCTTGGCATCGCCAACATCACCAATTTGCGTATCGAAACGCGCTTTTTTGTCGACGGATTTAAGCCAGAAACGGCCATTTTCGCCGCCTTCGACTACGCCCAATATCTGCTCGCTACCTTTTTCGAGCTTCTTCAGGACGTGCGCAACATGGCCGCTGCCACGCTCTTCGGTACGCGCCAATATGCGGTCCCCAATCCCTAAGGCGCCGCGCTTCCCTTTGGTTTCTATCACCCGAATTTTGGGTAACGGAATGCCTACGGCTTCCCAATGCTCGGGTACGGCCACCGCATTATCGCCATCAATCGCAACGATCTTGAGCACAGTAACCTTCGGCAGGCCGCCCATTTTGTGAAAGGCACGGCCCGGGGCCATGTCGATCAGCCCTTCGTCCGTCATGTCCTTTAACAACCCCTTCAGCGCAATTTTCTCATGCCCACGCAAACCAAATTCCCGCGCAATTTCCCGTTTGCCCGCAGGGTCCTTCGACGTCTTGATAAATTCAAGGATCTGATCTCTTGAGGGGAGCCCTTCAAACTGCGCATATTTGGTCATATTCTAATAAGTCCGCCCGATCAGTATTGGTTCCACCGCAGGATCGCCGGTAAAGAAGCAAGCGCCGTCGGCGGGGGCGGCGTTGATGGGGCTGTTGCGCATGGTGAGTTTCAGCGCCTTAAGTTCGGTAACGATGCTGTCGAGCGCCGCGCCGCTTGGTCGTGACCATTGCACTTCGACCCAGCCTGCAAAACCCGCTTCATCGCCGGCAAAATGTTGGGCAAGGTCCGTGACATCACGGCGGATATTTACCTCTAGCCGCTTTTTTGCCTCAGCATATAAACTATTCTGGATATCCTCCAGCAACTCAGGCGCAGACGCCACAAATTCGGCACGCGGTGTGAATGCGGTCGCAAGCTTGCCATCGTCCTTATATAGACGATCGCGGCGGATTACCGCTGCCTTACCCTCCGCCATATCGCGTGGCCCAACCTCAACGATAATCGGCGCGCCCTTTTTGACCCAGGCCCAGCGCTTGTTTGATGCCTTTGCTGCTTTGGTATCCAGCAACACGCGCAAAGGTTCACCAAAGGCGTTGAGCGCCAACAATTCCAAACGTAAGCTGCGGCAATAGACCAAGACTGCTTCGTCTTCGTCATTGTCCCGTAACATCGGAATGATCACAATCTGGTGCGGCGCAATTTGCGGCGGGCAGCGCAGGCCATCATCATCGCCATGGGTCATGATAACGCCGCCAATCATGCGCGTGGACACGCCCCAGCTTGTCGTATGCGCAAATTGCTGATTGCCTTCTTTATCCTGATATTTGATGCCGGATGCTTCAGCAAAGCCCGTGCCCAGATAATGCGACGTGCCAGCCTGCAACGCT
>Ga0209550_10000127_pt1 | contig 61189 bp, 68 predicted proteins | sample LauGreSuBDMM15SN_2_FD_187567 | JGI IMG/M metagenome (GOLD analysis project Ga0209550, IMG submission 187567) | Freshwater lake microbial communities from Lake Michigan, USA - Su13.BD.MM15.SN (SPAdes) (version 5) | ecosystem: Environmental > Aquatic > Freshwater > Lake | place: Lake Michigan... | reverse complement strand
CTTGAATGCTTTGAAGATTACATCTTCTTTGTCCGGAAGGTGTTTTATAGCCGCTGATAACATTTTGGTCAGCCATCTTCCGGATTGTTTGAGCCTCCAAACCGGTAAGTCGAGAAGCTTCTCCCACCGAGACGAACAATTTTTGTTTTTTATCATTCATCTCATCATATAGATGAAGGTTGTGTTATCCTTAAGTCATCTTTCAGTTTACTACAATACAAAAGTATATTGGAAAACATGAATGTATCAGGTAACAGTTGAAGCCTCATTTTTATACTAAAAATAAATGGATCAAAAAAACGATCGACTTATTTTGACGATAACTTAGCAGCATATACCATATCATGTTTGCTTCCACCGTGGCTCGTAGCGTTTCCGCTAAAGACACTGCGTTCATGCGGCGCAAAGGGCAAGATTCGCTACGTCGCCCGAAGAGTGGTTGGCACACGGTCAGCAAGGACGAGCACGATCATTTGGTGGATCTGATTTGGAAAGTGATCAAGAACACGCAACACGCCGATCAAAACTATGTGATCTCCATGAAAGAAAAGAAATAAAGTGAGCCATTTAGAGTAGTTCCTGTGAGTTATATGGGACAATCACCCCAGTGTGTTTTTGTAGAGCATGTTTTTAAAAGTTTATACCTCTATTGAAATAAGAAAAGCATTAGATTGTTACGAAAGAGTCAATAGTTTTAGAAAGGCTGCAAAAATAACAGGAGTCAGTAAATCAACAATTCAAAGATGGCATGTAATATTTTACAAGTTGATGACAAGCCGATCTAAACATCAAGTGAAGAAAAAGAGCTGCCAAAGAAAGAGAAAATATCCATTGTTAGTTCAGGAAATCAAAGATTTGTTTTCAAATAGAAAAACACATTGCTTCACATTGAAAGAAATTTCGAAACAAATTATTGGACCTTCGATATCTTGGATTCATCAATGTCTAAAGCATTCTAGAATTTCGAGGAGGCGATTCAAATTCCTGTCTAAAGTTTCTTCAACTCAAGAAAGAATAGATGAAAAAGCTCGAATTTTCAAAAAAGAGATGAATCATTTGTTGGACCATGAAATCGTCTGTATAGACGAAGTCCCAAGGGAAAAATGAAAAGACTCTAACTCGATGAGTGTAAACGAAAGAAACAAGTCGGATGATCGGACGACTTTTACAACCGTTTCTTATCCACTTGTTTTTTCATGAGTTGATCATATTTTTCCAATAAATTAGTGGTATCCAAATAGCTTCTTTGTGTACAAAACGCGTAATGCACACAAACGAAGTGCCCAAACACGCAATTCACACATTTGTTCATTTTCGGGTAGGTTACAGATAGCCACTCCTCTTCGTCGATACCTGTCACTTGACCATTGAATTCTTTAAAAGTTGATCCGAGCCACGAAATACAATTAATGCTCACTCGTTCACATTCAAAAAGTTTCCAATTTTGAATATAATAATTCTTCAAGTTTCCTTTTTCCTCTATCATTTGTAGAATTTGTGTGTGTAAATTATGAGCAAAATATGGGCATCCCCAACCGATGGGGTTGTCTGCCTTATATCCGGCGATTCCCTTATCGAGATTAAAATTTCCCAGTCTTTGATGAATATGTGATATGACCGAATTGTTCAATATATTTGCGTAAATGATGAAGTATTCGGGATGTTCAATTCGAAACTTTATGAAATTCACGAACGCCTCAATCGTATCTATGTATACGACGTCATCGTCAAAACGAACATACACGGTATTGGCGTCAACGCATTCTTTAAAAAAATGACCGATGCTAAGGTTTCCATTTATTGGAATTTTAGACCATTGTAGCTTGATAAAGTCAGGATATGCTTGCGCAACATTCTTCATATATTCAATATCAATTTCATTCGTCGTATTAACCCATAAGACATATTCATCCACAACGGAGCGTAAATTAAGGATTTGTGGAATCAACAGTTCTAAATATCGTTTGCGTCCTGCGGGAGTTACAATAACGACTCTTTTATCGAACAACATTTAGTAGATCATTGATTTTTATATTTTTTGAAAATACGCATCTATAGATGCTTTGCTTTTCTTTCAAATGACCGTGTGTATCTGACACAAACATCACTTAAGAACATGACAATTGTATAACTTGTATCTAGAATGCTTCACCATCAAGAGTCCATTTCGTCCGATTTAATCATGGATCGATGTCATTCGATGAAGATGGACGTCATACAAACGTTGGACACGTTGAGCCTCGTGTACGGCCCCGGCTTGTACAACGAAGCGAACGTGTTGGAGAGGCGGGCCAAAGTTGCCGACTATGTGGAGCAGTTGAATCGATTGATCGCCCTTCCGAGAATCGAGCAGCGCACGCCGACCTGGTACGAGACGCGCAAAGGCTTGATCACGGCGAGCGACTTTGCGCAAGCGCTCGGGGACGGCAAGTTCGGCACTCAAAAGGACCTGATCGTGAAGAAGTGCGGCTACGAGGAAGAGGCGGCGTTCAACGCGACCCTTCCGCCACTCAAATGGGGGACCATGTTCGAGCCAGTGGCGGGCATGATCTACGAGCGTCGCAACCGAACCCAGTTGCACGAGTTCGGTCTCTTGAAGCATCCCTCGATCGGATACTTCGGGGCTTCGCCCGACGGCGTCAACGAGCACGGCGTCATGGTCGAAATCAAGTGTCCCTACAAGCGAAAGATCAACGGAGAAGTTCCGCTTCAATACTATTATCAAATTCAAGGACAACTCGACGTGTGCGGCCTGAAAGAGTGCGACTACTTCGAATGCGAGTTCGTTACGCACGACACCGTGGAAGAGTTGGAGGACGACGAGGACTGCAAGTACGAATGCGGTTGCATCGTGGAAAAGTCAAAGATGGTTTTTGTATATTCACCCTTGATGTCGCGTGCCTCTCTCCGCGTGGAAGCCGCCGCCTGGTTCGCCAAACAAACCTACGACCGAAACTCGTGCCGTCCGCTCTACTATGGCCTGGTTCGCACCAACACGAATCGAGTCTACAAAGACCCGTACTTCCTAGACGAGAAGTTAGATTTGTTGAAAGAGGTATGGAATAAAATCAAAGAGTACAGATCCGACAAGGCGCTCTACGACAAAGAAGTCGGGCCCGCAACCAAGGCCCCTACGAGGACCTTTGGTGGTTTCAAGATCACAGGGTGCGCTTTCTAATAGCCATCAAAAAACGATATAAATATACTTGATTTATGTTAAAGAAAGATCCATGTCTTTCGCGGCTGAAATCTCGTTTGATCAGGTTTCCGAGCAATATGACCCTTCTAAAAATCAAACACGAAACCACTTGTCGAAATACGAGAAAGCTAAAATGATCGGCGTGCGTCTTGAGCAAATCGCGAGAGGTGCCAAGCCCAACGTCAAAGGCGACTATCAAAACATCCGCGACATCGTGCTGGCTGAGTTCGAGCAACGGGTGATTCCACTCATGATCGTTCGCAAGAGGGCAGATGGTATAAAAGAATACTGGAAGCTAGAGGACATGATCGTGCTCGAAGAATAGAAATGCCTTGTTTTTTTGATGCCTATGAACGCGAAGACTATCAGGTTTGTTCGTGTGGCAGGCATGTTTGGTCAGTCAAAGGAAGCCGGATGCTAAAAGCGAATAAGGCGGGAATGTTCAAGGTGGCGGGCGGGAAGTATCGCAAGGTGGTGGGCGCTGCAACCTATGGCCCATGGCGTTGGATCTGGTTTGCCTTGCTTGCCGTTGCGATCGGTGCATGGATTGCGTTCGAAAAAATGAACATAAAGATATACGAGTTCTATTAGATACTAGTCTAATAATCATCGATGAAGTTTTGCAATCAATGTGAAAACATGTTGTATATCTCGGTGGAAGATAGCAACTTGATCTACCATTGTAAAAACTGTAATTTTCAAGACTTCAAAGATTGTTCCAAAACCGCCGAGAAAATAACTTCCGACTTTGGCGATGAAAAATACTCGGCGTTCATGAGCAAGCACATCAAGCACGATCCAACCTTGCCACGCGTGAATAATATCGCGTGTCCGAACGCCCAATGCACTAAAAAACCGACCGAACCGAATGAGGTCATCTATCTCAAATACAATTTGGAGGACATGAAGTACATCTACTTCTGTTGTCATTGCGATAACTTTTGGAAATTGGACTAGTGTGTCCTGTCATTTTTCTTTGGCTAGGATTTTTGCTTCGGCAATCGCTGTAATGATTCATTCGTGTCGGGCCTAACGTTTTTCACATGTCGTTCGGAGGCCAAAGATTGTTTCCAACGTTATAGAAAAACATGGTTAAAATCCACACATACATCATCCATTGCACCTCCATGGACGCTAGAAAACAAAAGATGGAAAAATTCGTTACCGACTTGCAACTTTCCAAGAAGATCGATTTTACGTTTGAATTTATCACACAATTAGATCCGACCACCATCACCGCCGAGGACATCAAGAAGATCAGCTTGACAAAGCAAAACACCGCCGACTTGTTCGACCAACTCATCCAGAACATGCATGCGAACCAGATCAGCAACGTCCTCAAACACGGATTCGCCATCGAGAAGGCCGCGACCACGAACGCCGACTACGTCCTCATCATTGAAGACGATGTGTTGTATGGTGACGACATCGGGGATCAACTCTCGAACATTTGCAAGGACGTGGGCGAGGACGACTTCTTCTTCTTGGGTCTACCTTCGCTGAAGCCTTTGGACACGAATGTCCGGTACACGACCGTGTCCGATTCTTACAAGCTTTATCCGTGTTGTGACTCCTACCTCGCCAAGCCGGCGACCTTTGGCAAGATTGTCAGCTCTTTTTATCCGATCAAATACACGAATAACATCCAGCTCTCGTACGTGTTGACTCAAGTGATGAAGGACCAAATCCAGGTGAAGATGGCATCGCCTAACATCTTCCTCGATGGATCTAAGTTCGGGCTCTATCTGAGCTCGGTGGACCCAAATAGCAAGTTGTTGTTCAACCCCGACTTCAATCGGCTCGCACAAATCGTGTATGATAAGAACATTAGCAAAGAGGATGTTGAGAGGGCCTTTGACATGATGAAATTCAGAAATCATCCTGACGTCATGCACCTCTATGCACTCCATCAGATCAATGGTCAAGAATATGAAAAGGCACAAACAGGATTGGAAAACATTTATCAAATCCTAAAGCAAAATAATTGCATCATAAACGGCAACACCGAGTTTTTGAAGACGTATATGCGGACGTTCAAATACACTCAGGATCTGCAGTAGGCGTGATCGCTTCTTCTTCGGGCACCACGGATCCGATGGCCACCAAGATAGGTTCATGCTTGGGAGGTGGGGCGGGAACCGCTTGGATCTCGTGCGTCACCCAAATCTTGAGGTCATCCAATTTTTTATTCAATTTTTTCAACATCTGCGCCTCGACCTTGAGTGCGGTGGCACTCTCGATGGCTTTCAGATTCATTTCCATCTTGGCTAGATTCATCTCTAACTTGGCGATTCGACTCTCGAGGAGGGTCGTGGATGGCGCAGGCGCAGGCGCAGGCACAGCCACAGGTACAGTCGCTCGTTCACGTTCGAGGACGTCTATCCTTTCGAAAGCGTTTTTCAATTGTGCGAGAATGATATCTTGAAGGATCATTTTATGAACTGACTCTATAAAATCTTTCAAAGTCAAACGCTCCATGAAAAAATGACATGAATATAAAGATTGGGTTTCATAGAATTATAGAGGAATGATTATACCCGTTCGATGCGTCACATGTGGGAAGGTTTTGGCAGACAAGTGGGTCGCCTATGACAAACAAGTGAAGGAGGCGTTGGATGCCAAGAAAGAGCCCGCTAAGCTGCATGAAAACTTTGGCGATACGTTTCGTGGAAAGATCATGGACGAATTAGGCATCGTCAAGCAGTGTTGTCGACGACACATGTTGGGGCACGTGGACCTAATCGACATTATCTAAAGATCAAATATGTTCAATCACCATTATTTTTTATTGGCCTCAAAAAAGAGAGATGACACCCGCGGCCGTGACCGATTACAAAGATCTTCTTAAAAGTTTGAAGGACGAACACAATATAGGTGACGTATATCAACAACTCATGAGTAAAGAACAAGCACGCATCGATTTAGTGAATCGGATGGTCGAACAAAACGAAAACAAAATATGGGAGGACACGATCTTTTACAATCGGTCGATCTTGACCATCGCTTTAGACTTCGCAGGGGCGTGGAAAGCGATTTTCAACGACATCTACGTCGAGCGGAGGTTCAACGAGTGGCAGAGCGTGTTCTATGACGGAGACCGCAAGATATACGTGGGCATGATGATCGTATTGGTGGCACTCGTTTTGTTCTTTGTGTCAAGCTCAACATAAGATTTATTGCAGACATGTAATGATGTATAAATTATTGGCCATTTTTTTCTTGCTTGCGACGTTGTATAGCAAACCGCTCTTGCTCGTCCTCACCTCGGCCATCATCGTCTACGTCGTTTGGTTCAGTGGCGAAGACGTCACCGGTGCCACGCCCGCCAAGTTTCTCGAGGCAGATCACGAGCTCTCGCTTGCGCTCTCCAATTTGAAAGAGTCCCTTCGTGGTTATCCGTATGACTACGACATCATCCGTGAAAAAGTGGATGAATTTGTCAGCGAATACATGTTGTGTTTCACTAACGTGAACGAGGCAAGGGCGAATTTCGAACGTCTCGCGGACCTGCGTCGAGACATCTTGGGCCACGCGAGCCTCTTGCTCGCAGATCGACCCGTTCCTGCCGCCACCTTTGAGGCGTTGTCGCGTGCTCTATGGAAATACCTGCACATTCTCATTCGAAAATGGGATCTAGAGTATTCGTATCCGGTTCCATCGAACACTTATCGATCGTCGAAGGAGTTGTATGGATGAAGAAGTAGTGTCGCAAGACCATCATCCAGACGAGCTTGTCGTCGTCCTCATCCGATCCGAATGGGTACTCGAGCAGGGCATAGGTTTTCTTGAGATATCGATCGAAATGACATCGCATGCGCTCGTCTAGCTGCTCGTAAAAGTGTTGATACGGAATCATTAATTCGTGGATCATTTGAAGAGAGGTGGAAACTTTTTATGTGAATTATAACTTGCCGCTCGTATAAAGACACGCGCGACGATCATCTCAAATGGATGACATCTTATTCACGCTACCCGAACACGAAAGAGGTACAATCAAATCGTTTTTACTCATGCAACAAGAACGGATTGAAAAGCTTGAAAAAATGGTGTATCAGTTGCAATTCGGTCGATCGTCCAAGACGTGGAGACTGCAAGGCTTCCAATCGATCGCAGAATTACAAACCATGGTGATTCTTGAGTTTTCGGTTTTGAATTTATACACCCAACGGATATGCTATCACGTCGATACATTTGACGTTCATATCGACTTTTTAGATTTTAGGAATCAACTCTTTATGGACGATCTCTTGGAAAAGATCGGTATGAAGCATATTACGGCGAAGATCATCAACGAATCAGTGTGCTCTTACTATGCCCAATCCAAATGGAAGTATTTACAAAAGAGCCAACCTTTTTACGAATGATCGCACGGCATTATTATATTGTTCAAGTGTAATGACGATCAAAGGCGGATCATGTGCATCGGAGGCCGTGCTCGGTTTCCTGGATGTTGGCGCTTTCGAGCGCGTCGAGTTTCTGATGAGCGGTGGCGGGGGCAGGCGAGGAGGAAGTCAGCGAGGCGGGGGTCACTTACCACCCATGAGCGTTGCATTAGCCTCTGCAGACCCACCTAGCCTCCTATCAGGTTCGATTCTTCTTCACATGCAAGAGTCCATGTCACAACTGCCTCCGCTGAGCACGACCATGACGGCACCAAACGATATGTTCACAGCCTTCTCCCCGGCGCTCACGGGAGGCAAGAAGCGAAGAGCGAAGAAGTAGTCGCGCGCTATATAAGCGTTGAACAATTAAATTTTGATAGAATAGAAAATGGATAATTTTTTCAAAGATGATGAACTTTTCATAACAAAGCATCATTTAAAATCGTTCAACGAGTTCACGAACGAAACCATTCCCAATGTGATTAAATCCTTGAACCCGTTTAGCGTCATTCAAAGCATTGAGAATAGTAGTGCGAAGAACACGACCATCGAGTTGTATATCGGAGGCGAACAAGCGAAGGATATCCGGTGGTCAGAGGATAAATCCTATCCGAATGAATGTCGCCTTTACGATAAGACCTACAAGCGGACGTTGATGGCGGATGTCCTCGTCCTCGTGCATGTGGGCAATCAAAATAGCATTCGCCATGTGATCAAAGACGTGCCTTTGGCCAATGTGCCGATCATGTTGAAATCTCACTTGTGTCTCTTGAGCAAGGATAAGGGAAAGGATCACGGAGAATGCGTCTACGACCAAGGCGGCTATTTTGTGATAGATGGCAAAGAAAAAGTGTTGATCTCTCAGGAGAAAAAAGTATTGAATCGATTCTACGTGACCAAAGCTGATGCGAGTGGGTTCGTTCAATGCACCTCTATCTTGAGACCCGGATTTCCGAAGACGTTTGTGATGAATTTAAAAGAGACGAGTATGGGCGAGGGTTTTGGGGTGGCCCGCGAAACCTGCGAAAAGACCCGCGTGGACGTCGTCACGAAAAAAGAACGAGAGGCCGAGCTCAAAGAGAATTTGATTCTAGTCAAATTTTCCAAAATGTCCCAATCCATTCCTCTATTTGCGCTCTTTAGGGCCCTCGGAGTGATGAGTGATCGGAACATCTTGTCCATGATTCACCCAGACATGCCGGAGGACCTTTGCGATTTTTTGAGAAACTCAATTGTTCACGCGCATCAATGGTGCGGCGTGGATTCCAAGACCGTGTTTGCAAAGATCGCGCCTCTCGCGGGCCACTTCGCTAACGATGCGAATCTCATGCTCATCTTGAAAGAAGATTTGTTTCCCAACATAGAAAACAACGAGGGCGAAGAAGGCGATTTGCACGCCTTGCTCCTCAAGAAGTCGAGGTATTTGGGGATGCTCACGCGTCAATTCGTCGAAGTCATGATCGATCAACGAGACGAGACCGACCGCGATTCGTTGATGAGCAAGCGAATCAACAGCTCAGGCATGATTCTTGCAGACGTGTTTAAACACATCTATCACGATTTTCGAATCCAAACCACGAATAAAGTGGATAATAATTGCAACAATCTTCAAATCGTCAAGTGGGACTACGATACCTTGAAGAGCGAGATCGAACAGGAAAGGCTCATCTCCTTGGACACGCTCACGCGGTCCGACGAGCTCAAGTATGGTCTGGCCAAAAGCTTGAAAGGCAACATGGACGAGAACGGGGTCGTGCAAGACCTGAGTCGGCTCTCCTACATCGGCACCATCTCACATCTCAGGCGCGTGTCCGTTCCGATCGACGGCCAAGGGCTCAAGATCCGGAAGCCGCATCAACTCGGATCCAACCAATGGGGCTATTTATGTCCGTGCGAAAGTCCCGATGGTCCCAACATCGGCCTCATCAAGACGTTGGCGTGCACGTGCGAGATCACGACGACCATGCCTTATCGAGGCGTCGAATTGATCAAAGCCATCGGTCGTGAAAACCCGACATTTTCTAGGTTTTGGAAAGAATTCGAACCCTATGAGGAGATGGGGGATGCGGTCGGTCTTTTCGTCGACGACATTCCGATCGGACAGGTGATGAAGCCGGTCGAATTTGTTCGCGCAGTGCGTCGAGCGCGAAGGGAAATCGATGTGTTCAAACACGTCTCCGTGACCTGGGCGGATCTAAACAACATTCACGTGTTTTCGGGACCGGGCCGTTGTTGCCGACCTCTCTACTACTACGACGACACCCACAAGGAGATGCGTGTCGAATTCATCGACGTCGAAGAGTCCAATAATTGTTATATTGCCATGAACCGGGTGGATTTCGATCCGAGGGTCCACACGCATTGCGAGATCGATCCCATGGCCATGTTTTCGATGTATACGTCCACCATTCCATTCAGCAACAGCAATCCGGTCACCCGTAACATATTTTCGGGGGCCCAGGGAAAGCAGGCCATCGGTGTATACGCGACCAATTTCAATCATCGCATTGATACGAGTAGTTTGGTCATGTATTACCCTCAACGACCCCTCGTGTCCACCAAGAATACGCCATACGCGAATCTGAATCAACTCCCGAATGGCGAAAACCTCATCGTGGCCATCGCGTGCTTCACCGGCTACAATCAGGAGGATGCGATCATTCTGAACAAGAGCTCGGTCGAGCGAGGCATGTTCAACTTGACCTATTATCACTCCTATTTGAGCGTCGAGGACGAGGCAGAGCGATTCGGATGCGTGAGCGAACCTAAGGGAGGCATCGACGAGCGTGGCATGCCGATCAAGAACCACTTCGTGGATACCGGGTCGCCCATCGTGTCGAAGATTGCGACCGACGTTCAAGTGCATGTCAAGGGCAACGTCGACGTCGATATTTATCTTGAAAAAAACAGAACCATGGTGCAAACAGATCACGTGGAGCGTGCCGATAAGACGACCACGGGTTTTGTGGATCAAGTTGTCGTGTATAAAGACGCAGACCAGTTGAATCACGCCAAGATTCGATTGCGATCCATTCGAGTCCCCGAGTTGGGCGATAAGATGGCCTGCTACTCGGAAGATACCGAAGTCCTCACCCATCGGGGGTGGGTCTTGTGGCCGAATTTAGTTGAAGGCGACGCCGTGGCCACGTACGACCCCGAGACGGGGGCGATGTCTTATGTGTGTCCCACGAAGACCTTCCAATACGTGTACGAAGGCGACATGATCGACATTGGCGATGCTCTGCGAGTCACGCCCAATCACCGCGTGTTTGGGGAGCACGGGGACGACGAAGTTCCCTCGTTCCGGGAGGCACAAGAGGTGACGACCGTTCGATTGTATTCCACGGGCAAGAGCGCGTGGTATCGTGGCGACATCGTGCCTTGGAACACTCGGATCGCGGTGAAGTCTCTATGGATGAGATTCGGGGTGGTCCACCACAATTCCAATTTGATCTATTTCAAAAAGACCGTCAATCGATACCAGTTGCACATGCTCTCGCCTCAAGTATATGAGGTCGATGGGTGCATGGCGATTCCCTCGAAAAAGGAGGACAATTTCTCGATCACGGTGCTCGATGCCATGCAGTCGCGCACGTTTCTCCTCTATCTCCTTCAGGTGACCGAGAAAAACCGGTTCGAAGAGGGGGATCTTTTATGTAGCTTGACCAGTTTGAACCTCGTGTGTTTGCATGCCGGCATCTCGTCTAGACAGTGCCCAGGAGGCGCCCTCGAGATCCACCTCGAAAGTCCGTCCCTCGTCCAGGTCACCCCGAGGAAGAGCGTCTATTGTGGCAACGTGTATTGTTGCGAGGTGCCGCCACACCATCTCGTGTACGTTCGACGAGGCTCGTCAACGGGCGTTTGGAGTGGAAATTCGAGGCATGGGCAAAAGGGGGTGGCCGGAATGATCTTGCCGAGCATCGACATGCCGTTCACCTCGTCGGGACTCACACCTGATATCATCATCAATCCACATGCGTTTCCCTCGCGAATGACCATCGGGCACCTGCTCGAGACGATCGTCGCGAAAAAGGGGGTGGAGGGAGGCTATTATGCAGACGGGTCTCCTTTCTCGTACAACACCGTCGACGTGACCGCTCGATGTGGCGATGGCGACGAGATCCTGTACAACCCTCGCACGGGAGAGCAGTTGAATTGCGAGATCTTTATCGGACCGACCTATTACTATCGGCTGAAGCATATGGTGGCCGACAAGATCAACTCGAGAGACAAGGGACCGGTCGTGGAGCTCACGGGTCAACCGACTCAAGGGAGGAGGAAGGGCGGGGGGTTGAGAATCGGAGAAATGGAAGCGAACGCGTTAACCGCCCACGGCATCGCGTCCTTCACCAAGGAATCGATGATGGAGCGATCGGACGCCTACACGACCATCGTCGACGCGCAAAAAGGATCGGTCGAGGTCGCGGGATCCCACTATCCGGAATTCGTGCAAATTCCATTCGCGTTCAAAACATTTGTCGAGGAATTGCAAGGCTTGTCGTTGAATCCGATCCTGAGATTCCGAAAAGACGAAATGGAAGAGCGAGATATAGACGAATTAGAAGAAGTGGAGGAAGCAGGGGCAAAGGAGGGTGAGGAAGCAGAGGCGGACGAGGAGGATTTGTAACGCGCGCGTACAATTTTTTCCAAATTTGAAAAAAATAAAATATTTGATTAATTTATAAAATGTCAAGCGCTAAATCAATTCAGAAGGTGAAGAGAACTCCCAAGGACAAGATGGCACCCATTAAGGAATCCATGAAGGCTCTAGAGGGTTTGAAGAAGGCGATCGTTCCCAGCGGCAAGAAGGGTAACTTCACCAAGGGTGACCTCACTGCCCTCAAGGCTCTCGCCACCGAAAAGAAGGTCGAGAAGGAGCTCGGAGTCTCCTTCGTGCCCAAGATCAAGGCATTCCACGATGCCGTGAACACCGATCACGAGAAGGAGGCCAAGAAGAAGCTCGAGAAGGCCATCGAGAAGAAGGAGGCAACCCTCGAGAAGAACATGAAGAAGATCGAGGACCAAATCGAGGCTGCTGCCCAGAGGAAGGAGGCCAGGAAGCTCGCTGCCAAGGAGAAGAAGGAGCAGGCCAAGGAGGCTGCCGAGGCGAAGAAGGCCGCCAAGAAGGCCGCCAAGGAGGCCGAGCAAGAAAATAAGGGAGTGAGGCGCTCATACATTGCCGAGCTCCTCCTCGGCAAGCCCAAGTCTCCTTCCCCCGCCAAGCCTCCTGCCAAGAAGGCCAGGAAGTCCAAGAAGGTTGAGGGTGGCTCACATACACCCTCAGCCGACTACCTCAACTTTTAGAGCAAATGCAACAAGATGAGGCAGACCGTGAAAGCGGCGATGGCTCGGACGATGGACTCGGGGATGGCCGAATGGACTAGATGAGCAACGCGATGGTAAGGTAGATAAAAGGCGATGAGGCACGCTGTCGCACAAAACAAGCTTATTTTTAATAGATCGAAGGACCCATGTCTTTCCAATACTTCTTCATCCGCCTCCACCTCTTCTTCTTGATCTTCGATGTTGGCGGCAACGCAATCACTCGAGATCTCATGCAGAATCTCTTGGAGAACAACGTCATCATTGTTATTAGGGTGGAGTAACGTGGACTTGGACATTTTATTCACCCAGTTATTTTTAAGATTCTTGACAATCCGCGAATTCAGTTTCGTAAGAGTAACATTTGTCTTTGATTTTATAAATTCGATTCTGCACTTCCTGTATGTTTGGACCCTTGATGACGATGCACTGATTATCTTTGCAAGCCTTCCTAAAAATACAGGCCAGACCGACACCCAAAATGATCGAAATGAGGATGGATCCGACCTGCGTATGCATCATGTCTTTGATTCCCATGTTTACACTCAAACAATATAATAACAAAGATGCTCCATAAAAATTGACATAAAGATTTGAAGGTTTTGAGTGACAGACCTCGGAGGCCATGTACGTGTTCATCGAAGGCAGCATTGCCGCGGGCAAATCGACATTGGTGGAATATGTGTCAAAGGTGGTGAGCGACAAGCTTCGTGGGAAACACCTCGTGACGGTGACGGAGCCGGTCGATAGTTGGTGTGATCCGATCGACGATGAAGGGAATGGGATTCTTCAACTCTATTACATGGACAAGATGAAATATGGGTTGTTGTTTCAAAGCACGGTGTTGAACAGTCGCGTGTCCCAGCTCTTCGGCCTCCGAAAAAAACACGGCGAGGACGCGATCATTTTGTCCGAGCGCTCTCCGGCCAGCGGCGGCATCTTTGCCAAGCAGATGGTGAGCGACGGATTTCTTTCGCCGATCGAGCTCAAATGCCATGCAAAATGGTTGAAGGACAAGGAGGAGATTGTGCCGACCTCGGCCGTCATCTATCTCCGATCCTCGCCGGACCTTTGCAAGGCGCGATGCGACAAGCGGAATCGCAAGGGCGAGGAACTCATTCCGATGAGTCTTTTCGAGAGCTTGCATGAGCACCACGAAATGTACATCGACCAAAAACGCAAAGAGGAAACGCCGCTCTTGGTCTTGGACGCTTCCTTGCCCGTTGAAGACCACCTAGATACTATTCTAGATTTCTTAGAGCATGTGAATACCTAAAGCGAACGTGACATGTTATATAAGGCTCAGCATGTCGGCTAGGCATTTTTGTTATGTGCTCGTGAACTCGTCTAGACGGAACACGTATGTCGGCTACACCGTGAATCCTATGCGCAGACTTCGTCAACACAATGGCGAGATCACCGGCGGCGCCAAATACACGAACGCGCATGGACCTGGTTGGCAGTTTGCCTTGATTCTCACGAGTCCATCCGAATCTTGGACCCACAAAAAAGCATTGAGCTTAGAGTATCACATGAAGCCGCATGGTAAAAAAACGGGAAGGGTCCAAGGAGATCCGATGTTGAGGCGAATCGAATTGTTGAAGACTTCGTTGGTCCACGCCAAATTTATAGATTATTCATTCAATCTCTATGTCAACACGACCTATGAAAGTTCAATCAAGTCCGAACTGATCGACTTTGAAAACCGACTACGCTACATGGAATCCATCGCCCAACTCATGGACCCTGGTGGTAGCGATCCACACTAATCCGACATCCACACCCACCCTCCAAAAAATTGATCATTATTTTTATAGACCGAGCAAGACCGACAATGACCGAAGAGCACATCAACCCGGTCCTCATCTTGGACGTATTTGAGATATTGGACCGCTACGATCCAGATATTTTTCACAAGGAGATGATGCTCAAAGCCATCAGAGAAGTGACGGAAGGAACATCCCTATATATGATTGGAGAACACACTCGATTTTGCGAGGCGTGCATGCAAGTCTTCTATTCTGAATGGGACTTTCATCAGAATTGCACAAAAAAAAGGTTAGAGTGATTAGCTAATCACTTCACCGTCCATTTAGAGTTGTTCCTGTGAGTTATATGGGACAGTCAATTATGTAGTTTTTTGTAGTGTTTTTAAAAGTTTATACCTCTACTTCATCGACCAGGGGAGTCCCAACAGGAGCGCTCGAACCCATTCCCGCTTTTTTGGCCTTGAGCTCTTCGAGGCTGGCATTTGTGCCATGCTCTTCCAACCACTTGAGCGTTTCCTTGTCATCTGCGGCGTAGGCGGCAGCCTCCAGCTCGTTTTTGGCATCCAAATGCGCGCGGTGCTTCTTGTCTTCCTCGGCGAACAACTCGGCATCCTTAACCATCTTCTCGATTTGATCCTTGGACAGCCGGCCCTTGTCGTTGGTGATAGTGATGCTCTTTTTGTTTCCCGCATTCGCCTTGTCCTCGGCCGTCACCGAGAGGATGCCGTTCGCGTCGACCGAGAAAGACACTTCGATTTGCGGGGTGCCTCGAGGAGCCGGGGCGATGCCGCCCAACTCGAACGTGCCGAGGAAGTTACAGTCTTTGGTGAACTGACGCTCACCCTCGAACACTCGGATCGTGACGGCAGGTTGGTTGTCTTGATAGGTCGAAAACACGTTTTTCTTTGAAATTGGAATGGGGGCATTCCTTTCGATCATTGGAGTCATCACCTGACCGGCCGTCTCGATGCCGAGCGTGAGGGGCGCCACGTCGAGTAGAAGTAAGTCCTTCAGCTTTTCGTCCTGAGCCCCTCCTGAAAGGATGTGCGCCTGAACCGCCGCCCCGTAAGCCACCGCCTCGTCAGGGTTGACGGACTTGCACAACTCCTTGCCCCCAAAATAGTCCGATAGGAGCGATTGCAACTTCGGGATGCGCGAGGTGCCTCCCACCAGGACAACATCGTCGATCTCGCCCTTGGAAACTTTGGCGTCCAACATCACTTTGTCCACATAGTGCATGCATGTGCGAAAGAATTCGGCACACAACTCCTCGAATCTAGCTCGAGTGATGCTGGCATGGAAATCGACGCCATCATAGAGCGCATCTAATTCAATCGAGGCCTGGGTAGCATTGGAGAGGTTGCGCTTGACGCGCTCGCAAGCGGTCTTCAATCGCTTCAACGCCCTTGGGTTTTCCGTCAGGTCTTTCTTATACTTTCGCTTGAATTCGGCACTAAAGTGCCCCACCAAGTTGTTGTCCAAGTCCTCGCCTCCGAGGTGGCCGTGTCCGCCGGTCGCAATGACCTCGAACAAGCCATCGACGATCTCCATTACGGTCACGTCGAACGTGCCTCCACCATTGTCGAAAATTAGAATCTTCTTGGTCTTGGATCCTTCCGCAGTTCCGACCGCGTCGAGACCATATGCGATGCCGGCGGCGGTCGGCTCGTTGATGATGCGCAAGACGTTGAGCCCAGCGATGACTCCCGCGTCCTTCGTGGCTTGACGTTGTCCGTCTCCAAAGTACGCCGGCACCGTGATCACAATGTCCTTCACTTCCTCTCCGAGATACGCCTCGGCGGTTTCCTTCATCTTGGTCAACACCATGGCCGAAATCTCCTCCGGATAGAAGAGCCGACGCTCCCCCTTGATCTCAACGGCGATCTTCGGCCTGCCGGTTCCATCGTCTTCGACATCGAACGACCACAACTTTCGGTCGGAAGCAACCACGGGATCGTCAAAGCGGCGCCCGATGAGGCGCTTGGCATCATAGATCGTGTTTTTGGGGTTCATGGTCGCCTGATTCTTTGCGGCGTCCCCGATCATTCGCTCTCCCGACTCGGCTGAAAAAGCGACATAGGAGGGCGTGGTTCGATTTCCTTGATCATTTGCGATGATCTCGACCCGACCGTTCTTCCAAACGCCCACCGCCGAGTACGTCGTTCCTAGATCACATCCAATAGCCACCATTTTTGTCTTCACACTGATACACATGCATCGAGTGATCCTCTTAAGTCATGTGAAGCGCGGGCTCGCCTATGCTTATGAAAATATAATTTCAGTAACATTAGCGTCATGAGCGTGAGCAATATTGCAGATTTATACAGTCAACTTCAAAAAGGCATGTTAACCGCTTCCATCGAAATCGTCGAAGCCACCCTTCGTGAACTCACCCATCAACACGAAAACGTCACACCGTTTCTCATCAGCTTTTACAGCGCCCACGTGGCGCCTCATTCTCATCCAAACCTCGTGAAGCTCGGCGCGCTCACTCGGAAGCAGGTCGCCAGCTCCATGCAGGCATTCTATGCTTGCGCGTGCGAATTGATGAAAGCGGAAAGGCGAAGTCGCGAGCTAGATTTGGGATCGGATGCGGAGGTGGATGGGATCATCGAGTCTTTGATGATCAATTATGGAACCAAACAATTTCCTGCCCTAGAGATCTTCGAGAGCCGCATGAAACCTGACCTATATGTTCTATTGAACGTCGCCTACCACCGTCTCAAACATAAGGACGAGGTCGGCATTCGAAGCATCCTCTCTTTTTTGCTTCGGCACAAACACATCACCCTGGAAGACGTGCAACCCTATCCCGAGATTTGTCACATCAAGTTTGGAAGAAATGACGTGATCTGGTATCTATGGCAACTCCTTCTCCTCTTCACGAATCGTCGGCCATCGGAAAAGCTAGCGCTAATCAACGATTATGTGGCGTCAGAGCTAGCCATCTTTGCCACGTTGTATCAGAAAAAATACAGGCCTCAGAGGCTACCAATCTTGATCGAGGCTTATGCGTTCGTGTGTTCGGGCAGGGTCCCACTGAAGCAGCGAGCCACCGTCGAGCTTACGCGTGTGTGCTGTAGTGCGACCGAAGAAAAAGAAGACGAAGACAAAGACAAAGACAAACATGGCACCACCGAAGAAGAGAGCTCCGTCGACTATCTGATGTGTTTTACGATTCGGGACGAAGATGTCAGCGAACAGGTGAAAAAGGATCGTGAGAAAAATCGATACGAATATAAAGATCTATGATAAAGGATAGATAAGGCGCAGCCATGTTGACAAAAGATATAGGCCACCGACTAGTCTTGTTTCCGATTCAATATGCCAGTGTTTGGAGCATGTACAAGAAAGCTCAGTCGGCATTTTGGACGGCAGAAGAGATCGACTTGTCGAAAGACATGGACGATTGGCTCAAGCTCTCGGAGAACGAGCGCGCGTTCGTAAAGAGCGTCTTGGCGTTCTTCGCGGCGAGTGACAGCATCGTCAATGAGAATTTGGCAGTCCGCTTCATGAACGAGATCGATATTCAAGAGGTCAAGGCGTTCTATGGATTTCAGATCGCGATGGAGAACGTTCATTGTGTCTCCGCCGACACGTTCGTGCTGACGGACGAGGGTCATATCAAGATCAGGTCGTTGGAGGGCAAGATGGTCAACGTATGGAACGGCGAAGCGTGGTCCCTGGTCACCGTCATGAAGACGAGCGACGAGGCCGACGCTTGCAAGGTGGTGTTGAGCAACGGCGTCGAAATCGTGTGCACACCCAACCACGAGTGGATCATGGAAGACGGCATCACTCGGAAGAAGACCGATGACCTGACGATCGGGGACACGCTCGTGACCCCCACCTATCCGGTCGATCTCTCCATCCCCGACAAGCTCATCTTTAGCCACGTGGAAGAACACGGACGTTTGGCGTTCCTAGCGAGGGACGAGCCCTACCATCCGTTGAAGTTTAACTGTCGCCCTCGCGACTATGTGCCCATGAATTACAATAGAGATACGCAAGAGGCTTGGCTCAAGGGCGCGGGTCTCGACAACACCGGCACCTTGGTCCACGAAAACGTGGACATGCTCACCTCGGTGCAGCTCATGCTCGCCTCCATGGGAAAGCATGCGACCCTCGAGGGGAACACGCTCACCCTCGTGTCCGCTGATCCTCTACGAGTGACGCACTTGGCGGTCTCCCCGGTCCGGATGCCCATGTACTGTTTCGAGGAGCCGAAGCAACATCGTGGATGCTTCAATGGGGTCATCACGGGTCAGAGCGAAACCTATTCGCTGCTTCTCGACACCTACATCAAGGATCCTGCGGAAAAGACCCAGTTGCTCACCGCCGTCGAGACGGTCCCCTCCATTCGAAAGAAAGCCGACTGGGCGATGAAGTGGATCAAGGACGCCGAGTCTTCGTTCGCCAAGCGACTGGTCGCCTTTGCATGCGTGGAAGGCATCTTCTTCTCGGGGGCGTTTTGCGCCATCTTCTGGCTCAAGGAGCGAGGCGTCATGCCGGGCTTGTGTTTGAGTAACGAATTCATCAGCCGTGACGAAAGCCTGCACACCGAATTCGCCATCCACCTGCACTCTCTGTTGCCGGCTCACGAGAAAGCCGATGCCGAGTCGGTGCAACAGATCGTAACTGAAGCCGTCGCCATCGAGATCGAGTTCATCAACGAGTCGATCTCCTGTGAGATGCTCGGCATGAACGCAGACCTCATGTCGACCTACATCAAGTTCGTCGCGGATCGACTGATGGTGCAACTAGATCAAGAAAAAGTCTGGCATGCGAACAACCCGTTTCCCTTTATGGAGCGAATCTCCCTCTCGCAAAAGTCGAATTTCTTCGAGCACACGAGGCAGAGCGACTACGCGAAAACCCAGTCCGCACAACAGTTCTCGCTAGACGAGGATTTTTAGAGATGCGACACCCTTGCTCTTTTTTTTGTTTGACGATCGGTTGTTATGTTGTAAAAACACAAAAACACAAAACACAAAAACATAAAAACACAAAAACGAAGTCAGTAGAGAGCTTGTTTCAGCAATCTATCTCTACGCGTCAAATATTTCAGACGCATAAGGCAACAACTTCTTATAACACTTGATCATCGTCACTTGAGAGATGTCGCAACCGTCGGCGACCTGCTTCTTTTGCATGTTCCACCCCATCTTCTCGTTGCAGAGAAAGATGGTCGCCGCGGCGATGGAGGGCGGGGTATTCTCGGACACATACGATTTTTCTTCGACGATCGATACGATTTTCTTGCATATGTCGCGCATTTCAGCGCTCATATTCATGTGGGAACAAAAGCGATTGATAAAGTCGTCGGCCGTGGTGGACTCGACATTGACCTTCATGAGATCTTGATAGAGTTTGCAGCCGCGTGTGATGGTCGTCACTTTTAGGTTGAATATTTTGGCAATTTCCTTGGCGGATCTAGGGACCTTGCTGTTTTTGCATGCCATGTACATGCAAGACGCGATCAACCCATTTCTATTGTCGCCACGACTGATCTTGGTCTCCGACACGTTCTTGTAAAGCATCTTGGCTTCCTCGATGATCGATTTGGCGATCCCGTGATTGGTGGCATTGATGGTGAGGATGTCAAAGATGTTGTAGAGCGAGCGCTCCTTGTAGGTCATCGAATTCCACATGTGGTATTTTCGCATGATCCGGATCGCGTAGGTCTCGTTGTTACCGAATCCGATCATGGAACCCATCGAGGAATTGGGCAACAACTCGTTCGAAGGGAGACCACAACGTGTGGGATCGGCCTGCTTGTTGTCATCCGCGCCGTAGTAACGCCACTCCGCGCCCACGTCGATGTAGCGATCGGTGAGCGTGAAGCAACTGGCGCACGTGTACAAGCCGTCCTCTAAGCCGACCATGTCGCTCTTCTGACAGTGCTTACAAGAGGGCGTCTTACTTCCTCCTAAACCCTCCGTGGGCGTCTCGTCGCCCACGTGAACCGCGCACTTGCTTACCAAGGACATTCTCAATTGTTCGACCTCGTTCCACTCCATGAGGATCCAGACAATCCTTGCAAGCGATCTTGGTTTTATATGAAAGCAAAGCCTTAAATCGTTTTTTGCCTATCCACCATGGAAAATATGAAATGAAATATGAAATAACACATTTATATTACTTAGAGTCTTTTTCATTTTTCCCTTGGACACCTATTTTTATAGATATTTCCCATTGGTACTCAAATGCTGACATGGACCCCACTTCCGAGCATCTGTGAGTCGCCACATAAAATGAATGATCGTGTCGAAAAAGACATATTGGCGCTTGGCGCTTGGCGGCTTACACAACGGGGCCCGATGACCCGAACCCACCCACCAGATTCACGCCAATCCCCAGTCCAGCGCCCGTTCGGACGGATGAAGAGATCGAAGGTGCAAAGAGATCCAACACCGAAAAGGTGGCGGCGGCCACGATGCCGATGGTGATGATCTCTTCGGTTCCGAGACGCTTGCCCGGAATCAAGTAAGCCGCGATCGACACGACCAGGCCCTCAAAGATATATTTAAAGATTCGCATCAACAATTCTTGTCCATCAAATGTTAAATTGTCCATTTACATTAACGGAGAAATTTTCACATGCGTGGTTGGACTGCTCGCCACGACATAAAAAAGTTACCTCAACAAAGGCTTGAGCATCGCCTCAATCTCACCGACAATGGACGGCGGAATCGACTCGAACGAGATTAGTGCTTTATTCAACTCGAATTGTTTGCGAGCATCCGAATGGGCCAATTTCTTCGCGAGCAGTTCTGGATCGAGCGCCAGTTTGAGAGCGGTCTTCTCCCCAATCTTTTTGGCGATGGACGGAATGCAGTCAGAGACGTCGCCTTTGATCACTTTCCAAAGGGTGTACACCGACATCATTTCCGCGTCGAATCGACTCTTGAGTTCCACCATATTTGCGTTGATGATCAACGTGCAATCATCCACGAGTTGAACGTAGTCGTTGTCATTCGTGATGACGAGGAGGGTCGCGGAGGGATCTTCACGGCGAATCTTTCGATGCGCGATCGCGACGATGTCGTCCGCCTCGGCCGCATGCGTCGACAACAAGGTGAATCCACCGTATTTCTCTCGCAACATGGGTAGCAACACTTCATATACGTGTGGGAAGATGGTGGGATCAAAGTCCGACCTGAGAGTCACGGCGCGATCTTTATAGGAGGGAAACAATTGATTCCGCCAGATCGTGTCTCTGGGCGTGTCCTTGGCCACATAGAGACGACACCACTCGAACTTGTGCTTCTTCTTGATTTTGACCAGAGTCTCTTCAAAGGCCTTGGTGAAACGCTCACGCAGTTCCTCGGGTGTCAGCTCTAGCTTGGATAGCTTTTGCCAAGATAGGACCCCAAAGTATTTATGAATCACATAATAGGACAAATCTAAGAACACATACGAGAAAGACATGTTTCTTTTATAGCTCATGACGTCCATTACTTATATCGTTTTTTGGGAAGATGATATAAGGGCAAAGGATCCATGTATCCTATGAGGAGGCGATATGGGTATCCCATTCTACTTTCGCAAGCTATTAACGATCTTTGGAAAACGAATATTACAACCCATTCGCTCTAGCCCCGGCGGAAAAGTGAAAAAGATCGCATGTGATTCACTTTATCTAGATTTTAATTCGATCATACATATGTCAGCCGCCCAGGTGGTGGACAATTTTTCCGAAGAGCGGGTGATCGAAAAAGTGATCGAAAACACCCTCTACATTGCTCACGTCGTGTCTGCGGGGCGCGTGGTCCTAGCCGTCGATGGACTCTGTCCGAGAGCGAAAATGGCGCAACAGAGGAAGCGTCGATACATGACCGCTTGGCGCAAGAGTCAAGAGGGACAAACGTCATCATGGGACACCAATGCCATCACCCCAGGGACCGCGTTCATGCAAAAGTTGGACACGGCGCTCGCCGCTTTTGCCCAAGACGCGTCTTGCGGCTTTGAGGTGCTCGTGAGTCCGAGCTGCGAGCCGGGCGAAGGCGAGCAAAAGATCTTCGACATGATGATTCCTGGAGAAACCGCCATCATCTACGGATTGGACGCAGACTTGCTCATGTTGAGCATGATTTCCTCGAATTCCGATAACATCCGGTTGCTGAGGGATAGCCCCGAGTTCGGACCCAAAGCGCCCACCACCCCCTATTCCATGCTATCTATCAAGGAACTCAAGGCTTCGGTAGGGTCTTACTTTAAGGACGATCGCCCTGAGTTTATACAAGATTACGTGATGCTAGCGTCACTTTTGGGAAACGACTTTGTGCCACCCTTGTCTTACCTCCAAATCAAAGAGCACGGCATCGAGATGGTAGTTGCAGCTTACGCCGAGGCGAGGATCGACGATGAAGAACGAATCGTGTCCTTGGAAGGAGGATTGAACCACGCCATGTTACATCGAGTGATTCAAGGACTCGCGGCCCACGAAATGGCTCGAATGACAGAGGCATGCGCGTCCTACCACAAGCACATCGATGCGCGAAAAGGCGTTGATTCCTACCCATCTCGTGCCGAACACAAATTTCCACTCATGATTCCATCCCAAGGTTGGCAAGAGATTTATTACACACGACTCGTGCTCGCAACTCCTCCTCTCGCTGCGAAGGCTTATCTTGAAATGTTATCTTGGATTCACGCGTACTACTTTACGCGTAACGCTTCCATGACCCAATATTATCCCTATGCCTATTCGCCACTCTGTGTGGACCTTGTGGCGGCACACACCCCTCCAGTTGCTAAATCGCAAGAAGATACCCTTGCCACCGAGCTAAAAACGATGCAACTCCTTTTGGTGCTTCCTCCCTCGTCCGCACACCTCTTGCCTGAATCGCTCAGGTTTGTGATGACGGATCCGCATGTTATGACCCACTATATGTACCCCATCAAATTCAACATTCAGACGTTTTTGAAAACATTTTTGTGGGAATGTTCGCCAAGTCTACCGCCTCTTGATTTGAATCTCTTGCAGCAAACGATACTCAATCAAAGCTCAAAATAACACTTTGTTCGATCGTTATCATCTTGTTCGTAGCATCGATCGCATCGTTCGACTCGATGACGTAAAACGTGACCTTTCGATTGCTAATATTTTTTTCCCTGGAAACCACGTGATGATCAAAAAGTCTCACTATTTGTCTCAAGATGGTGATGGCTTTTTTATCATTAATTTTTTCCAAATATAATTTCGCCTTGCAAGGCAAATAAAAAGTCGAAAGGATGGGAACTAAAGCTTCAAGTCTTCGAATGGTTTGACGGGCGTGCAAGTCTTGCTTCTTAAAGGAGCGACGGTCATTTAAGCCCTTCAACCCAAAGCAGTCTAGGACTTGCAGGAGCACGTTTTCGTCCATCATATGGTTGAAAAGTTGATTTATTTTCATATGCCCATACTATACTTGACAGATTAATTTGACATGCTTTGTTTTAACCTTTGTTTTTAGAAGGTCCCTCACCACTCTTGATGCTTTCAAGCTTGAACGCAATTGGCGTAGACTTCAACATGGCCCGTGCCTCGAGAATTTCCGCGAGCGAGGGCGGCCGAGGGTGCAGTGGGTGCGGAGGAGGAGGTGGTGGAGGTGGGGGCGCCCCTGACCCGAGGGTAGGTCGCAAGGGCGCTTTGTTTCGGTAAACGACGTGACTCTCGTCGTCCAACGCGCGATGTATCCAAACGCGGCACGCGGTCACAGTCGTCGTGATCGTGGCGCCCACGGCAAACCCATCGCTCGCACATATGTCGACAAGCGTAAATTGCGCGTTTTCTCTGTGAATAGCACGAAACCTTTGCTCAAATGTGACCAAAGCGCCTAGACTCTCTTCATTGAGACGGATCGAATGGCGGGTTTCTTGCAACCCTGTCAGCGTGATCGATTCCCCGACGTGTTGGACGGACCACATCTCATCGAAGACATGACTCTTAGGGGACTGGCTCATTATTGACGATGCTGCTTGGATTCTTATGTAGATGCAAAAGCCAACCCAACGCCAACCTAATGGCAAGATGCCGAGGTCAGCAAATTCGAATAGAGTCCGGCCATGTAATCGTTGGTGTTGGACGTGATGCCCGAGGCGAAGATGTAGACGACAATGACAATGATCACTAGAGCGACGAGTTGTAAGCCGATGTTCGCACCGGCTTTTCCATCAATGCCTCCGCTCTGTGAGGCAGAAGCAGAGGCAGAGGCACCACCCGTCACCTTTTTCCACATCTCGTAGGGATTGAGTGCCACCATCGGATGAAACAATAGGATCGTCACGCTTGCGATCAAGATAATTATGATGGCATAACTGGTCGTTTCTACGATGGGAAATTGAATCGTTTGCGTATTGATTGAGAACAAGGAATTGCACGAATTATATGCTTCTAAGATGCTCAACATTTTTTCATAGCACATGTCGAGTTGATTTCCCGCTTGCAAGCCCATATTCGCATTTGGACTCTGATTTGTGATTGACACAATTTGTTCATAAAGTTGCTCTGAACTCTTCATGGCTTGGTCGCCTTCAATCTTTGGGTCTTTGATCCCGTACTTATTAGCGTTGACGTCCTCGAAAATGAGGGCGAGTGCATCTTGCGATTCATTGGCGATTGTTCGCCCGTTGGTGACCATGATGTCTCGATTGAACGCCGCGCGCGCCTTCTTCTTCTCTCCGTAGCTCCATGCCATCAAAAAACAGATAATGAGCACGGAGACCAAGACGATCCAAATCAACGCGTTGGACACGAGCGTTGCAATGTTATCTTGGTTAACGTATTTACTAAAGTCAAACGTTTTCTTGAGGTTTACTTCGTCTTTAACCTCTATCTTTACAGCATCATGAGAAGTCTCCTTAGTTGAATGTTGAACACTATCCGTTGTAGACTTGTCTTCCGAGCCGTTTGATCCAAACCAGACGAACAAAGGAAAGACAAACATGATCGATAGCAAGAGGATGATGGCCATGAACCAGTAGACGCCAGCATCGCTCAATTGCGCCGTGATGGTTTGCTTTGTTCCGGTGATGTCATATAGCTCATTCATTTGTTGAATTCCCTCGCTGGTCGCTCTCAATTCCTCAATGTTAAAGACGAACGACTTTAAAAAATCGTTCGCATTCATGGTGCCCACTTTTTGAACGAATCGCTCCATCGGAATATACGCGGGGTCCTTCACTTCTTGCTCGGCGCTCCAAGCAAGCGGAAGCCTGCCTTGAACGTCCGTCAGAATGTTGACGAGCGGACCATTGGCGATCTTGATCTCGTTTGAATCGCCGACCGATTGAAACACCATATTGGTGACGGCAGATACGTCTTGCGAGGATAGCGAAAACGATTTGGAAGGGTCCGAGGTCACGATCAAGTCCGTGATTTTTCCGACCAATTGATTTTGATGTGTAACGAGGTAATCCGAAAACGACCAATTACCACTTCCCCCGCCGCCCGTGAAGATGGCGGCCGCAATCTCAGCCCTCAAATTGCTCGTTTGTGCCTCCGTCAGAGCAGAGGGCTTTGTTTGCCCATACACGCTGTCATTTTGCCTCAACATAAACCCTTGGAAATATCCAATCGACGTCTTCATTCTCGCCAATTGACCATAAAGATCGAACCTTTGGATATCCTTTTTCAATTTCACTGGATCGATTGCCATGACACCCGTGGGGCATCCAACAAAGGGATACATTTGCCTCCATTTTATGTTGCTGCCACAAGAGTCGATAAATTGATCGGCACCTCCGTGTGGATTGGCATCGTGAATATCGGCCATGCGATGGCACCATTTGCCATCTTGCTCCCATTGACAATCGATGTTGGCATGATGCTTTGACCAATGCCACACCATGGCGGGATTTGTCGACGAGATTTGGACATCGTTGTTCGACACGCCAGTCACGTTAAACATCTCATTCAATTTGGCGATCTCGTTCGAGATGAACGGCGTCACGTTGAGGACTTTGTTGTAAATGGCGATCTTTCCAAAACCACTGACAAAGTTCACATGCATCGCAAGTCCTACCACAGCGACAATCAATAAGCATGCCAAGGTCAGGAAAACCTGCATGGGGATCTCAAACCAACTCGCTTCCCACATGTAACCAGTCAGTAACACAACGACTAGGAAGATGACGAGTAAAATGACGAACACGGACCACATGAACATGTGAACACTATAAATTTGCGAGGAGCGGTTGTTTTCGATCCCTCGACGAGCCGTCGAGAAGTTATAGAGTGCATCGCCCATTTTCACCATGGTATTGATGTTCGTCTCTTTTCCCGGAAGCGACGACATCAAGATAGGGCCTTCTGATCCCATTCCGACCACGTCGCCCACATGGGGATGATCTGATGGATCGATATAGATGCACGTACCATATTTATCCTTGTTGTCTTGAATGATTTTCTGGATCCCATATAAATTTGGGATCAACGCCATCAATGAAGCCACCGACATCTCTAAATAACCGCAACAAACAAAAAACGAACGGATGAGTGCACACTCAAAAACAGAGAAAGCAACAGAGAAGAGCAAAACCACATTGGTAAACCGGTTGAATACAGTGGGAATATAACGTATATAACACGATGGGTTCGTCGATCGAGCCTCGACACATGGGGCAGGTGATCTCCAAATTTCGTCGGTTGTTATTTTTTACATATAGATTGAAACATTCGATGTGAAATTTATGCCCACATTTGATGACCGTGTAAGATTGATCAAAATCTTCCAGGCAAATGGGACATGGATCTTCTGCCATTTGTATGATGTACGCAAATTGTGTTTAGATTGTGTCTTTATGTGCATTACACAGGTCGACATTACCATCAGTCAAACCCCTCGGCAAACACTTCGATTTTGGCCTCTAAAATGTCTTTTGGAATGAGGTCTTTATACGTGTCCGTCGCTTCCCTTCTAAAGTGCTCGATCATCTCGTCTTCTTTCCCCTCCGCTTGTTCGTTTCGGATTCTCACTGCGATCTGAGCCAGTTCGGAATCCAACGCCCATTCCGGTCGAAGATTCGGTGCATCATCAGTCATCCCGTCGATGCTTCCGATCATTCGCACGATCTTTCCGGTCGAGCAGACGATCACGCCGTTCTCCACCGCCGATCCGAGGCTGCGCGCAAAAGTGGACATGAGATGGTCGTCGCGATCTCGCGTCACGCGGTTCCACATGGTGTCGAACACCTCTTTTTCCGATCGATCGTATCGGGAGTGTTTCACATCTCGTAATAGCGAGCGGTGCACGTCGAGAGCGTTAGCTTTTTCTTGATTGCTCAACTCCTTTTGACCCCTCACATAGGATTCAAAGTCGATCGGAGTCTCTGCATGTGGCTCCTGCTCGTTTTCGAAGCGAGTTAGCGCGATGGAAGCTCCTTTTTGAACCGTCGAACTGTGAACGTTTTGGCTATCACCCACCGCCCGCACTGGCCTAATCACTTCGATTTGTTGCATGAGATGTCGTTGTTGCTCTAAATCCACTTGATCCAAATTGAAATATGGAAGGTCCATATATTCACGGTTTTGGGGCGGCTCTGGTGGCAAATCAACCATGGCAATTTTGCGGGTGACAACCTCGGGCTCCGATAAAAGCAATTGATCTAACACGTAGTCAGAAAGGGTCTCGTGACCAGCTAAATCATCAAAATATTCATAAAACATTTCATTTTGTAACATTTCTCTCGCCCTCAACTTGGCAGCCTTGGAGAACAAGGGCGAACTCAACACGTACGAGCATATTCGACCCCCGACGATCTTGTTGGGACGCGTGGTCGGGTGAATCCCTTGCATATAGAGGCGGGCCAACTCGATCACCCCGGTCTCGTCGCCTTGACGAAATGCATCGATCCAAAGGTCGACCGTGGTCGCGATCGTGTCTGCTGCACTCGGGACGAGGTCATCACGATGCAACAGATCGAACGCAATGTCCACAGTGCTCGGTTGCCTCGTTGGAAGAGCACGACGAGGTCGCCTCGCACGTCTTGAGGACCAGACGATGGCCACGATGGCCAAGAGGAACAAAACACATAACCAGATGTAAATGGACATCTCTCATGTCCATGGAGAAAATCGAAATGTTCGCCCATCGCAAGCGCGGAAAAGTAATCTGTGAATAAAAAGAAATGACTCAGATTTTAGACTATGTACAATTGATTTCGAGTGTCGCCATTCTTGTCGCTTGTATTTACGCACTCAGCTATTTCATCTATCGGCTTTGGGAACTCGTGCACAGTTATTATCAAAGCACGCGACAAGGATCAACTCACCTGCTCAACCTCAATCCGATCACGGACCCCCTGCAAGACAACGTCAAATTTAAACCTAAGAAAGCTTCGCTCTCGGATCAATACACCGATATTTCTCAAACGATTGTCAACAGTTTCAAGCAGTACACCACCTATAATCAACAACTAAATCAATATTATCAGAATGTGTTAAAGCAGAACGAAGCTCCCCTCATGGATTCGAGCGTGTTGAACCCCCACAAGGACAATTGGTGATCTGACGCCTCAACATTTGAATGTCGAGGCAAAGGGCGGCAATCACTTGAGGATAGTCGATCATCTTCACTTCGTCAAACACCAACGCGTCCACCCACACCTCTTCCTGTGCGTCTGCGATCGGGTCATCGATCTCGCAGTTGCCATCCTCGTCCACATCGACCACGTTTCGCTCGACACCGTTGACGACCACCTTGTCTCGGCGCGTCAAGGGATACATCCCTCCGAACATGATTTTACCATGCATCGTGGGTATCATACATCCGACGTGATTTCGATAGCCGTTGGCCACATAAACAGCATCCGGAAACACGCATTCGAGGTCCTGCGCTAGGAACCCGAGCTTTCTTTTACCCGGCGCTCGCTTGTACTCGAATTCTTTCACGGACAACGAGCTCACGACGTTGCTCATGGTCGATGGCCGGATGTTCTTCTTCAACTTGATGTCCGAGGATGGATCGATGTTTTGAGCCTGGACCAAGCCTCCCACTTCGAGAACGATGCCCGTCGTCACGATGCCGGTTCCGATTCGGACGGTGCTCTGAAAGAATGACGTGCCCGTGACGTTCAAGTTCGATGTGGTGAACACGTTCAAGCAAGTGCCATTCGAGAAGGTCAACGTGTTGTATTGTGCGGAATTTGCGGAGACGTTTTGACAGAGGATGGTGTTGCTCACATTCAAAGTCGCGGTTTCGATATACGAAGATACCAAGTTGGACGTGATGATGATGGGCGATCGAATGTCGTAAGAGGACACGACATGGACCGCATCCACGTTGGCCGAGGTTAAAAAGCCGGCCACGTTCATGTTTGCCGTGTATAGGTTGGACGAAATGATCAACGCATCGAGGGTCACGATTGGATTCGAAAGCATGTGCTGCGCGAGGGGACCGATGCCGAATCGGGTGCCAGACACTTCCGATCCAAATGTCGCACAAGTGCCGATGAGTTGGCCGGCAACCTGCAGGGTTTCGGACACGAACGCGGTCTCTTCCACGTAAAGGTTGTCCACCACCACGTTGCAATTTGGCACATTGGATTCGAATGCGTACTGAGCATGCACGGGCGTGTGGCCCACCCCGATGCGACCCCCGACCAACGAGTCGTTGATGACCACGTTCGAATTGAACGTGGCATACCCGTCGACTTGCAACGACGTCAACACCTCCAGGTTGGATACCATTAGATTGCTCATGTGGGTGTTTCCGCGAAAGTTTGCATTCGAAAGCACCTCGAGGTTGGAAAACGTCGCGATTGGCCAAAACAGGTCCTTGATGTACGATTTGATGGCCCATTCGGTGATCAACCCTTGATAGAACGGAGACGTGTCCGCATAGGATCGATAAGGGTTGTCGGTGACGTAGAATAGGTTGATTCCATTCCATGTGAGGCGACCGGTTTCCTGTCCGAAATCCAAATTCAAGTGTTGGGTCACGTTCACCCGTAAATACGTGTTTTCGCCTCCGAAGACCGTGTTGCCCCCCGTTTGTGCTTGCGATTGAAGGAGATCGACCACATTGGCCACGCGCACGTCGTTGTTCCCCAACCGGTTCGTGTAATCAATGAACGCCGTCTCGCGATCTAGCCCTCGAGCATCCGGGTAGAGTAACCCGTAAAGGGCGTCGTTGAAGTTTGAGTCGACATTCACATTGACATCTGGAACGGTGAAAAAGTTAGAGGATCCGATCGCTTCGTTGGACAGGGCTAGCCAAGTGAGATAATTCACCCGAGCGAGCCTCATGGGATCATACAACTTAATGCCCCACAACGTGTATGAGGCGAAAAAGTTGAAGGGTGGGATCAACTCGTCAACCATAAAAGTTCGGTCGTCTAGAATCGACGTCACGGTGGCCACGACCGGTACGTCGTTCCCTTTGACTAGCTTGATGGTATCTCCTTCGTTCAAATTGCTCGGCGTGATATAAAACAAGTTCGAGTCTCCAGCCCGGTTGAATTGAAGCGTGTTCGAGCCAATATTATAAACAGACCGATAGATGGTCGGAACCTCGAACGTCCCTTGCAAGTCGCAGATCGATGTCAGACCGATGGTGCGATTCAACATGCTCACGTCGATAAAATCCTTCTGTTCGCAAATGAACACGGCTGGATCGAGTGCGCTAGGCACGAAATCCATATTGCACCATAGATTGCTGCTACTATTGCTGTAGTTCATCCAAAAGTCGCGGGCATCCTCGATGGTGTTCAAGTTAGAGGCCACACAAAGCACTGGATTTAAGTATAAAAAAGAGACGGGGTTGAAACCTGAGTTGAAATTCATTACTTCTTCTTTTTCATTTCAAAATCTTTTACATCAAAACATTGCAAGTGCAATTCATCAACACTTGATTTGATGACTCGAGCTCTGAAGGAGCTTCGGGCTCGGGCTCGGGCGAGGGTGGAGGCGACCATGGGGAAGGAGGGAGAGGAAAGGGAGGGGGAGGCGATGTCAAAAACATGGGCGTTTCAATTGTCTCTCCCAACAGCATGCACGTCGGGCAGCAATTGTGCGTGAAGGGATCATAGACGGAGTACAGGCATGGGCCGCCGCAAAAGGCGTCGATTGACGCACAGGGTCCGTTCGCATAAATGCAAAAGAGGGTGGAGGGCGCGGTCGTGACATTCATCTTGAGGGCTGTCATTCGCAACTCCGCTTCTCCCGCTCCATACAAATCGAAAAAGACACCCCCGCCTTTCTTCACACCGTTTTGTGTCACCTTTTGAAAGGCTGGTTTGCACATGGGACTCGATTTGATGACAATCTTTTGGAGCAGTTTCTCAAAGACATCACAACATGGGCCTACGCAGCTATCTGCCCTTGTGACCGTGAAGCAAAACGGACCTTTATCCGCGGTCAAAGTCCATTGTAACGTGTAAGGCGATCCTGAGCATGATTGTGCCCGGCAACTGCCATTCGGGAAAGAAGCGCCAACTGAGACGAGCTTTGCAACGAAAAGTAGTAGAAGACTCCAAAACATAGAATTTGATTGTGTACTAGGATGAAGAGTCGTGGTATGTTTATGTACCTTATCAAATAATCTTCATTGGAAAAGGTAATGGAAATCCTCGAGCCAGTGTTTCTCATGCAAATGATTGTGTCGCTTACCACACTCGGATTCAGTATGTACATGTTGATCGAAGGGCAAGGTCCTGGAACGTACTTGCCCATTGTGACAGCCATCGTAGGATATTGGATTCCATCGCCTGTGTCGACGAAGAAGACATTGGGGTTGTCGGAGCCCGCGGCACTCCCACCTCCGGTATAAGTTTATTTTATTAACCAATCAAGAATAATGTGGCGTTTAAATAAATGAGCGTCCAATCAATTTTTTATCGGCCCGTGATGGTCAACAATGTGGGGTACGTCGAAACGGAGAATGTGTTGTCGACAATGGCCAACATTGCTGCCTTGAACGTGTGTGCATACACAAACACGAACAACGTTCAACAAACGCTAACGTTGGGTGCGTCCAGTAATCTGATTTGCGAGACCCAAAATGTCCTCCAGATCTATACCTCCAATGGCACGATGTTTTATGACACCAAAATCACAGGAACCACTCGTACAGACGATCCCATCTTGAACATTACCCGAAGTCCGGACACATACAATACGTTCCTGTGTTGCGGACCGAGTAATCAGCCCAATCACACCCTGCAAGTGAGCTTCAGCAACAGCGCCGCGTTCAACACCTTCTACATCAATTCATCCTTCGCCTCCTATGATGTCCTGTCCTCGACCAAACAAAATCTAGTCGTCGATTCGGCCATCAACTTCAACCAGCAAGCCACGTTCAACAGCAATGCCGAGTTTCACGAGAACGTGGTGAGCTACGGAAACTTCTTCGCATCCAACGTGAACGTATTCAGAAGGTCAGGAAAGTCGGGACAGTCGAACTGTGGTTTTGGCTTTCGCGTGAACGCCTCCAATCAGCTCGAGCTCATCAAGATGATCGAATATGACGATGGTTCAACCGATAAGAATCGCGTGGCCATCTTTGGTGTGAATGATGTGGTCAAAGGCCAAAGTGATAGCGCCTATCAGGTCTTCAACCCAGGTTGGGATGGAGGTGTTATGACCTACTCTAACGGCTCTGTCGTGACGACGACCAATCCCCTCGCTAGATCCATCTTTGTCAATTCGAACCTTACGGCGGTTGGCATCCTGAACCTCACGCCTCAATACCCGCTCGACGTGACCGGGGTCATCCGCACCAACTCGTCGGTGATCTGCTCGGACTTGAGGTTCAACGACGACAACACTTCATCCATCGGCAGTTCCACTTCACGTCTGTCCAACGTGTTTGTGGCGAGCGGGATCTTCCTAGGATCTTCCAACGTGAAGCTCTCCGTATCTTCCTCTGGAAACTCGTTATCCATCACAGACTGGAGCGGATCGAATAGACTCTATGTCGAGGGCATGCTCCCTCTATCGGGTGGGACCATGCAAAATTCGATAAACATGTCGGGTCATGATATCCTAAACGTCGGGTCCACACTCATTGAAACCGTGACAGCCTCGAATGCCACAATCAGCAATCTATTTGTCGAGAACGAAATTTCTGTGAGCGGATCCGATTACGCCGAGTACATGCAAAAAATGAATGTGGACGAGGAATTTGCGCCCGGCCAGGTCATCGGGATCAATGCCTCTGGACAAATCACTTCTTCCTTCTCGAAATCGATCAAGTTTGGCATCGTGTCCACCTTGCCCTCGTACATCGGTGGTGCCGTCTCCGAAGTGGTCGAGCATCCCGAACGATTCGTCAAGATCGCGTATTGTGGTCGCGTCCCCCTCAACATGGAGGGTGTTAATGACATACCTGTCGGATCGTACGTGCTTCCTGTCGCCTTCCACAACGACTCAATCGGCGTGGAAGGCGCGCTCATGGCAGCTATGACGGTCCCCAAGATGCTCACCAAGGTCGGGCAAGTGATATGCTACGAGAAGGGTCTCCCAATCGTGTTTGTCTAGAAATAAATAAGCTAGGAGTATGTTACTACACCTAAATGATCTTATTTTTTGGTGGTTTGGGAGTGGACCGACGTTATTTTAGAAACATGAAGAAATCAAATTGGATGTTCTTTGAGATCGAGTTTACATTGAGATGCATTGACAACATCTTGGACCACTACTTTAACTTTTCCTACGAAGGTACGATTCATCTCGTGGCCTTCTCGATCGCGTGTCCAATCGTGGTCTCGGCCATTCGCCGCCACGAAACTGTCTATTCGAATCGATACAAGCTCCATCTCATTGATCCTCCGAATCCCTATCCATTTCGTAAGGAAGGAGTCACAAGTCACCCTGCTTTTCATCCACTCAAACACCACGCTAAACCACGACCTCATTTATTGGATATGATTTATCGAGTCCCTCGTTGGTTGTTCGTGCTCATCACGGTTCCAGGCATTCGCCACGCCCTCGTCTATCTCTTAAATGCCATGGCAAAGGATAAGACACCGTCCCATGTAGACCATGTACTTTTACGATTCGGACAGAATAAGTTGAAGCACATCATCGAGCAAGGATTGCTCAATACGTCACCATTTTTGAAGCCTCCTTCATCATCTCAAATTATACATGTCTACACGGGTCAACACTCAATGTACCGACATCATGTCGAGCTACTCGCAGAGACGTCACCATTATACAAATTACATGTGATTCCGGATACAAATCATCATCTCCTTTTAGACTCTAATTTGTTCATTCTCGAATATCATTTGTCTTTGTAGAACTAAATTAGAATCTTTTCATTTTTCCCTTGGGACACCTATTTTCATAGATATTTCTCCTGGGTACTCAAATTTACAGTTTACATACTCTATGTACTAGCTTTTAGGAGATGCTCTCTGGTTTTTTCAAACTCTGGGAGCATTCCATAAAACTCAACAACTCTATGTGTAGTATTGCACGTTGTAAGTGATGAGTGGGGCCCGTGTGCGTCCCATTCCCACGCGCACCGCCATCCATGCGGGCGGCATATTCGCGCTCGTCAATGACTCGAGGCCAAGCTCGTGATAGTAGAACCTCGTCGGTGCGACCCCTCCAACAATCGACAGGTTCGTCATACCCTGCATCACCATCATGACGTAGAGTGCGGAAATCGTGATGTCGCCAAAGCCACCCCACGCGTCCTTCGCATTTGACGTGGCAAAATTTGAAATGTGTGTGTAAAAGGACGTGACATAGGTCGGATCACTTTGAGCATATTTTCCTGTCAACAGACCGGATAGATACTGGTTGAACGGGTTGCTAGGATCCGCGCGCGGCATGTAGGTGTCATAGTTATGTCGCAACATGGTCTGATAGGGAATGCCGATGTAGGCGATATTCTCGTGTTTCTTTTCCATTTCGGTCGAGAGATTTGGGGTGAACGTGAACAAGGGTTCAGCAATGGTGGGGAACACGGTATTGTCCTCGTCGAACTTGATAATGTCTGGGGTTTGAATGGGAATGGGCAAACCGCGGTAGAGGTCGATCCATAGTTCGGGTACAGGAAGCGTCAACTCATAACTTGCCTCAATGGCATATCGCAACGCCAAACGAACCAAGACGTTTGTCAATGCGTTATTTTTGGCGCTCAAGATTCCGGAGAGCGAGACCACGTTGGTGATGGATTCTTCAGTAGGGACAATGCCAACACAACACGTCAAGGGTGGATACCCCCCTGGACCGGGCGGATTTTCGCCTAGCTCCTCCGAGTCGTCTTGAATGATCGAGGCGAAAAACATCGCGATGTCTTTCATGACAGGGAATCCATGACGCATCAACCACTCGGTGTCCTTCGTGACCCGGAAATAATTCCACATGTTGATCGCGACCAACGCTGTGTTGTACAATGTGAGCGAAGACGTCGTGTTCCAATACAACGCATTCTTGTACCCGAGGCGATCGTTTTCGTAAGGATATTTTGCGCCTGCGTAGCCATAACCCGCCGCGAGCTGTCGTGCCACGGTTAGCGTCTTGTAACGATAGTCCAAGATGCCTCTCGCAAATTCTGGCTTGAGTAGAAGTAGTAATGGAATGATCGACAGGTCTCCAGAGTACAAAACCGTGCCGCTCATATCAATGAATCCAAACGTGGCCGCATTCACGTCGAGGTTCACGTGATCGCGAACCGACGAATAAATGTGGTAGAGGGACAGTCGCAGATTCCTTCTCACTTGAAGAATTCTGGTGGCCTCTTGCAAACTGATGGCTTGCTTGGGAAGTACGTTCACGTCTGAGGTCCATAAGGCAAGCCATTGCTTGACGTGATCGCTTCTAACTTGTGTCATGGTACGGTTAATCACGTTGATCACGACACGCTTGGCTTCTTCCATAGGCGTATCGAAATCGAAAGAGGTCATGTGGGCCGTGATCACGTGAACTCTGGAGGTTGGGCCGATGTTTGATAAGGTGAAAAAGTTAAACGCCTTATTTGGCTCTTCCGCGAACACATTGAATCCTAAATTAGTCGATTCTACGTTTTCGAACACGTAAGAGTTCGCGAACGCTGCCCTCGCATGCCCGTGGCAATGACCCAAAGATCCATGTCCTGTCATCACATAGACCGGTTGGTTACCGACGTTGTCAAAGACCACATTGTTGTTGTATTCTGGATGCGAAATATTGGCATCGCACGATATCCCGTGGCGAAAGGGCAAGGCCCCAGTTGTCGATGCAAACTTGAACGTTTGAACCGTGCAAAAAGGGAGTCCTCGAGGGGTGTAAATGTCGCATGATATGGGCACGTTCGATGCAACGAGGAAGGAGGTGTTGAAGATGGCGCATTGCATATCCAAGCTTTGTTGTAGAGGCGCCGAGAGGCACGGCAAATTCGAGAGTGTCCATGGGATGTCACCCCCAAACGACACCTCGAAAGTATTAAACGACTTTACCGTGTTTTGCGAATATTTGGTCTGATACGAGGTGGACGACGCCGTGATCAGAGTTGACTCGATTAAACAAAGCGGATTTGAGCTCGTGATCAATCCTACTTTGCCATTTCCCAAAAATGTGGACACATTTGAAGAAGAAAAATTCGACAAAGTCAAGGTGAAATTCCCGTCGTAGGTGGCCATTTGTTTCTTCTTACACTTATAAAATTAAACACCGAAAATATCCTACATCTTGACAGCTCTAAACGGTCATGTAGTCCAGTGTTTGGCTCGCTGTCCACCTTCGATTCGTATCATACACTATCAGCCCCTCAATCAAAATCTTGACCTTTAGTGGCAATTCTCGAATCGCATACGACAGCCGGGTCTCGTGCGTTGACAAAGAGGCGGCGTTCAACATGACCGTTTGCAACTTCCATGACGTCGACCCAAGGCGGGCTCCATTGAACGAGTCTTGGCATCCGGGTATCCCTAGGGCCAGCCCGATTCGGGCTGCCTGATCCGAAACCGATTTTCCGGGAAAGAGCGGTGCCTTCAGATAGAGGCCAGCAATCACGCACCCCACAGCCCACATGTCCCCCGCTTTGGTTTGACCGGGCTTATAGTTTCCACACACAATTTCGGGTGCCCGGTACCATCTCGTGGTGACATAATCGGTCCATGGTATGGAAGCGCCTCCGACCTCCTCAAGTTTGCGACTCATCCCCAAATCACAGAGGCGAACGTCCACATCATCCTCTTCCTCAGACACGAGGATATTTTCAGGCTTGACATCTCGATGCACGATGTTTTTGGCATGCATTTTGGCCACACATAACACGAGCTTTTGCGAAATGTCCCAGGGATCGATCGGATGATAACGACTGAGCGGACCGTCCATTCGACGAAACACGATCCACGCATAATCGTCGTTGATGTCCGCCTCGATCATGGGCGTGGTGGCCCCATCCTCGTTCAATAGTTGGTTCAATATTACCTCATTCTCAACCATGGCACGAAAGGACTCCGGCTTCATGTGATCGGTGTCGTCGGGCGACACCCTCACGATTTTCTTGAGCGCATATCCGCCCGGTGATGCGTAGACTTTTCCATACGCACCCGAGCCGATCTTTTCACCCAACTCGTAAGACTTCCAAGAGCGAACCCTCATCGTGCTTTTCTTTTCGGTCATCGTCGCACTACTCTCAGTCAACTTTTTATCTTTTATATCAAAATTGTGCCATCGTATTTTTGGCGGCTTGCACATTTATATTCCATCAAACTTGTAATGGAACTCGTTTGGATCCTCACCCTATGCATATTGGCATTGCTCTCCTTGATCTGTTTTACACAAATGATATGGATTGCAACCGCCTTGCACAAGAAACCCCCCCCTCGCAACGGTCCCCTTGCTGACCGTGCAGAAAAGCAAAAAGGTGTCCGATTGTATAGCATACAACTCAATGCTGCTCGAACAAAGGACCTGAACTCGAGCACCAGTGCCGATCAAGCACTCTTGGCCTCTATCGCCTTGCCCAGGTCCTTCAACGTCCCTCAAGATTGTAATGGTCTGCTCCTCTCCTCCAACATCCTCTGCGGAAAGTGTTACTATCTGGTCATCGGTCGCGGATCAGGTGCTGACCAGTTGATCGCGGACTTGCACTCGGGCGATTGTGTGTACCTTTGTGTTGGCCAACAGGTCTTCTTCGCCGCCTACGACCCCAACTGTCAAAACCTAGTATCTTCCGACATGTACGGATCCTCCTACATCCTTCTCCTGTACACGATGGACTCTACAAAAAATGTGAGCGAATGCAAGTTTAATTTGGTGCCCTTTTATGGACAAGCAAGCTCGGACTCGACGCCCAACCTTTCAAGTCTTCTCGAGATCTCCTCGGGGGTCTCCAACGTACCCCTCCAAATCATCGGTTACGCTTAGGTGCCCGGAGTGATCGCGTCAAAGTATGCGAGGATCCCCATCCCAAACAAAAGGGCCAAGTAAAATCCGAACGTTTTATAGTCCTCGAGCGAAAACGACCCAATGGAGCTCAAGAGCAGACAAAGGGTAAATCCCAAGAAGACGGTGACCACGAATGCGACGAGAAAGTTCGACGTCACAACTGAGTACACGGATTGTGCAGTTTCATAATAATTTTGAATATGAATCTTATCATAAGCATCGTATTGGTCCGTGATAAAAGCTTCGCGAGCGTTCATCCTCTTCTTCTCAACACTCTGAGATTATTTCTTGTCGATAAACACGTGAAAACAAGGTGGATCCGTTCATCTGGGTTCTAAAATAGATGTATTTAGGGATGACGCCGTCGATTCCGAGACGGTTCACGCACTTGGCTTTTCCCTCGCCATCCACCGTGACGTTTGCGACCCCTCCAGAGGTGGTGGTCGTGACTTGCCCTCCTCGTGTGGATGTCCAATAGAGGACTTTGACGTGAGGTGGCAAACCGGTGAGTTGCATGGCGATGTTTCCTCGGGGAATCGTGTTATCTAGGGTAGGGAGCATGGTGGGTCCCATCTCCGGATTAAAAAACTCGGGACACGATAGCAAGGTGAGTCCGATGACGCCGATCGTCATCATGCATATGCGAATGGGCCAAGCGAGTCGAGCTCCGGACAATAAGCCTACGAAGAACCATGCAGCCGCGGAGATCACGAGCACAAGTTTAGATAGCATGTCGAACCACATATGTGTTTCTCTCATCAGACACAAAAATTCACATTGTGAATGTTATTTTTGTGCCATTGACCTTGAAGTTCACGACATCTCCTGGCTCGATCCATTTGTGCCAATACGGAATTTGATGGTTCACGTAGCACACTTTGGGATAGCTTGGACTTAAAAAGTCTGGCCAGACTTGGTAGATCAAGCACAAGCGAAACAACATCTCATCGATGTCGTGCCATCTGAATTCGCTCAAGGTGTCTGCGGTAGAGCACACAAAGTCTTGAATGAGCAAGTCGACTCGTCGAGCCGTTGATCGATCGGTTGGGTTCTCCCGAGCTTTTCGCACGAACCCCGCCGGAAATGTATTGCGATAATAGGGTCTCACGCCGGGGAGACGGTAGGCCAAGGAGGCTTGAATGTGTTCCAAAGACAACTCGTCCATAAAAAAGATGCTGAATATAATAACATGTCGGAATTCTAATCTTTTGTAAATTAGATATAACCATGTATGGGTGGTTCGAACCAGGTGGTGGTGTCAATAAGTATTTTCAAAGCACCCAAATGATCGATGTATTGTTAAGATCTAGTTCTTCGAATAATAACATTGTGATCGGGAACGGGTCAAACTCAAGTTCTACCGCTGCCATTTACGTGCAACAAAATAACGTGGGCATTCGACGGCTTCCGGATCCATCTTATTCATTGGACACCATGGGCATCGCGCGAGCGGACACATGGGTGACCCAAAGTTGGTTTGCATCTGCCTCAAACACAGGGTTTACTTCATCCAACCTGCTTTCCACGGCCGACGGATTATCGAGGAGCCGCGTCGTCGTGGCCGAGAGCGTCCTAAATTACAAATGGGTCTTGTCCAACGTCATTGTGTCTTCTATCAAGTACAACAACGACAACTCGTATGACTTGGCGCTATCCCTCGCCAATTCATCCCTACTCAAGAACATCACGCCAGATGTCGTCCTCTCGGTATACGATATTCTCTATAAAGTGATTCGACTTGATGCATTCAACACCTTCACGATTGCGCCCTTTTTCAACAACGCGACACCAACGTTGCTCCCGTTTCAAAACGGGGACGTCATTCCGACCTTGAATGTGCTTCAAAATTACCAACGAGACCCCTTTTCGAGCGGCATGCTTGTGTCTTGGTTCACCATCACCTCGCTAGCGATCACCTCTAGCTACCAGATCGCTGTCGGAGCGCAATTCCTGAGTCCAGGCGATGCGACCAACGTGTTTCCCGGCCAGTATTACTCTTTGTCTGACGAAGACACTATAAACAACATCGTGTGTCTACAGTCAGTGGTTTGGATCACACCTTTGGTGGCCATGTTGTATCTATCCACCACCGATAAAACGACGTTCCCTATATATACGGTGTCAGGAGGCGTGGGTTCGAATATTGCATTGATCTTGTTGGACGTGATTTTCCCTTCGATGGTCGAGGATACGAACGTAAGTATTGGGACCTTTATCAGTCCAAACAATACCCTTCAATACGTGCTAATTACGGGATCCCGTTTGAATGCTTACGTGAACTCGCAAGAGAATGCCACGAACACGGTCAACAGCATCAAGGTCAACGGAGTGACCTCATATGATATCACCAACGTGTTCGTGAATGCAGACAACCATGTGTTGGCGACACTCGGGCAAGCGACACAATACAAGTTTGCAACCCAGGGCAGCGTCACCTATATGTTGAACGGATTGCCGTTCCGACTGAATGCGCCCCCGATATTGGTGGCGGCTGGGGTTTACCGATACTTTGTCACGGACCAATCTCAAGGGGGCAAGACGTTGCAAAAGATGATCGATCAAGGGTACGTCGGTCAACACGTCATGTTTGCCTGTCGCGATATCGTGACCCGGATACAAGACATCGTTGCGGTGGGGCAACAAGGACCATATCTCGACTTGTGCGTGAACATTGCGTACGTACCTATCGTGTTGTTGGTGCCATTCAAGGCGACGATCTTAACGAGTTTGGGCAAAGATCGTTGCTATGTCAACCATTCGCTCAGCATCGGCACCCGCGTGACCACCGAGACGTTGACGGTGAATGGGAATGCGTCGATCACGAACGGTCTTTATTTACGAGACGAGACGTCGTCCGTCCCGTTTAGCTTGGTCAACTATGTCAACGACCAACTTTATCTTGGGAGCGGGAGCGGGATCGTGGTGACGCCTTCCAACATCGTTTTGCAAAATAATGCCATTGTGAAAGGAAATCTCGTGGTCGAAAACGTGTTATCCTACTCGGATCAGCGATTAAAAAAAGAGATCGAGTCGGCAGATACATCGCATGATCTCGAGCTCATTCGCTCACTCGATTTGAAAAAGTTTAGGATGATGACCGACCCATCGAACACCCTTAAAAAACGCGGCCTGATCGCCCAAGACGTCGAAAAGATCATGCCCGAACTCGTGCATTATTCGTCGCTCACGCCTCTTTCCGACATCGGCGAGACTGCTCAGGTAAGTGCCGGTCGCACCCTCGTCATTCGTGGGTATCGACACCTCACCTCGGGTACGTGCTTATCGATTCGTTTTGACGGCGGCCAAGACAAGGTGGTGACGGTGGTAAGCGCGAACGACGACGAGATCGTGATCGAAGAAAAGGAACTCCTGAGGGTCGGTGGGTCGGTCTATATCGTCGGAACCCATGATCGCTTGCGATTGATTAATCAAGAGCAACTCATGATGACGATGTTGGGGGCCCTTCAAGCAGTGATTGCACGCATTTGACCAACAAGGCGAGGATTGGCTCCGTATTGATCACCTTGAAATCATCGACACGAGTTCCATAGACAAACACTTGATCAACATGAAACTCCCAGTCCACCTCTATCTCCTTATCTGATAAGACCGAGACGCATTTGACGTGGATGGGCGATTTGCCTTGGTAAACTTTAACCAAGTCGCCTTCGCCAATCAGGCTATGGATTGCGCTTTCGAAATGGATCCAGCGTCCGTTCACTTTAGCCATTTCGTATATGTTTGGAATGTATTCAGGTACTTGCGTAACACATTCCGGAATGCATTTCTCGAGCTCCTGAGCGATGAAACCTGCTCTCGTTCCTCGAGTGGTCGCTCGACTCGGATCGTCAACATAGTCGAATTTTTTCACGGTGATGGATTGGATGCTTCGCCTTGCATCTTCGACAGTCACATGTTTGATGTTCTTTTTGGCCCTAAAATCGGATACTTGCATGATTTGTTCGACCATGACGGGTCCGTTGAAGTATGCAGAAATGCCATTGGAATTGGTGCCCACCACTTGAAACGGGTAAAATATGGATGGGTTTGATCCGGAGGGTCCCACCGTTAGGTTGCTGGAGATCGATAGGTTGGTGCCGCCTCCATTCACAAAGGCAATGCCATTTTGCAAGATCAAACCCAACACATTCAAATTGCTTCCGACGGTCAGAGACCCATTCGACATGGTCACGGTGGTCGCACTCGATGGAGAGACGCCTTGTGGAAAGAAATTGAGTTGCCCTGAATAGCCCAAATTGCTTCCGATCAAGAGGTTGGAGGCACAATAGGATAGATCCAGGGGAATACCATTTGAAGTGATCGAACCACAAAACAATTGGTGGACCGTCATGTTAGATCCGACAGCATTTGAATAGTTGATCGCATTGTAGACGTTCAAGTTCGAAGATCCAACGTTGGAGGCGGTAATGGTGGGCACCGCCACCGAGGAGGAGAGGGCGAGGGTGTTTCCTTGAGCTCCCGTGGTCCAAGTCAAGTTGGAGACGGCAAGGTTGCTCACCGTGCAGTTCGAGTTGACAAAGGTTTTAGCAACAAACGAATCGACCACGATATTCTTAGCACTGACATTCGACATGATAGAATTCGTCGAATTGACTTGAAAGATGTCGCTCGACATGTTCAAAAAACTCGATTTGGAAGCATTTCCTTGGCCGACTAGGATTCGGTTTAAGGTGGAGTAAATCATCAGATCGTTGGCCGTGGCATCTGTAAATGTGTCTCCGTTACCATTCGCAAAAATAAATGCCCCATAAGGATTAACATTAGACATATTTATACATTGCGCAGATTTTACGCCTCGCGCATAGTACGTGTCTCATACATAAAAGGATCCGAACATCTGGATGTAGATTCAGGAACGGATGGTAAGCGCGGCACTCAAGATCATCAAAGAGTTGGTGCAAGAAATTTTCAAGCTTAAAACCTTGATGGAGGAGTTGCGGATCGATGCCCAGCAAAAGGCAGAAAAAATCAAAATTTTGAGCGATAAGATCACGTCGTATCAATTACACCAATCCATGCCATCACGTGATTGACTTCATCAACGTGTTGAGCTTCGACACGTAGAACTCAGCCACCTTTGGCATCTCTTTGCAGCCTTCGGTCTCGAACCAATCAATGATCCATGTGGAAAATCGATGGTCCGTGAGTGTGTATGGATGATTCAATAAGAACTCTCGAACCTGATCGAGAACCCATTTGGATTTTATATCTTTGTGGTTTTGATACGTGTCGTTGACACCAATGTTGACGAGGTATGCGCTCCAAAAAGCCTCGTGCACCGTTTTATAGACACCGACTCTCGCCCACTCGGACAGGTGGTTATGTTGCACATTGACGATCTGCACGTAAGACGTGTAGGTGCCGTCCGCCAGCAAGAAGACGTTGTGGTACATGGTTTTGTACATCGGTAGGGCTCCGCTCGTTTAGCCCCAGTCAAACCTGGACAATCGATCGTTTTTTAGTCAGAAGCAGAGGACACATTGGATGGCGCCGAAGCACGCTCATGGGCGAACCGAGACGGGGATGGCAATGGGAGCCGTCTAACTGGTACCTCCAATTGCTCCGCGTCGCCGGCGACGGACCCCAAATCGGTGATGATGGCTTGAAGTGCAACGTGATCTAGACTCATTTTTCTTTTGGACGGCTTTACCTTGGTAAAGTAGGTGGTCAAGTGCTCGCTCATGTGATTCTTATACCAGGGCTCGGTCGCGATTCCATACCAAGGTGCAATCAACAGAGGGACGAGGGCGCCTGCGAGCAGTTCGGCGAAAATGTAATACCACATGAAGTGATTGTCGCATTTGAATACCGACGGGGCTCCTAGCACTCTTGCCGGATTGAAGGCCGCTCCGGTGTACTGACCGGCGGCCAATGCGTTGCCGATCAAGGATAGACCCACGATGAGCGGACCGGTGTTACCGTAACCCGACTTGTGCAAAGTGTACCAAACCATCGAAAAGATGGGCAAGATGAAGCAGAAGGTACCAAAAGCTTCCCATCCAAACACTTCCCACACGCTCAAGTTGTTGTCCGGTGGAAAGAAGCAACCCAAGTGAGGGTCTTCAAAACCATTCATACCAATGGTCACGTGAGGCACCAACAACGCGACCCACAGAGATCCGAAGATGCATCCGGCGACTTGCGCGATCCAATAGAATAGGATCTCGATCGGATTCGTGTATCCGAGAATGCAAAAGGTGAGCGAGATGGCAGGGTTCAAGTGAGCGCCCGATGTTTTCGCGGTATAATAGACGAGCACCATGAGGATGACACCATTTGTCCATGGCGTGGGCGAGATCGACCCGACAAATTGAAAGATGAGGCAGGCAGTGAACTCGGCGATCACTTTTGACAACAGGTTCGGTTTGACTTTGAACACCCAATCGTTCAATATAGGACCAATATCCATTGAGTACTATAGACGATGAAACAAAACGCTAAAACCACCTATTTTAAACACGGCATATAAAGCTAAAAAAATGATGTTGCAAACAAGCAGGGACAGGAGCTTCGAAGAAATGAACGACGTCAACATCAACCTGTGTCCCATCACTTTTCTATCACGAGGCGAATTGGATCCATCTCGCATATACGAGGTCGATCGAGCACGCAATATCTTCTATGACGTGGTTGCACTGAATAAATGGCTTCAATCCAATCCACGGTTCCCTCACAACCGCGAACCCGTCACGATCCAGCAACTGGACTGCATCTTGAACCAAATAGAATCCATGAATACAATCCTCCTATATCGTATCGGAACTCCGCCGACCTTTGATACAAGTGGGTGTGTGACTTACCAGTCTGAGGATGGCAAATATTCACTACGATGTTTCGGGAATGGTCACGTTGCGGAGAAACCGAGCGGATACAAGATATCCACGCCCTATTTAAATCCTTGGATGGACGATGTGGTGACATTAAAAAAAATACCCATGTTTGGCGAATGGGCTCAACGCATGAAGTCGAGCAGTCTCCGCTAACTAACTTGGGTCATAAAAATAGGAAAATATCTATCATCTCCTATATATCAACTTTGAGATGATAGATATTTTCCTATTTTTCAATACAATTTGGGCTAGACCAACAGCAACTTCAACCGCCTAGGCTTGGAATTTATATTCAGATAAATAAAATGGCACCGAAAAGGACGAATTTAAAGGATCTCGATGAGCAATTGGGCACATTGGCTTCGCAGATTGCCAACCACGAATTTTTGACGTTGGGCATTAATGCGTTAGGAGACTCACCTGTGCCGAAGCTTCATAAATATTTCATCGCTTCTGCGCCCGATTCAACCAAGTTGAGCATTCAATTCAAGATTCAGACGTTGTTGGACAGCGAGAACCCAAAGCGTATCGATCGAAAGGCCCTCCTAGCGTCCATTCAAGCAGAAAAACAAAACCTACTTGATAAATTCGAGCGATTGTGCGAGGTTCGTAATCGCATGCAGACGGAGATCAGTGAGCTCCAAGTTGCTGCCATCAAGGAAAACGCTGCTAAAATGATGCAAGGCGCGAGAAAAGACTACATGAAGAAGATGGGAATTAAATACGGTGTTTGTCATCAGCTGCATAAGCCTAATTGAAAATCTCATCTAAGGTGGCATCAAAATCTTGGTCTTCTTCTGCCACTGCAGCCTTCGCTTCTTCCGGATCCATCAACACGTGAGAAGCCGCCGGAGACCATAGGGCGTTCAAAAGTCTGGACGTGTGTGCCTTGAAACCATCCGGATCAACGAATCCAGATAGGATGAACTTTCCCGAGCGGAAGATGAACGTAGTGCCTTTTTCTCCTTGGGCGACCACCTTGATGCCCGGGTGATGATCCTTGTCGTACATCACGACCACCTTCCCGTCTGTAAAGACCTGTTTCAACGCTTCAAACGTGTCGTTCATCGCGATCGTCTTGTTGATCGCGTAGCTCACGTTGATCATCTGTATCTTCACGCTCGTGACGGCGGCATTCAATACGGTGACGATCTTTCTGGATGCATCCTTGATCATGGACATCGAGCGGGCTCCCGTGATGTGCAGGAGCCCGGATTTGAAGAACACCTTGGCGACCACGTTGCAGTCATATCCGGCGATGCGAAGCACGATGCCGCAATTTTTGAACATGCCGATGCTAGCCTTCTTTTTCCGCTTGGAAGCATGAATCTTGTCGGTGACGATGTCTTGAACCCCACGAGCTTTCATGTATTCGAGGAACGTATCGATTTCCCTTTTCCATGCAAAATTTGTGCCCACGGCTACCGTAATCGTGTTGATCGTGGGACGAGACCCGACTTGATCCTCGTGCCCTTCGAAGACCGACTTGAATGCCTCGTTCATGTGAGCGTCGAATTCGGTATCAAACATGTTTGTCGCCGACTTGAAAAAGTTTTGAAAAGTTTTAAAATTTTGTGGCTTTATATGCCCCGATGGCGCTCATAAAAAATGTGTGAACATAATAACACAAACATGGGATCGGATTGGCAAGCAGCTTTTTATGGGCAAGCATATGACATGAATGGCGAGCAACTCAATGCTTACTCTGAGGGATTAGCAAACGGGTTGCAATCCGGTGGCACGGAGCTCAAGAAGCTATTTACTGTGCCTCAGCTTCTAGCAAGGGCGAAATCCAAGGGAATTAAGATCCCTCCCAAGGCCAAGAAGGCAGACATCATTAAAATTATCGAAGCTTTCGAAACCAAGACAGTCGCGGATCTCAAGAAGGAGGCCAAGGATAGGGGCCTGAAGATTCCTTCCAAGTTGACAAAGAAGGCAGATATCATGGAGTTCTTGTCGTCCAACTAAATAGGACGCAAGCGTGCTGTCCAAGCTTTTTTTTCGACCATTCAAAATCACTGTCATGATCCTTCATATAAGGGAACCCTCGTGATTTATTCATATTAATGGCTGCGGATGTTGCACGAGAAATTTATGAGCTCGCGAAGCGGGACGAGTTGGCGGAGCAAACGGCAGTTCGCATGGAAATCCGAAAAGGTGTGGAGGCCACGCTAGGATCCAACACATGCACCCTCTTTTTCGACAAAAAAGACGGGGGATGTTTCGTGCGGTACTCGGACCACGTGAACTTCCAAGGATCGTGTGACGTGTTCGAAACGTTGTGTCAACGGATCCTATGCGATTTAGGTGAGGAGACTGGGTTCATCGCAGACTTTCATTATCTGGAAATTTCCATCTTTTATAAAGACACGATGGCGATCAACACGCGATACACCTTCAATCACACGTTCACGCGAACAGATTTAAGCGACTACAAGACGATGTTCAAAGGCGAGCATGGCGTATGCATCTTGGAATTCTTGTTGCGGTTCTATAGCTTTTCCGAGAGTCTCGTGAATGTACGCAAAATAAGAAGATCTCGATACGTGTGAGAGTTTCAACTGTTACCTGATACATTCATGTTTTCCGATATACTTTTGTATTGTAGTAAACTGAAAGATGATTTGGATACGAACTCGTCCCACCAATAATAGAAACTAGGACTAGGACTAGGACTAGTAGGGTTCGCAGAACGGTGCATATAAAAAATCGATTGAATACTTCAACCATTCTTTTAGCAATACAGTGAACAAGCGAATAATGTCCAAGTTGAATGAAAAACAAAAGTCCGCGGTGGAAGCGATCGTTCGAGGCGAAAACGTATTCTTAACCGGGCCAGCAGGCACAGGGAAAAGCTTCACTTTGAAGGAGGTGTTGAGGGCGTGCATTCATCGCTCCAAGGTTGCCGTGACTGCAACGACGGGCTCTGCAGCCCATCTCATTGGCGGAAGAACCGTCCACTCGTTCCTGGGGATCGGCTTGGGAACCGCGTCGGCCCATGGATTGGCCACCAACACTCGAACTAAAAACAAGAAATTATACAAAAAATTGACCGAATTGACCTTGCTGGTCATTGAAGAGATCTCGATGATGGATGCTACTCTGCTGGAGAAGATTTCAGACTATCTATCGATCATTCGAAATTCGTCCAAGCCCTTCGGAGGAGTACAGGTCCTCTTCATCGGCGACTTTTGCCAGTTGCCTCCCGTCGGAAAAGGCCGAGATCCACAGTTCTGCTTCAAGAGTCCATTATGGGCTCAATTGAATTTGAAGGTGGTGCATCTGACCGACTCGATTCGCCATCAAAGCGACCCGCTCCTTCAACAGGTCTTGGAAGCCGTTCGATGGGGAAAGTGCACCGAGGAGATTCAAAAGATCATCTTGAGCTTCGACTTTGACTCTTCCACGGTCAAGCCAACCCGACTATATCCCGTCAACATTGACGTCGACAAGATCAACGAGGCCGAGATCAATCGCCTGATCGATGAGGGAATCGAGTCGCACGTCTACGATACCCTCTATCAAGGGGCGACTGCGAAGCGGTGGTCGGATTCCAATAAAATCCCAGAACAAGTCAAGGTGTGCGTGGGTGCCCAAGTGGTCGTCACGTGGAACGTCAACCAGGCCATCGGCATCGTCAACGGGACAAGAGGCGTCGTGACCTCGATCAAGAATGATTCGGTTCGAATTCAACTCAAAGATCGAAGCGAATATGACGTTGCGTTTGTGACGGTCAAGGATGATTTTAATTCATCGGTCACATACATGCCTCTACGATTGGCCTATGCCCTGACCATTCATCGATGCCAAGGGATGACACTCGATTGTGTCGAGGTGGACTTGGGTGACACGATCTTTGAATACGGGCAGGCGTACACGGCTTTGTCGCGCGTGAGAGACTCCAAGAGCATTCGAGTGATACAATTGAGCATGAAGAGTTTCAAATGCCATCACGAAGTCATTGACTTTTACAAAAGCCTAACGAAATAGCGAGCGAAATAAGCAAAGACTTCAAAGCAGATCAATTCAAACGAAATCTTTCTCTCATTTTTATATAATGTGGGACGTTATTTTTATCGTTATTATCTCCTTAATTTCAGCGGTGTTCATCATCGTCGGATCCGTGCTCTTGCATCACATTATTGTGAAAGAAAAGATCTTGTTTACCTCCGTCAATTCAAAGCTCGATGCGATGGAACAGAACGTCGATACGACCATTCAAAACATTAATGAAGCGATCATATCCATGACAGATGGATCCACGCACTTTAAGAAATTGCAGTTCGCCGCAGATGGACCCGGCATCACGAGTGCCGGACCCGATTGCATCGAAATGGGAAATACGCGATTTTGCAAGCAGGGCATCTGGGATGGCGATGACCGTGGCACGTCGTTGAACGGACTTTTGTTCAGCAAAGGAAAGGCAGACGCTTATGACCTTGCCACCGGCTCAACCTTCGGGATGGATGAGACGAGCGGTATTTTTCGATTCTATGGTCCATCCCAATCTTCCGGGTCCTACTTGTCCATGGGCTTTGCAGAAGGACCCGCATCGTTTCGGGACGTGTTCACGGTGTCGAGTCGCGACGTCATCGGCTCTCGAGAGGATCAAAGCACGGTGCACGGAGACTTAAAAGTGACGGGGAAATTAGAGTCTGAGTCGCTTCAGGATGCGATCGATCGTTCGGATGCAGCGTTGCAACTTGCGCAAAAAGCTTTGAAGATGTGTAAAACCACTCAGGAATCAACATAAAGGGACGCGATGCCAAAGCATCAAGAAATAAAACCAATGAGGCAGGGAACGTCCCTGGAGCTTGCCGTCTGCCAAAGCCTTGTCTCGATGAACATTTGCCCCGATCCGAATTGCATATACACGAAGAATCGGATGCACATGAAGTTCAAGTCGCCGATCCCGAGTCACCTCATCCATGCGGTGTTCAAACCTCTAGCTGGAGGAAGAGGGAGGCGGGGACCTATTCTTTTTTGTCTGCAAAAAGACGTGGCGGGGTTGTCGAGGTCGTCAGATGTGGTCATTCACCGAGGGCGCCAATCCATCCACGTGTCGATCAAGTCTAACAATAAATCATTAAAGCATCCAAGCGTTTTGAATTTACCCAAGCAATTGGGTCTATGCACGAAAGAGACCGCCGAGTTTAGGTCTTCGCTGCAATCGATATACAGACGCGCCTATCATCAATGGTCCGCGTCACACGAGACGCTCAACACCGTGACTCGTCTCGAAAAAGAAAAGGTGTACCGGCAAGTGAATGCCTTGGTCGCGAGGCAACTTCGCAAAGTTCCGATCGAGCGTGTCATCCATTTCTTGAAATTCCTGCTCGATCCGGACACGTATGTGTTGTGTTGCAAAGCCACCTCGGCAAGCCTCTTGAGAATCGCGATGCCGGACGTCACCTCCACATCTGCCAAAATCAAAGTGCGATCACATCGTAATAGTTTTTTATTGCTCGGAGAAAATGGCGAAGTTAGACTTCGTCTTCATACGAGCAAGAGTGCTTTGTGCGAAAACCTGGCTTTGAAATACGACGTCACCGTGCACAACAGCCTGATCAAAGAATGCGTCTTTCCAAAATGGCGATCCGCTTGAGCAAATTTTGTACCACTCTCAACGTGCAATTTTGAATCATTGAATAGTCAACCGTTTTAAAGTCATGAACAAGCTGTGAGGATAGCACGACCGGTCCGCTCTCTAGGAAGGTCACCGACGATTCAACTTGATAAGAGCCGTCGCCCACATTGTAGGAGAGCACTTGAATCACGGTGCCTTGTTCGGTCTTGTAGATGCCACCAATCGAAAGAGAGGTAGTGGTGTAGAGCCTCTGCTTGTGGTCGACATCGACATCGATCTCGACGGTGAGCGCGGGCGTCACGGGTAGATACCGGTCGATGCTTTGAAGTGCACTTGGAAGGATCGATTCGACCTCTTGAGCGACCAAGCCGACCGTTTTCTTTGACTCCCCGATCAAGTTATAGTTGACCACTCTCAGCTTGCTAATGGTGTCTTCGGCCCATTTTGCATCCACGGGCGCAATGTTCTCCTTTGCTCGCACATCAGAGACCGCTTGAATATGACCATAGTATAAAGTGCTTGCAAAAGCATTCCCCTCCACGTGAAGGTTGTGGGTGGGCGCAGTCGTTCGAATTCCAATATAAGGCTGGTTATTGCGATAGGTCATGCGTGCAAGCTCGTTGCATTGCGTTCCGTCCGAGTTCCAAGTCACGAAATTCGTGTATGCATTACTATTTATCGTACTTATTGTGATCCCATCAGCAACATTCTTAGCGACGCCGGTGAAAGCATTCGATGGCCCGTTCACTAAATATTGTGCGGTTCCCCCATTGTTACCTTGTGTGGCACCGTTGCTCACCTGAATATAGGAGCAGGACACGGGTCCAGAAATAGAGAGAGAAGACCCGCCAAATCCTCCTCCCCCACTCACGAAGAGCTCTCCGTTTTGCATCAAGTCACCCATCACGTTCAACGGACCTGACACATTCACCATATTTGGCGAGATATGAAGATGGTTTTGGTTGGATGGACCAACAAAGATCGAGTTGTTTGAACTCGCATAGATCAACATGTCATTTTGTCGCACACCTTGAAACACATTGTTCGAGGATATTGCGAGAATCACGTGTCCGGTCGATGGCATTTATTTTGCAAATAGAATATTTAAACCCTTTTTTCAACCACACAAATAATGACACCCAGTCAAATAGAATTTGAAACATTGGAAACATTGAAAAGAACGGGAAAACCAAGCTCTACATAAATGAATGTCCCATATCACATGAACAACTCTAATGCAGGGCACGTGGAAACCATTCAGACCTATCGGACAGCATCGACGATCGCATCAAGGCGTCGGAACTCTACACGGAAATCGCAAACATGTACTTTTCATTTACGAGATGCGCGAGCAACACTGCATTCAAAAAGCGCATCGCCGGATACCTGGTGGAGCACGCCTTAAAGAAGAAGCGCTTCAGCGACGCTTACTACTACTACGGCATTCGTAGGAAGATCGAGGAAAAGCCCTCTCCATCGATCGGAGAGCTCAAGACTCGACTCGACGAGGAGATCGCGGTCTTGAAGAATTGTGTATCTTGTGTCTAAAATTCCTTCTTGGATGACGCATCACAAACCACCATCGGATCCATCATGCCCAAGTTAAAAGATCATTTTATAAGAACTTTTTGATGCTTCTCAATACACTAATACATATTACTGTAAATAAAAATGTGTATGATAATAAATAATGTCGTTATATAATTTTGCAGATATAAAAGAAAATATTATAAATTTTATTGAGAAAAAAACTAATAATGTCGAAGAAATGAAGAATTTATATTCTACTGTTAAAGAATCTTTTGAAGAGAGACTTTCTGAATCTGAACAATTAAAATATATATTACAAAGTTCTACTCTTCCTACTTTATATTTTAATACTGATGGTGATGTTATTAAAGATATTAAAATACCAGATCAAAGAAAAATTTTACAAACCTTTAAAAACTATATCAATACAATATTTGTTGATTTGGAATATATTTGTTATGGTAAGATAAGTTATGATCAATACAAAGAAACTGAAGATGAAGATATATTTATCGCAAAAAATTGGGAAGACAAAATACTTCAAATAGTATGTTCAGATCTTGATGCATCTAATATACAAAAGTATGATATTTTTAGTGGCTTTAAAAACCCTAAACAATATAATATTTATATTGTTTTTGATAAAATTGATAAAATAACAAATTTGAATGAGTTAAAAATATTCATTGATAATTTACAAAAAAATGATGAAACTTTACTAAAAAGTTTAATTAAAATTGGTATTAAATCAATTACCAATTATGCAGTAGAAAAAATTGATATCTTTTTAGAAACTGATATATATAAGCTTTTAATGTATGTATTGCCTTTATTTTCTGATAATTTACATAGCTTTAAAGAATTAATAGAACAAGTAGAAAAAATGAAAGCAATGAAACAAATAGATTTAACCTATAGATTTACAGAGTTTGCTAAGACTGGTTTCTTCACAAAACTGAGACAAGGCGAATTTAATGTTGCATTTTGGACAGACATCAATAGTAATTTCAAGAGTAACATCGTATATAGCGATTATAAAAAAACAGAAATTGGGATATATTTTCTTATAAAAAATAAATTTTTTAATGAAAACAATCCATTTGAAAATCCTAATGATGATATAATATATGTTTTCAAAAATGATTATCAATATCATGAATATAGTTTGAACTATATTTGTGCTTTATTTAAGGATGAAAAAGATATGATTTTTTTATTAAGCGAATATAGTATTTTTAGACGAAAAAATATAGTTGACGGAAAATTCAAAATGCATACAGACATTTTGAAGAAGCAAATAATAAGTTGTTTAAAATACAAATACGAGCAACTAACAGAAAATGTTTTTGTATATACTGATGTTTTGTATGCAGAGTGTCACAACATACCTCTTAATATATATAAATTAGATAAGGATGTGGATAAAGTAATTATTGATAGTGAAACTATAAGCAGTACTAATATGAATACTGCTTTAATCAATTACATTTTGATAAATGAACCATTAAATCAAGAAACAAAAGATACAGTGCTTGCTATGTTAGAATCATTTGGAAGAAGGAGTGGATCTTATAAAAGTTATACACCATTCTACGCATATCATGGAACATCAACACGTCTTGGTGAAGGGGGTTTTACAACATTATCTTTATTTTCAGTAACAAGCAATATAAATGTAGCTAGGAAATATGCAAGTGCTAACAGATTGAATTATGAAAATAAAAATGTTGTACCAAAGAAATTTATATATATTCTAAAGATTAAGAATCCTTGCCCTTATATTGTATACCCAAATGACAAACTATCAAATTGTGAAATTTTGCTTCCTTTAAAAGTTTCGTTCAAGATGCTCAAGGAAATAGAAATCACCGACAACTTTGTATTAGTCTTTTGTGAATATCAAACTCATATTGAAGTAAGTGAATTAATAAAAGAATTTACAAATCAACAACCATCAGGTGATATTAATTCTACTACTATGAATATAACTAATACTATAGGTTCTTCTTCACTTCAAAAAATATCAACATATGGAAGTCATGAAATTTATAAAGATAAGGGGTCTTCTAATGGTGGTGTATCTTTTATATATAAAGAAGTTTATATTCAATCACTAAGTCTTGTTAATAATTTAAAATGCATTTTAAATGAATTAATAGCTAGCCATATGTATTCAAATTTATTTGGTGTTAAAAGTCAATCGTATGACCCAATTCTATTTACTAAAACTGATGTATCTTTTATATCTTATTTTAGAAGTAATAAGTCGACATCGTCATATTCAATGTTATTTAAATCAGAGTACAACGAAGGTATTAAAAATTTTGAAACATTTGGAAACAACAAAGCTGTTTTCACATATGGCACAAGATCTATGAATTATAACGACAGTAATTTAACACAATGTGCATTTCTTGAATATAAACACTTTCTTATAAATTGTATTGCTGCAAATTGGGACGCATTCAAAAATTTTAATACAGTCATAATAAACGATGATCTATTTTATGTTGATGTTGGAGGTGCATTGGCATATCGTGCACAAGGAAATCCAAAAATTGACTGGGTAAACCCAACAAAAGACCCACCGACAGAGCATTTATCATATAATTTTCTTTTAATACCAAATAATGCCTCTACTTCTGGGTGTATTTTAAATGATGATCAGATTGAAGATATTAAATATTTTAATAAAACAAAAGTTGATAGCATTTTTAACAATTTTAAATCCTATAAAACAACTTTAAACCCTAATCCAATTAATAAATTATTAAATCTTGTGAAAGATCAAGATGTTCTGAGTGAATTAAAAAAATTTATAGAGAACGTACTTGATATTGTAGGTAATAGAATAGAATATTACCATACCCACTGTGATCAAATTTTAGATTCAAAATTTGGTAAAATACAAGCTGGTGGGATAAAGAATACTAAAAAATCCAAAAAACTCCTTGAAATTGAGCAGATTTGCACAACATATACGTGTAGTTCTATGAAAGCATTAAAAACTTTAATAAATGCAAAAAAAAGAAAATATGTTAGAAGAAAAGTTATTGCACCTAAAAAAAGTGTAAAAGAAATTGCAAAATATTTGAAAAACGATGTGCGAAAGCAAAATGTAAAATGTTACATGCCATCTTTGAATTGTTGATCTTACTGACTCCTGTTATTTTTGCAGCCTTTCTAAAAGTTTTGACTCTTTCGTAACAATCTAATGCTTTTCTTATTTCAATAGAGGTATACACTTTTAAAACATGCTCTACAAAAACACTACATAAATGAATGTCCCATATCACATGAACTACTCTAATGCAGGGCACGTGGAAAGTGATTCACGTCAATCCGACGGCGAACCACGTCGTCCTCATTTTGTCCAACGGAGAAACGTTGACGTTGTGTCCATCACATAAGATTGCCATCCAGCGAAAGCGCATAGGAGAGTTATGCTTCGATCAAATCAAAGTGAAGGCGAAAGATATCAAAGTGGGCGATCGATGGATGCTCACCTCCTCCGATGACATAATTGTTGGATTTGGCGAATGAAGAAATCAATCTCGTATTTTTTCTTGTCGATGGACATGATGTGCGTGTGACAATGAATGAGGACCGACCAAGAGGACACCAAAATGCTGGCAGTTTCGAGGGTGTCATAAAAGCCCGGGTAATCGACACCCAAGACCTCCTCCAGGGCAGGAAGTCGATTCACGATGATCGGAGTTCCTCGAACAAGACACTCCAAGACGGTGTTCACGGCGCTGGCGTCCAGCAACTTTAAGAACACCACAGAGGATGCGAGCAACTCGTCATACTTCTGATCGCTCAAATATTTGATTATTTCGACGTTTTGACGCAAGCTATGTAAATCCGATGCCACGGTTCCACACACCGCCACCCCTGCTGAGGGAGTTGTCGCGATCACTTTCTTTTTCAAAACGCATTGTCTTGGAATTTCGAGAGACCATATCGCATCCTTGTCCCTCATCCATTCTCCGATCTGCACCACGGTTTTGCTGTGCATGAACTTGGACAAGCTCCACATGCAAGAGGCGTCATCAACTGGAGCCGCCGGATGCATCAAAGCATATACTGGAACACCATCGATGGAAAGATCGTGCATCGCACGACGGATTTTGTTGGCCAAGTCCTCGGATAAAGCGATGAGATAAATGCAACACTCGAGCGATTTTAAGAAGCTTGGAGTCTTGAATAGATTTCCACTATGAAAGGGTCCACACTCTTCCATGAACGTGTGATGAATGATCCCGAACCAAGGTTTGACGTACGGGATGAGACCGACCGTTTCGAAACACACACGACCCCAATGAAATGTTTTATCCACGTATGGGTCGAAGAACGGATCATTCTCAGATGAAACACAAGATGCGTTCAACATGCATTTAGTGACCCAAGGCCACCCGGTTCGATGATAGGATTCGAGCCCCAAATCTGGATGCATTTTAAACGCGCCCAATTTACGATTCACTTGAATGTTGGGACAGTACTCGCGTTGAGGACAAGTATGGGCGAGGAGGTCGAGTCTTTTCAACTCGTTATCGTAAACGTACTTGACCGATTCGTGGATTCTAGACTTGTCTTGAAGGGCGATATCGAGACCCCACACGAATTTATGGTTCACACTGCCTGTGACTAGGAAAGCGATGAGGTGCGCGTTTTGTGTCTCATAGGCGAACTTCAACACGGTCTCCAAGGGATGTCGGATTTTCTGGGTCGTTGGCACGAGGATCGAACGTTGATGGGACGAAGAGAGGAGGATGTGATGGATGAGTTTGATCGGAATGTCCAGCGGCTTGGGTATTTGGCTCTCGTTCGGGAAACACAACGCTGAATGGATAATCCGGCATAAATCGAGGTTGACGGAGCGGATCACATGATCGGATTCCTCGGCCCATTTCTTCATCTTGGGGGATTCACTGATCACAATTGGATTGGCAGAGAAGATGGCAGAGTGATATCTCATGCACAGGGTCGCTTTCATCGATTGAGCCAGCTTGACGACGGCATCTGCGTTTTTCGGCCGATGGTTCACCACCTTGACCACGCCTCCCGCCTTCAATGCTGTTTCGAGTTGCGCGTTTGCAAGAAGATCGCATTCGTTGGGATTTTTAATGAATAAGTTGAATGGAATCAAGTGGATTTCTAGCGATTGATCGCTACTCAGCATGATGCCGAGCTTGGAGAAGATGGCGCACAACTTGCCGATCAAGGCCGGATTCTCCAAGATCTGTGGTTGCGCGAGACATACGCCTAATTTCAATGCGCGATCGTCTTCTTTGGATGTCGGAGATGGCGGAGGAACCAAGAGGATGCGACATAGATCGTGCATGCGCGTTACGTTTCTGCGCCCTATTTCTTTGCACGCGAGGTCATAATCCCCGCGACTTCGCACAAACACGTGATCGAACATGTGAAGGTACTCGCATTGAGCGTAGGGGATTCCCACCGACAATGCATAAACCCGCCCAGTGAACCCGTTCAATAACGCTTTTACCTTTGTCATGAAGTAATCGTTGATGATGTCGCCTCCACCACAAATGACCACGTCCACCTTGGAGGGGAGCACCTTGATATCATCTGTGCAAGCGAAAGAGAGAGTCACCGCTTGCCCGTGAAATAGACGCTTGAATGCAGGCTTGTACATTTCGTCGCCCGTGTTGCCTCGATCATAAAAGCCCAAAATGAGTATGTTCAATGCAGAACTCTTTGAAAAACATGAAAACACCATGTGTTGGTGTTTTAACGTAGATGAAAAAGACCCCCCCGAATAATATTATCCGAGCGTCGGCTCTTTCCGCTTTTTGCGGCTAGATCTACGGTGTCTAGCCACGATCTCGAATATCCTCGTGGGGACGGGCCGCTCTATTTCTCTACCATCGGTCTTGTTTTCGATGGGGGTGGCTAGGCATGTGGCCAATTCTTTGATGCTATCGTCGTCGTCTGCAAGTGAAACCAAGGATTTGGGAAAGGATTGAACGCGACACATGCCCGCGGACCAGGCCGGGGCCTTTGCCATCGATTCCATTTGAATTTCGTGCACGATCAGATCAGGAAACGAGTAAGACTTGTGTATGAGGGACGAATGCATCTGATCTTACCTAGATATTTGTTGTGGTATTTTTTTATAAAGAATTCGTGCTTGGGACACGAGATATTCTAAAATCGACTTTTCCCCCTTCCAGACAACGCGGAAAATTGATGGATCGATGACAAACAGTGCGGTTAGCGATGATCAAGTTCTACACGGTTTATAAAGACATTCAGCTGCTCAATAGGAATGCTAGCATTGAATTCATCTCAAATTCAGTTCGAGAACAAAAAAATAGAGACCGGATTTTGCTCCTAACCATGAATGACGACAACATCCCACGGTTCCCCATGGGATATGACACATTTGACTCTGTCAAACACAAGTTGTTCAATCTCTCATTGGGCGACAGACGGTTGTGCATGTTGTTCGTGTATTCCGATGGTGGCGTGTTGGGAATTTCATATGGCGAAGAGCGACACTTTCTATCGTTTGATGCCGCCCACCGTCACTATTGCGCCACCAAACATCCGATGTCAAAAATCGCCCACGTACTCGTGCATGTCGACTAACCACCACCCACCTGCTTCCACTGCTTGAAGTATTCGTGAGGAAAGGAGTTGTCCAAATTGTCTAAAACTTTGATCAAATACCGGTTCATTTTTTTGATGCGTGCGGTCGACGCATGTTTATTTAGGGTTTCGATGTCTTTTTTACATTCATCGATCAAAGCTTCCATCTACGTATCTACATATAGCGCCTTTTTATGTGGTGGCTCTCGCGCTGGCGATGACGTATTGGGTTTGCATGCTCAACGAATGCCCCATATCGAGTGCCCACTCTTTCTTTTCTTTGCGAAGTAGGTCTTGGCTCGTGGCGACCATGGTGGCAGCCGCATGTCTGAGCGTGTTCACCGAAGCGTGTGGGTTGTCGAGCGCTCGCTTGATGACGGTGTTGTTCGCATCGGTGAAGGACGCGAGAGATGCGTAGGGCTCGCCGCTCACCTTGGCAAACAGGTATTTGCTCACATGGGCTCGCTTTTGTAAATAAGCCTGGATGGCATGGACTAAGATGGGTGGCAACTCTTTCGACCACTCTTCGTATTTTTCAGACGTCTTGTAGACCGTGACGACGATTTTGGGGTCACTACCCTTCAGAACGACGTATCCCGTGTGATCCTCGGTTTTATTTGGGACGCCCAACCACAATTTCCAATAGTCTTGTTGTCTTCGCGGTGGGATTTCGACATAGAGCGAGAGGACCGCGTGTTCAACGGAGCCCACCGGCCAATTCGCTAGCCTCGCCCGGATGACGTCCCACGTCATGTTGTGACTCAGTGGCACATTGTTGTCCGCTTTCTCGACCAATTTGTCGGTTTTTTCTGAAAAATAAGCATACCACTCTTTGCCATGATCCGATTCACGAATCTGCATCAACTTCATGACCGCCAAGATGGTTTTGATGAGCGTTCGAACGGTACCGACGGTGTCACGGCCCGGTCTCACGACTCGCCGGCCTTCGTTGGCACCGGCTTCGATCATAGGGTAATATTGTTTTGGATGAAGAATCACGTTGTGAAAGCTCGTCTGGGTGTATTTTACAATCGTGTTCAAGTTCGCGAGATACGATTTTTGCGTCATCTCTTTCAACGTCGACGCCTTGATCAATTTCCGGATATCATCGTTTGATTTTAGTGGGTCCGACATTCTCATCTATAGTAAAGAAAACATAAGATTTCAGAGCATATAAGAAGTAACGCACCATTCCATGTAAAATGGACCGCCCTCAAACGTTCAAGTTGATGTACCAGGAATCCTTCGCGCCCATAAGCGATGATTTGAACCAATTGCCCGAGAATGAGATCAAACGATTGATGGATGAAGCGATCGCTCATGTTGGGTGGACAGCAACGGGCGACCGTGTGGTCGCCATCGGATCATGGGGAGATTGCGTCGTGTATGACCGAGGCGAGATCACGCTCGTGTCCGACAGTCACTAGGCAGCGCCGTTCTGTGAACCCTACTAGTCCATAATAGTTTCTATTATTGGTGGGATAAGTCGGTCCTTTCACCGCCACAGAGGAAGACGGATTAACATATTTTTTAGATTTGAAGCCCTTTCATTTTGATATTTTTTGAAGCATTGAAGTCTCGACCTGTTACCATGTCACAATTGTAGCAAGTAAATATCTCT
>Ga0209550_10000126_pt1 | contig 61487 bp, 51 predicted proteins | sample LauGreSuBDMM15SN_2_FD_187567 | JGI IMG/M metagenome (GOLD analysis project Ga0209550, IMG submission 187567) | Freshwater lake microbial communities from Lake Michigan, USA - Su13.BD.MM15.SN (SPAdes) (version 5) | ecosystem: Environmental > Aquatic > Freshwater > Lake | place: Lake Michigan... | reverse complement strand
ATGCCAAAGCGCCGGCCAATGCAACTTTGTGATGCACGCACGATGAGCCTCTGCTGTGACCAAAGCGACACCGTTCAATTGGCCTTGGGCGCACATTATTGATTCGACACGATGGAACAGACACATCAGAGCCATCCAAATGCGTGTCATTCCAGAAATGCTTGTCATCCCGGGCGAAGACCCGGGATCCATTGCACCGCGCTGCTCTTTGAAACACCGGCTGTGCGCTCTGGATCCCTGCTCAAGGCCGGGATGACAAAATTAAAAGACCGGGATGACAAATCTGAAAGCATCAAGTCGAAAGCGAATAGCAACCATGACCACCTCGACCTCTTCTGCGGCCACTGTGCCCGAATCACCCGCTGACCACCCCCGCGTGGTGCGGGGCTTGCTCAACATCGCGCACGCCTTGGACCATTTGTTCTTGCTGATTTTTGCGGCGGCGGTCAGCACCATTGCCACTGACATGGGCTTGGCCCAATGGCAAGACCTGATGCCTTACGGCGCAGGGGCATTTTTCATGTTCGGACTGGGCTCTTTGCCCGCCGGCCGCTTGGGCGATTTATGGGGACGCCGCAGCATGATGCTGATCTTCTTTTTTGGCATTGGCGCAGCGTCCATCCTCACGGCGTTCACCCAAACGCCTTGGCAATTGGCCATAAGCCTCACGCTGATCGGCGTGTTCGCATCCATCTACCACCCGGTGGGCATTCCCATGCTCCTGGAGCGCTCGTCCAACCCCGGTGCCACCATCGGCTTCAACGGCTTGGCGGGCAATTTGGGTGTGGCCGTGGCCGCCTTGCTCACGGGCTTTTTGATCCAGTGGCTGGGATGGCGTGCGGCCTTTGTGGTGCCGGGTTTGTTGGCTTTGGTGTGTGGATGGGTGTTTGCCCGCGCTTGTCCACCAGAGTTGTCATCGCCCGCCAAGCGCAAGGGCGGCGCCAAGGTCAGCCTGCCCGCGCCCATGCTGGCACGCGCTTTGGTGGTCATGACGGCAGCGGCCGTCACCAGCAGCGTGCTGTTCAACTTCACCACCAACGGCAACGGGCCTTTGATCACCGAGCGCTTCAAGGGGGTGATGGAAGACCCTGCCAGCTTAGGCCTGTTGCTGGCCTTGGTTTACGCCGTGGCCTCGGTGGCCCAGGTGGTGGTGGGGCACCTGATCAACCGTTTCCCGCTCAAACACTTTTTCATGTTCATGGTCTTGGCGCAGATCCCCATGCTGGTGCTGGCTTCGCAAGCGCAAGGCTGGTGGTTGTTTGCGGCGCTCATTGGGGTGATGGTGTTCATCTTCGGGGCGATTCCCTTTACCGATTTCATGATCGCCCGTTATGTGGACGACCGCCTGCGTTCACGCGTCTCGGGCATGCGCCTCGGCGTGTCGTTCGCGGTCAGCTCTTTATCGGTCTGGGCTTTGGGGCCGCTGGTCAAGGCCATGGGTTTTGGCAACTCGCTCTTGCTCTTGGCGGGGTTTTCGGTGGCCACCACCCTCATTTTGACTTTGCTGCCCGGCGCGTCGCACGAGCAGACGACGCCGGCTTGAGCCTTGCCTTTACCTGAGAGTGCCAGGCCTCATTGCCCCCAAGCGTTCTGATCAGTCCTGCCCTTCGGTCAGGGTGTCGAGCTGAAATTTGCCGCTTTTGTGCCAAAGCCATACATCGGTGTAGGTGACCTGGCTCATGTGTTGGGGCACGGGGTAGGGGGCTGCGGCTTTGACCATGCGTTCGATTTGTTGCATCACTTGCGGCACATGTCGGGGTGCACGCATCCATTGCACAGATTTGACCGAGCCGTGCCGGTCGATGTCTACGTTGAGCACACCCACCGCCTCTAACATGGGGGGCAGGCGGCCTTTGTAAATGCTTTGGCTGTGCCGGGCATAAAGGTGGCTGGCTGCGTCCTTGCGGTAATCCTTGGCGTTGCGTGCGGCCGATTTGGCGGGACTGGAGGCTGCGGCTGTCGCAGCGGGTTGGGCCACGGCATTAGGCTGTGTCGCGGAGGGTGAGGCGGGTATGGCAGGTATGGCAGGTATGGCAGGTATGGCAGGTATGGCAGGTATGGCAGGTATGGCGGGTGTGCCGGGTGCCTGGCTGGTGGCAGGGCTTGGGGTGGGTTTGGCGGTCGGCGGCGCGCTGCAGCCGCTCAGCCAGCCCAGGCCCACGGCGCTCAGGGCCAGCAAGGTGCGCGACAAAACGGTGCGGTGCGGGGTGGTTTGCGGGTGCGGGTGCTTTGGTGCCTCTGGCATAGATCGGGTCCTCTCCTTGGCATACTCGGTGTTCGGGCGTGATTGTGGCATTGGACACGGGCCTTGGCGAGTGGCCATTTGACAAAGGGGTGCGAGTGTGAATTGGATGATGGTGGCGTTGGATCGTTTGGCCGGAGAGGCAGCGGTGCGGGTGAGTGTGCAAGCCATCCAGGGCTCGGTGCCGCGTGGGCCGGGCACCCACATGCTGGTCTTTGCCCGAGGCGAAGAGGGCACGATTGGTGGCGGACATCTGGAATTTCAGGCGTTGGCGCAGGCAAGACGTTTACTTGCCGGGGAGTTGGTGCCTACTCACTTCCGCCAAGTGCTGGGCCCCAGTTTGGGGCAGTGCTGCGGCGGGGTGGTGGAATTGCTGTTGGAGCGTGTGGACGCGGGTGACGTGGCGCGCTTGCGCACTGTGTTGATGCCGCCACGCACACCGCTGGCGCTGTTTGGCGGTGGCCATGTGGGCCGTGCGATTGTGAACACGCTGGCGCCTTTGCCTTTTGCGGTGCGCTGGATCGACAGCCGCGACGAGATTTTTCCGGCCAATGTGCCCGTCGGAGTGGATTGCGAGCACTCCAACCCGGTGCAAGCTGCTGTGGCCGATCTGGTGCCGGGCAGCCGGGTGCTGATCATGAGTTTCAGCCATGCTGAGGACTTGGACATCGTGGTGGCTTGTCTCAAGCGCCTGCGCGCTCAGGAAGATTTGCCATTTGTCGGCATGATCGGCAGCAAGACCAAGTGGGCCACCTTCAGGCACCGTCTGGAAGAACGGGGGTTCAGCGCTGAAGAGATTGCGCAGATCACCTGCCCGATTGGCGTTCCCGGCATCGCGGGCAAGGAACCGGAGGTCATCGCTGTGGCGGTGGCGGCACAACTCTTGATGGTGGGTTGACGGTCTGTCCAAAATCATGGACCCCGGATCAAGTTCGGGGTGACAAGCTCAGGACTAGATCCGGGGTGACAAGCTCAGAATCAGATCCGGGGTGACAAGCTCAGAATCAGATCCGGGGTGACAAGCTCAGGATCAGAACCGGGGTGACAAGCTCAGGGATTAAGTCCCCAATGTCTGTCATGCCGGACTGGATCCGGCATCCAAAGTTTAAGCATGGGATGGGTCGGTGTCTGGTTTTTCCTGGCCTCTTAAAGGCGCAGAGCACTGGATTTGGCTGATTAAACTGTATACACTTCGGTGCACTGGTCGCAGCGGCGCAGGTTCCCCCGGGAACATGTTCGCGACCGAATACCCGCTCACAGGGCCCGCGGTGGTGAGCAGGTGGAGAACCCTTCATGGAATCGTATTTTCTGGAATGGGCCAATTTGTTGCTGCGATGGGTGCACGTCATCACCGCCATCGCCTGGATTGGCTCTTCGTTCTACTTTGTCTTTCTGGACAACAACCTGCAAAAACCCAACTCGCCCGACCTGCTCGAAAAAGGCGTGGGCGGCGCCATGTGGGCGGTGCACGGCGGGGGTTTTTACAACCCGCAAAAGTACATGGTCGCCCCCAAGGTCATTCACACCAAGCTGCACTGGTTTTATTGGGAAGCTTATTCCACTTGGTTGACCGGTTTTGCGTTGTTCACGGTGCTCTACCTTTACAACGCGGGCACTTTCCTGATCGACAAATCGCTGATGGACTGGACGCCTGTGGTGGCTGGTTCGGCCGCCGTGGGTCTGTTGGTGGCGTTCTGGTTGGTCTACGACACTATCTCCCGCGTGTTCGGTTTCCGCAAAAATGGCGAGCTGATCGTGGCGGGCTTGATGCTCGTGGTCGTGGCGTTTTGTGCTTGGCTGGCCAACGAACTGTTTGCAGGCCGCGCTGCCTTCTTGCTGGTGGGGGCCATGATCGCTACCGCCATGAGCGCCAACGTGTTTTTCTGGATCATTCCCGGCCAGCGCAAGGTGGTGGCCGCCATGACGTCCGGTGAAGCCTATGACGCCAATGCCCTGGCCATCCACGGCAAGCGCGGTAAGCAACGCAGCGTGCACAACACCTACTTCACGCTGCCTGTCATCTTTGCGATGCTGAGCAACCACTACAGCTTTTTGTACACCCACGAGCACCGCTGGGTGCTGCTGTTTGTGATGATGCTCGCTGGTGCCTTGATTCGTCAGTTCTTTGTGCAGCGCCACGCCTTTCACTTGGGCCGCGCCGCTAACCCCTGGCCTTTTGCTGCGGTGGGCGTGGTGATGATTTTGGGCGTGATCGTGGCCTTGCGTCCTGCGCCGCCCAAGATCTCTGCAGTACCTGTCCAGCCGGTGAGCTTTGCCCAAGTGCAAAGCCTCGTGGGTCAGCATTGCGTCAGTTGCCATGGTGCGCAATTGCAGATGAAAAACGTGCGACTGGACAGCCCCGAGTTAATCAAGCAGCACGCACAAAACGTCTACCAACAAGTGGCGGTGGCCAAGCAAATGCCCATGGGCAATGCCACCGGCCTGACCGAAGAAGACCGGGCCTTGATCGGGCGCTGGTTTGTGGCGGGGGCCAAACTGGACTGAGGACGGGGCACTTTCGAGGTCGTCAAGAGACAGTCGCCAGAGTTACTGGGGGCTATGGTTGACCCTAATGGTATGACGATCGAATGGGTATATCTTGAATCCAGCAGGTCCTTGTGGGCCTGGCTGTTCAAATCACAAGGAGACACCCATGTTCAATCGCTCACGCCGTTCTTTGGTTGCCAGCGCTGTTGCTGGCTTGGCTTGTTTGGCAGCTGCCCTGCCTGCAGCCGCACAAAATTATCCCGTTCGCCCCATCACCATGATCGTGCCTTGGGGCGCAGGTGGCGGCACTGATGCCGTGGCCCGCATCGTGGCCAGCTTGCTCGAAAAAGACCTCGGCCAACCCGTCACCGTCGTCAACCGCACGGGTGGCAGCGGGGTGGTGGGACATGCGGCCATTGCTGCAGCCCAACCAGACGGGTACACCATCGGTCTGGCCACGGTCGAAATCGGGATGATGCACTGGCAGGGCCTGACCCAGTTGACGGGCGCTTCTTACACGCCCATCGGTTTGGTCAATGCCGACCCGGCGGGCATTCAGGTGCGCGCCGATTCGCCTTATAAAAACGTGAACGACTTGCTGGCCGCCATCAAGGCCAACCCCGGCAAGTTCAAAGCCTCGGGCACTGGTCAGGGCGGTATTTGGCATTTGGCCATTGCCGGTTTGCTGCTCGACCAGAAAATCGACCCGGCTGCACTGCCTTGGGTGCCCAGCAATGGCGCTGCGCCTGGCCTTCAAGACATGGTGGCCGGTGGTGTGGAAGTGGCTCCGGTGTCCCTGCCCGAAGCGCGTTCTTTGATCGATGCGGGCAAGGTCAAGAGCCTGGCCATCATGGACGCCAAACCTTCCACCCTGTACCCCAATGTGCCGACCCTCAAATCGGCCACAGGCAGCAACTGGACCATGGCGGCCTGGCGCGGCGTTCTGGCCCCCAAAGGTTTGCCAGCGCCGATTCAAACCAAGTTGGCCGAAGCCGTGCGCAAGGCCGTGGCCAGCAAGGATTACAACGACTTTATGACCAGCCGTGGCTTGGGAGTGATTTATGGCGGGCCGGATGACATGGCCAAATTCATGGCCAAGTCCGATGCCGAAATGGGCGTGACCATGAAGGCTGTGGGCCTGGTCAAGTAAGCCTGCGCATGAAAATCAACGATGCTATTTGGGGCTTTGTGCTCATGGCCTTGGGCGCTGCGGTGCTTTGGGCCGTGCGTGCTTACCCCAACATCCCCGGTCAACCGGTCGGCCCTGCTTTGTTTCCGGGCTTGATTGCGGTGGGCCTGTGTGTGGGCGGGGCCTTGCTGGTCTGGCAAGGCTGGCGTGCCCGCTCAGAGGGGCCTTGGATTGAGTGGGAAGACTGGGTGCGTTCGCCACGGCACACCAAGGCGCTGGTCGCCCTGCTGGGCTCGGTGGTGTTTTACATCTTGCTGTCTGATGAACTGGGATTTTTCATCACCGCATTTTTGATGCTGGTGACCTTGTTCAGATCATTGCAAGTGGCTTGGGGCCGTTCGGTCTTTTGGGCGGTGGTGGCCACGGTGGTGGTTCACTTTGCTTTTTACAAACTGCTGCGCGTGCCCTTGCCGTGGGGCATCTTGACGCCCATCGCCTGGTAGGGCATTGACCCACTCTTTTTCACCCAAATGACGATGACAGTCTGAGGAGTCGAGTTTCATGTGGACAGCCATTGGCCAAGCTTTTTCGATGGTGTTCGAGCCCTACACCTTGATGGTGATGGTGCTTGCCGCCTTTTATGGCCTTTTTGTCGGGGCGGTGCCGGGACTGACCGCCACCATGGCCACTGCGCTGTTGGTGCCGGTGACCTTCTTCATGCCGCCCATCCCGGCGGTGGCTGCCATGGTCACAGCCACGGCCATGGCGATTTTTTCGGGTGACATTCCGGGCTGTTTGTTGCGCATTCCGGGTACGCCGGCATCGGCGGCTTACACCGATGAAGCCTTTGCCATGACCCGCAAAGGACAGGCCGAAAAAGCGCTGGGCGCAGGCTTGGTGTTCTCGGCAGTGGGCGGCTTGTTTGGCACGGCGGTGCTGATCGTGGCGGCGCCTGCCTTGGCCGACTTTGCGCTGAATTTCAGCTCGTTCGAGTACTTCTGGTTGGTGCTGTTGGGTCTGACTTGTGCCATCTTCATTTCCACCGGTTCGCCGGTCAAGGGCGTGATGATGCTCTTGTTGGGATTGCTGGTGGCGTGTGTGGGCTTGGGCAATCCGGCGGGTTTTCCGCGCTTCACATTTGGCAACGTCGAGATGACGGGCGGCATTGGCATGATCGCCATGATGATCGGCATGTTTGCCATCTCCGAAATCATCCGATATGTGGTGGACACCAACCCGCCAGCAGAGTTGGTGGTGGAAGAGGTAGGCGGTGTGCTCAAGGGCCAATGGGCGCTGGCCAAGAAATACCCCAAGCAAATTTTGCGAGGCAGCATTTTGGGCACTGCTGTGGGGGCTTTGCCGGGCGCGGGCGCCGACATCGCGGCTTGGATGTCGTACGCCATGAGCAAGAAGTTTTCTAAAGAGCCCGAGAAATTTGGCACTGGGCATGTGGAAGGCATTGTGGAGTCGGGCGCGGCCAACAACAGTGCCTTGGCCGGTGCGTGGATACCGGCCTTGGTGTTCGGCATTCCGGGTGACTCGATCACGGCCATCGTGATTGGCGTGCTTTACATGAAGAACATGAACCCCGGCCCGACCTTGTTCACCACCAATCCGCAAAACATTTATGCGGTGTTCTTGCTGTTCATTGTGGCCAACCTCATCATGATTCCACTGGGCATTTTGTGCATCAAGGTGGCCAAGCGCATCCTCAAGGTGCCGCGTGAAATTCTGATGCCGATGATCCTGCTGTTTTGTGTGGTGGGTACGTTTGCGATCAACAACGCGGTGTTTGAACTGGGCGTCATGTTGGTCGCCGGCATCCTGGCGTATGTGTTGGAAGCCAACAAGTTCCCCACAGCGCCGGCCATTTTGGGGGTGGTGTTGGGCGGCATGCTGGAGGAGAACTTCATCACCTCAATGATCAAGTCCAACGGCGACTTGACCGCTTTTGTGGCCCGCCCCATCGCGCTGTGTCTGGCCATAGTGACGGCTTTGGTGTGGTTTGCACCGCTGCTTTTGCGCATGCTGCGCAAACCTGTTCGAGCGGTTTGATGCGAGGGACTCGGACTCGCGGTGTTGATATGTCACCGCAGCCTTAGTTTTGTCATCCTGGGCGAAGACCCGGGATCCAGTGTGCAGCGGTGCCCATTGCAATTGTTGGTAGAAAGTCATGGATCCCGGCTCAAGGCCGGTATGACAGAAAACAAGGCTGGGATGACAGAAAACAAGGCCGGGATGACAGTTTTATATCAGTCTGAGGTGACTGTCGCTACAGATTAGCCTCACAGGTGCAAACTTTACAAAGCCTGTGCATCAGATCTCATTCGGCACAGCAATTTTGAACTTCTCGGCCCAAGGCAGCAGCATGGGCATGATGTTCGGGTACAGCGCCACACCCTGGCTGGCGCTGTCGGCTTTGAGTTTCAGGCCGCGCTCGCCTGGCGTGCGCACCCAGCGGTCGGGCTGTGCGGGCCGCGAGGCATGGCATTGGCGTGACACTTCGTCCATCTGCGTGTTGAAGGCGTTTTGGCCTGCGAAAGCGCGGGGGTCGATGATCTGCAAAAACACCGTGGCTCCCCAGCCCTCGGGGACGTCTGCACGGCCATGGCCTGACAGCCCGCCTGTCAAGGCTTCCACCATCCAGCTCAGGCCGTAGCCTTTGTGGCCCGAGTCCATGCCGCCCAGCGGCAAGATGGTGCCCTTGGGCTCGTTGAACAAAACGGCTGGGTCGCGGCTGGGTTGGCCGTGGCCGTCCATCACCCACTCGGCGGGCAGCAAGCCGCCTTCTTTGTGCAGGCGGTTGGTCATGCCGTTGGTGGTGGACGAGGTGGACACGTCGATCAACACCGGCAAGCCCGACGTGGGAATGCCCACCGACATCGGGTTGGGTGTGAACACCGGGTCGAGCCCGCCGAACGGGGCGATGCTGGCGGCGTTGGGGTCCGAGCAATGCAGCATCATCAAAAAGCCCTGATCCGTCACGCGCTGGTGGTAGGCCGCGAGGCAAGCAATGTGGTGGCTGCGTCGGATGACCACGGTGCAAGTGCCTTGGGTGCGGGCGCGTTGTGAGGCCAGTTCGATGGCTTGCAGCACAAGCCAGGGGCCGGGCAGGCGCTGCCCATCCCAAGTCACTGCGGCCGGAAAGTCCGACACCACCACGGGCTGGCCGTCTTTTGTCATCTTGCCCGCTTCCAGCTCTGCCAGATAGGGGGCCAACAAGCCCAGGCCGTGCGTGGTGTGGCCCAGCAAATCGCCTTCCAGCAAAACATCGGCCACAGCCTGCGCCTTGTCGGGCGGTAAGCCGGCAGACTGTAAAAGTTGGTCGGCAAAATTCAGAAGGTCAGGGACGGCATAGTTCATGGGGTTCATCATAAAAAGAAGCTCCGGATGTGCTGTCACGCCGCGGACTCGGTGGGGTTCATGCCAAGGCATGGCTAGGGGTTTCCACGCGATCCCATTCGCCGTGAATACCTGATACTGGTGCCTAAGAGTTCATTCGCTATTTTGCCCAAACTCATGACTGAGATTTCTACATGAAATTCGGCGTTTTTGACCACCTTGACCACAGTGGACTGCTGTTGAGGGATTTCTATGAAGAGCGACTTCAACTGATTGAGGAATACGACCGGGTGGGTATCCACGTCTACCTCACGGCTGAACACCATGCTACGCCTTTGGGCATGTCACCTTCGCCGTCTGTGTTCCACTCTGCGGTGGCTCAAAGAACCAAGCGCTTGCTGTTTGGGCCACTGGTCTACACCTTGGCCCTTTACCACCCCTTGAGGCTGGCCGAAGAAGTCTGCATGCTCGACCATTTGAGCGGTGGCCGTTTTCAATTGGGCGTGGGCCGAGGCATCTCGCCCTATGAGCTGGGTTATTACGGCGTCAACCCGGACGAGGCCCATGAACGTTACCTCGAGTCCTATGAGGTGCTGATGAAGGCTTTGAAGGCCGGTCGTTCTGCCACGCCTGAATTGACCCACGAAGGCAAGTTTTACCAGTACAAAGACGTGCCCATGACCTTGGCACCTTTGCAAACCCCGCACCCTCCTTTGTGGTACGGGGTGGGTGACCCCAATGGTGTCAGCTGGTGCGTGGCCAACCGCTGCAATGTGGTGGGCAATGCCCCCCTGGACCGCATGCGGGTGATCACGGACCGTTACCGCGAAGAGTGGGCCGCTGCTGGCCACAGTCCTGACGTGTTGCCGTTGATGGGCACCACTCGGCATATGGTGATCGCTGCGACAGACAAAGAAGCCAACGATCTTGCGCGCCAGGCTTACGCACGTTGGTATCAAAGCTTCATGTACCTGTGGGAGAAACACGGTACCAAGCCCGGTGCGTACTTTCCATCCACTTGGGACGAATTGGCGGGCGCAGGCCGCGCCTTGGCGGGCACGCCAGAAACTGTGCGCGAGCAGTTGCTGCATCAAATCGAGGTCTCTGGCATCAATTTTGTGCTCACGCGTTTTGCATTTGGGAACTTGCCTTTCGAGCATTCCAAAAGATCAGTTTCATTGTTTGCATCGGATGTCATGCCCTGGATTCTTGAGCGCACCGATGCTTTGCAACCCCACTGAGGCTTCACCATGAATCACCAACGCAGCACTTTGATTCGGGCACTCCTGGCCCTAGCCATCGCAGGAACGGGCACGCATGCTCTTGCCCAAATGGCCAATGCATGGCCCACCAAGCCTGTCAAGATCATCATGCCCAGCTTGCCCGCCGGTAGCCCTGACCGGGTGACGCGCATGGTGGCAGAAAAGCTGGCGATTCGTTGGGGCCAACCCGTGACGGTGGAATACAAGCCTGGCGCCACCACGGTGATTGGCACCGATTTCGTGGCGCGATCACCCGCCGATGGCTACACCTTGTTGTCGACTTTCACATCCTTGGTGCAAGCGCCTGCTTTGCTGCCCAAGGTGCCATGGGATCCTGAGCGAGATTTCACACCCATTGTTCAGTTCATCCGCTCAGAAGTGGTCTTGCTGGTGCGCAGCGATTCGCCCTACAAATCCATCGCAGAATTCATACAAGGGGCCAAAGTCGCCAAGGCCAGTGGTGCGCCGCTGAACTATGCCTCCTTTGGCAATGCTTCTTCATTTCACATCTATGGCGAAACGCTCAAGCGAGGCGCGGGCATCGATTTGACGCATATCCCCTACAAAGGTGAATCGGCATCGATTGTTGACCTGATGGGTGGGCAGGTGGTGAGTTCATTCAACTCCATTGGTACCGCCATGCCCCACATCAAGAGCGGGCGTGTCCGCGCACTGGCCTTGGTGGGTGCGGTCCGATCCAAGGTTTTGCCTGAGGTCCCCACATTTGGAGAGGCGGGTGTGGCCAAGATGGACACCAGTGGTTGGTTTGGCATGTTGGCACCCGCGGGCACCCCGCGCAGCATTGTGGACAAGATAGCGGCAGACACGGCGCAAATACTGGCCTTGCCAGAAGTGATGGAGGCCCTGCGAGGCCAGGGTCTGGAGCCCACGGGTCTGGGGCCCGATGCTTTTGCCCGTTTTTTGCGTGAAGACCTGATGCGCTGGAAGACCTTGATTCAGGAAGTCGGCGTGAAGGCTGATAGCTGAAACCACCAGGCCCAGCACCGAGCTGGCGGCGTGCAAAAGGTGTTCGGAGGCTAAACCCCTGAAACCACCACGTCCATCGCCGCAATCAGTGTGCTGGCTTGCGGTGCCAAATTGCCCACCACTTGCCGTAAGCTGCGCGCGGGCAAGGGTGCCGTGTAGTGGGCCAGTGCGCGCAGGCGCTGGCCGTTGACTTTGACCATGGGGCAAAGTTTGTCAGGTGACTTTTTTGCAAACTCAACAGTGGCCAAAGGAATGGTCATGCGTGTGGCCAATGCATCCAGCAAGTCGCTTTGGACGACCACCACATAGGGAATGCCGTGCGCAGCGCTCTCGCTGGGATTGGCGTAAACATCAAACTGCGCCATGGCGTTTTACCAAGGCCGCAAGTCGGCACCGGGGATGCCTTGCTTTTCTACCCAAGTGTTTTGCGCGGTAATCCAATCGCCAAACTCGGCTTCAAACTTCTTTTTGCGTGCCGCCAAGCTGCTGCTGTTTTGGTTGGCTTGCAACGTCCGGTATTGCTCAGCCGACAAAATGACGGTGTCTATTTGCCCCGCTTTTTCTACAAAAACGGGTTCACGCTTGGCAAGGGCGCAAATGCTGCCAAAACGGTTTTTGGCTTCGGTGGCGGTGATTTGCATGGTGAGCTCCTGAGTGTTGGCTATTTTAGCTAAAGGTGTCTAGAGTGTGGAAACTTAAGCTGCCCCTAACGCCAACCGCATGGCCAGCTGGTTGTGCCGCTCAATCAACGGCCCCATGTCCACCGTTGCAATCTCACCTTGTCGCACCACCACGCGTCCGTTGACGATGGTGAAGTCCGCGTTGTCGCTCGCGCACAGCAGCAGCGCGCCCACTGGGTCATGCACTGCACCGCCCGCCATGCTGAGCGTGTCGGTTCGGAACAGGGCAATGTCGGCGCAAAAGCCTTCTTTGATCTGCCCCAGCTCGTGCGCACGGCCCAGCACTTCGGCGCCGCCGCGTGTGGCCAGGCGCAACGCGTCGCGGGGTGTCATCTCGGCGGGGCCGCGGTCACAGCTAAACACGGTGCGCCCGTCTTCGACGCGCGGTGCTTCCATGGCCCTGCCCACACGCGCCAGCAGCATGGCCTGTCGGGCCTCGTTCAGCAGGTGCGCCGCGTCGTTGCTGGCGCTGCCGTCCACGCCCAGGCCAATCGGCACGCCCGCGTCGAGCATTTTGCGCAGGGGCAAGATGCCGCTGGCTAGGCGCATGTTGCTGCAGGGGCAGTGGGCGATGCCGGTGCGCGTGCGGGCAAATAAATACGTGCCTTCGTCGTCCAGCTTCACACCATGGGCATGCCACACGTCGTGGCCCACCCAGCCTAGGTCCTCGGCGTATTGGGCGGGCGTGCAGTTGAACCTCTCGCGGGTGTACGCAATGTCGTGGTCGTTTTCGGCCAAATGGGTGTGCAGACGCACGCCGTGGGCGCGGGAGAGCTTTGCCGATTCGCGCATCAGGTCCTGACTCACGCTGAAGGGCGAGCAGGGGGCGACGGCCACATGCGTCATCGCGCCGTAGCTGGCGTCGTGCCACCTTTCAATCAGGCGCTGGGTTTCTTTCAAGATGGCGGGCTCTTTTTCGACCACGCTGTCGGGCGGCAGACCGCCTTGCGACTCGCCCACGCTCATGCTGCCGCGTGTGGCGGTAAAGCGCATGCCCATGGTGTGCGCCGCTTCGATGCTGTCGTCCAGCCGCACGCCATTGGGATAGATGTAGAGGTGGTCGCTGCTGGTGGTGCAGCCGCTCAGCAACAGCTCGGCCATGGCCACTTGGCTTGAAACACGCACCATCTCGGGCGTGAGGCCAACCCAGATCGGGTATAGGCCTTGCAGCCAAGAAAACAGCTCGGCGTTTTGCACGCTCGGAATCGCCCGTGTGAGCGATTGATACATGTGGTGGTGCGTGTTGATCAGCCCCGGCACCACCACATGGCGGCGGGCGTCGATCACTTCATCCACCTGTTTGACCAGTTCGTCGGTGTTTTGAGTGGCGGGGATGATGCGTTCGATGCGGCCATCGCGGATCAAGAGCGAGGCGTCATTGAACTCATTTCTGGCATCGTCTTGTGTGGCGATGCAGCGGGCGCGGTGGATTAGCAGCGTGAGCATGGACTTGTCCTGGGCAAGGGGTGAAACAAGTCGCGGCCGAATCCCCTGGTGCCCGCAAAAAGCGGGGAGGGCGAGCACCACGTTGCCGCGCGTCCCGGGCTGTGCAGTGGAACAATTTTACGGGGGTGTGGTACGCACCATGGTGTTCATCACGCACAGCGCTGATATGCACTTGGTCTAGAGCCTGACTTAGTGGTCTGTGGGGCGGAGTAAATACATTTTTCACATGGCACTTCCACTGGGGAGCCAAAAAGTTAAGTGGTAAGCACGGCGCATAAAGACATTAAAGAGCTTTTGGAATTTTTTTGCGTTTCAGATAAAGCTAATCAGGTCAATTTCAGCTCGCTCAAAATGAGCTGCTTTAGCTTGTACTTCTCGATTTTGTTGGTCGGTGTTATTGGAAGCGCAGTGACAAACCGTATATGTTTTGGCTGCATGAATTTGGGCATTACTTTAATGACGTGGACACGCAATTGAGACTCAGACAGAGTCAAGCCTTCTTTCAACTCAACGAATACGGCAATGTCGTCTTCGTCACCAACAAGTGCAGGCAAAGGAACCGCAGCACAGGCTCTCACGCTAGGATGACTGGCGATCAAAAACTCAACTTCATATGAGGAAACGTTTTCGCCTCGCACACGGAAAAAACCGCCCATTCGGTCAATGAACAAATAGGTACCTGATCCATCGGTACTTTCTTTGCAAGCGTCGCCGGTGTGAAACCAGCAGTTGCGCAACACCCTGATCGTGACATCGGGTTTGCGAAAATACGAGTCCAGCAGCAAACCTGGAAACCGGGGCCGGAACGCCAGTTGTCCCACCACACCCGGAGGACATGCGTTGTCATCCTCATCCAAAATTGCGACTTCCAACAAGGGGTTTGGCAAGCCCATGAAACCTTTAGGTAGCGGCTCACGCCCATTTACCACCAGACGTCCTGAGGACTTGCATGAAGCGACGTAGTCTTTTTTGTGCAGCCCCTTCCACATACTGACCGGTGTGCCTTGGATATCACCCAACTCATCGATGATCCCTGTGAAGCCAACACCAGATTCAGTTTGACCAAAGCCACAGCTCACAAAATCGATACCAAAACGTGTGGCTACTTCATTGTGAGTTGCAGGCAAAGGCTGCATGTGCACCTTATTGAGTGAGTTGGCTTTATCTGATGGCAACGGTTTTGCACTCATTAACCAGGGGATCATCACATCCAACAAAATACAACAACTGGCCTGGCATTGGGCAATGCGATCCCAAAACTTGGTGGGGCTGAACTTGTCCCACAACCCCACCGTGTTGCCTAACCAGATGGCCTTTGTCACCACAGCAAACGCTCCGCCGACATGGTACATCGGCAAATCACAATACAAGATATCGTCAGCTGTCGTCGCCATGCGCAAGGGATAACTGTAATGATTCATCCAGCGAAATGGTTGCACAACGCCCTTGGAGGGTCCAGTGGTACCAGAGGTGTAAACGATATTGGCAATGTCAAAGGGACTGCGTACCAGCTGTGGCAAGGGGGCAGAGCAAGCTTGTAATCGGCTTAAATCGGTACACTCAAACCGCGCGTCCATTGGCGCATTTTCGGTGGCTATGTAATCATGATCTGATGCTTGAGGGTGGTGCACAATCAGCCGCTGCAATTGCACTTCCGTTGCAATCTCATTCAAAATTTCAGCAAATGAAGGATCTGTGATCAAAGCGAAGGGTGCCGTATCGTTGAGCTGATATTGCAACAATGCACCACGGAAATTAAAATTCACCGGTGCAAAAACTGCACCTGCACGCCAAATCGCGTACATAGCCAAAGCGCTTACCAGCGAGTTTCTAGTCAACACACTCACAGATTGACCTGGCTGGACTCCCATCTCAATCAAGCCCGCTGCCATGCGATCGGTTCTTTTTTTGAATTCAGAAAAAGTAACTTGAATATTGTCTTCGCCGTAGTAGATATAAACCTTGTCGGGCATACGTAATGCACATTCGTCGAGCTTGTCCAAGACAATATCGCCCTGAGCCACCATGTCGTCAAATAATGCTTGCGGTGTCATGCCCATACTCCTAAGTTGTACATTTCATCCGGTCAATGTTGCGCAAAAATCTATGCTTCTAAGCGGGCCACGATTTGCCCCTCTTTGATCGTTTCACCTTCATGTACTGTTATTTCCATGATCACACCAGCACGGGGAGCGTCGATGGGGATTTCCATCTTCATGGCCTCGATGATCATCACGCTTTCGTCCGTAGCAACGCGTTGGCCCACAGCGGCTTGGATCTTCCAGACTTGACCCGCAACTTCAGAGGTGATGTTCAAATTTGGCATGTCAGTTCCTGAAATTAAAGTCGTTGATTTGTTGGATCCAGCACTTTGCGTAATGACTCACCCAAACTGTTGAATGCCATGGCGGTCAGCAAAATTGCAATGCCGGGTGCATACATTTGCTCTGGCGCAATTTCCATGCTCTGATACGCACGAGCAAGCATCGCGCCCCAGCTCGGATCAGGAGGCTGAATGCCTAAACCGAGAAAACTCAGACTGGCCTCTGCCAGCAGAGCTCCTGCAAGCAAAATAGTGACTTGCACCAACACGGGTTGCAACGCATTTGGAAGGATGTGATGCCACAAAATATGTCGAGTTGACGAGCCAAAACAGCGTGCCGCATCAACATACAACTCTTGCCGAACCACTAGAGTTTTAGCCCGTGCCAAACGTGCCAACTGTGGAGCAAACACGATGCCGACGGCGATCATGCCGTTGGTCAGCCCAATGCCCAGTGCCCCAGTCACAGCAATGGCCAGCACGATGGCAGGAAAAGACAACAAGGTGTCGATCATGCGCCCTACCAACTCATCGAGCCAGCCGCCCATGTACCCAGCCCAGATTCCAATGGGTACGCCCAAACACACCGCAATCGAAACGGCCAAGCAACTGGCGTACAAAGCAGCTCGCGCACCATACAACAATCGGCTGAAAATATCACGGCCCAAGTCATCCGTTCCAAGCCAATTCAACTTCGATGGCGCAGCCAATGTGTTGCTCAGGTGCTGCTCAGTGGGGGAGTGCGGTGCGATCCATTCAGCTGTGAGTGAAACAAACAGCAAGGTCAAAAGAAATACGAAGCTCAGCGCTGCCCGCTTATCGCGCTGCAGCCATTGAATAAGCCATTGCAAACCGCTAGGCCTGGAGATGGTGTCCATTTCCTTCATATCACTTCACTCTGGGGTCAATGACCCCGTACAAAAGATCTGCCAACAAGTTCAGTAGCAACACAATCACCACCATCGCCAGCACGACACCTTGCACCACCGGGAAGTCCCGCTGGAGCGCTGCTTTCACAATCAAGCTGCCCATACCCGGGATGGCAAAAACTGCCTCAATTACCACTGTTGCGGCCAGCATACGGTTGGCCATCAAGGTCAATACGGTGAGCAAATTCACGCCGACATTCTTCATGCCGTGCTTCCATAAAATGAGCGTCGGCGATAAACCTTTGGCATGCAAAGTTCTTACTTGTTGTGACTGTAAAAGTTCCATGAGAGAGCCGCGAAGCTGTCGAGAAACTTCAGCAATCCCTCCGGCTGCCAGGGCCAGTGCAGGTAAGGTTGCATGGTGGATAGCACCCAAGGGGTCTGAACTGAAAACGAGAGATCCTGTGACCGGAAACCATGCCATGTCCAAAGCAAAAACGGAAATCAACAACATGGCCAACCAAAAGCTGGGAATGGCCACTCCCAAAGAAGCCAAGGACATCACCAAACTGTCGACCCAGCCGCCCTGACGGCTGGCAGCCATCACACCCAAGGGCGCGCCAATGATGAAAGAGAACAGCATGGCCAATACAACAATCAGCGCTGTGTGCGGCAAACAACGCGCAATTGAGACGCTGACCGACTCTCCCGTCAGAAGCGATTTTGACAAATCACCCTGAACGGCGTTGCTTATCCAAGTGAAATACTGTTCCAAGAACGAGCGGTCAAGACCATAGAGTTTTCGTATCTCTTCAATCCGGACATCTGTTGCGTTATCGCCAGCCAAAGTGACAGCGATATCACCTGGTACCAGCTTTAAAAGACTGAAGGCGACAAAAGTTGCGAAAACCAGCACAGGTAATACCTGTGCCAGTCGTCGCCAGAACAGATCACCGCCGGGCATTGCGTTGAAGAACTTGTTCATTTTTTGCCGTTTCAGAATACTCTTAAGTCTTAACCCAAAGACACTTCATTGAACTTGGGCTTGCCCAACAAATTTGGCCTGAAGCCTTTTACTCGTGCCCCAGTCGCCGCAATTTCGAATTGGAAGGCAAGTGGTGCAGAAAAAGCCCCTTCCACCAAAATTCGTTGGATCTTGCTCAATGAGACTTTGCGCTCTTCGATAGATGATTTCTCGCGCGACTCTTGAAGCAGAGCGGCCAAATCGGGCGAAACCTCGGCACGGCCAGCATTAAAGTAGGCCTCCTTGCCGTACATCAGCGCGTAGGACATGCTCGGATCTGGTCGACCAGTCCATGCAGAAAGCAAAGCGTCAAATTTTTTCTCAGCGCCAAAGAATTGACCTGAAATATCAGGAATAGTTCCGGTGGTGAATTTGGCCTTGATGCCCACCTTACCCAACTGCTCCATGATGATTTCATTGCGACGCATATTGTCTTGGTCGTTGTAGCCTCCAAAAGACAGTTCGATGTTGCTTAGACCCGACTCCGCTAACAATTTACGTGAACGCTCTGGGTCGAATTTGTACAGGTCTGCCAGTGATTTCTCATAAGCCCAATGCGATGTGGGCAGTTGCATGGCGGCCATTTCGCCGACGCCACCCATGCCCGCATTGATGAATGCATTGCGGTCAATTGCGCAGTTGATGGCTTGACGAACCTTGAGATTGTTAAGCGGGGCGCGACCGAAATTGAAGTAAATCTGAATGCAATACAGGGTAGGTGCCGTTACCAACGTAATATTTCTTGCTCTTTCAATCAAGGGCTTATACCTTGCCGACAAGGCATAAACCATGTCATTTTGACCAGCAGTTACAGAGCGCAATGCAGTTGCCTGATCTGTAATGACAGATATTTCAATGCCGTCGGCATAGGGCTCACCCGATTTCCAATAGTTCTCATTGCGTGTCACAACGACGCGTTGGTTGTCTTCCCATCTGACAAATTTCCATGGGCCTGCACCGACTGGTTTACGATCATGATCATTGCCTAACTCTTTGACCGCTTTGGGTGAGACCATCATGCCTGCGCGATCTGAGAGCACAGCAGGCAGAACTACATCTGGTGCCTTGAGTGTTAGTTTGACTTGCAAGGCGCCCACAACGTCCACCGCAGTAATGCTGGCCAGATCTGCCTTGAGGTTGGAACGCGCATCCTGACGGTTTCGGTCCAAATTAAATTTCACTGCTTGGGCATCACAAGGTGAGCCATCGTGAAAATTGATGCCCGGTTTGATCGTAAGTAGCATAGTCTTGGGATCCGGAAAACTCCAGTCCGCTAAGCCAGGTTTGGTTCTCAGAGTGGCGTAATCCCATTCCACCAAGGTGTCGTAGAGAGTCCATAAAAACACATGGTCTGTGCCAGCACCACCAGTTGCAGGGTCCAAGCTTGAGGGATTGGTCAAGGCGGCCACTTTCAGAATGCCTCCTTTTTTCTTCGCTTCCTGCGCCCAGGTAGGCATGCCGACCAGACCAATGGCTGCAGAACCTGCAAGCACGGCTAGCGTCTGTCGACGTTGTAACAGCTGTTGACGGACATTCAATTTGGAATCAACTTGAGTTTTCATTCGAGGTCTCCTTCAGGGTTAAAGTGTGTCAATGAAATTTTTAAGCCTTGCCCATGCTGGGGGTTTGCGTCAAATGACAAGCCACCCAATGATCCGGCTCCATTTCGCGCCAAGCGGGTTTCTCAGTTTCGCAAATGCTTTGTACGTGAGGACAGCGGGTGCTAAAGGGGCAGCCTGCAGGGGGATTCATCGGACTTGGGATCTCCCCCTTGAGAATAATCCGCCGATCTTGACGCATGTGTGAAGGCAAGGGCAAGGGCTCAGCAGACAGTAACGCTTGGGTGTAAGGATGCATGGGGTGTTCGGCCATGGACTGGGCGCTGGCCAACTCCATCATGCAGCCTAGGTACATCACCGCAATGCGGTCACTGATATGCGAAACTACCGATAAATCGTGGGTGATGAATACATACGTCAGCCCAAATTCTTTTTGCAATTGCGCAAATAAATTCAGCACTTCACCGCGAATAGACACATCCAGTGCTGCAACTACCTCATCGCAAACTAAGACGCGGGGCTGCAGTGTCAAGGCCCGCGCAATGACGATGCGTTGCTTTTGACCACCAGAAAACTGGTGAGGATAGCGCCTTGCCTGCTCAGCCGTCAGGCCCACACGGGCCAAAGCATCAAGGGCTATTTTTTCCATGGCCAAGTGATCGCGACGACCAATGGCCACTAACGGCTCCATGACTGCATCGATCACCTTCATTCGTGGATTCAATGCAGAATTGGGATCCTGGAAAATGATCTGAAATTGTCGCCGATGAGTTTGTAAAGCTCGACGATTCAATTGGCTTGGGTCAACCCCATCTTGCAAAATTTTTCCAGAAGTTGGTTCAACCAATGACACGAGTGCACGGCCTAAAGTGGTCTTACCCGAACCAGACTCGCCAATCACGCCAAAAGTCTCGCCTTCGCGTACCTGAAATGAAATCCCATTAACAGCTTTGACCGTTTGTCCATGACGTCCAGTTGGAAAATGAATATGCAGATCAGCAACCTGCAGCACTGATTTTTGAGGAGTTGCGGTCATGTGACTTGCACTCCTGGTAAGCTTAATTCACCGGCACGAACGCAGCGCACTTTACGTTGACTACCAAGCACAATCTCAAGGACTTGTTCATTTTCGCAGTTGACGGTTGCAGATGCGCAACGAGGTTTAAAGCGACAGCCTACGATCATGTCCTGGGGTGCCGGAACACGTCCCGGAATTGAGCCTAAGGGCTCACGTCTCTTCGCAAAGCGCGGCAAGGAGCGCAACAACCCAGAGGTGTAAGGATGCAATGGTGTGAGTAAGGCACTGTCTACTGGGGCATCCTCCACCACTTGCCCGGCATACATGGTGACCATGCGTTGACAGGTCTCGGCCACCACACCTAAATCGTGCGTGATGAACAACAAGGAGGTGCCGGTCCGATCACTCAACTCTCGCATAAGCTCCATGATTTGGGCCTGTACAGTGACATCCAAAGCGGTAGTCGGCTCATCCGCAATGATCAACTGAGGCTCACAAATTAGCGCCATGGCGATCATGATGCGTTGCCGCATACCTCCAGACATTTGATGAGGGTAATCGTTGTAACGTGCCTGCGGGGCTGCAATGCCCACCTGCGCGAGCAGCGATAGGGTCCTTTCCTTGGCTTCGTTTGATCGGTGTGGGAAGTGTGCGCGAAACGCGTCACTTATTTGATCGCCCACGGTGAACACAGGATCCAATGCGCTCATGGGTTCTTGGAAAATCATGGCCAGCTCACGGCCTCGCAACGAGCGCATTTCGCGCTCCGGCAAGGCCAAAATATTGCGTCCATTCAACCAAATTTCACCCGTGACCACTGCCACGGCTGGGTCAAGTAAGCGCATGAGCGCCAGCCCCGTGACTGTTTTACCGCATCCACTCTCACCCACCAAACCCAAACGCTCGGCTTTGCCTATTGAAAACGACACCTCGTTCGTAACAGGAAGAACCCCATTGCGAGTTCGAAACGCGATCGACAACTTTTTTACCTCCAACAGCGGCGGTGTGCTGGAGAGGGGGGTGCTTGAATCAATCGGGCTCATGGGGTTATTGAAGGGCTGCAAATTAAGGCCTGTATTGCACTCGGCTGGGCTGAGGCTTGATCAACCGGTAAGCCAGTTGTGAAAATTCACACAAGAAGGTACGAGTCTGTCGAGGGTCGATAATTTCTTCCACGCCAAAAGCCTCTGCCGTTCTGAAGGGAGAGCGAATCGCCTCCAGACGCGCGGTAATCTCACGAATCATTTCTTGCGGATCCTTTGCTGCGGAAATTTCGCTGCGGTACGCAGCCTCAACTCCGCCCTCCGGTGGAATCGAGCCCCAATCGCCTGAGGGCCACGCATAGCGAAATCTGAAACGGGAGGCATTGCTGTGTGCTGCACCAGCCACACCAAAGGCTTTGCGCACGATGACTGAACACCAAGGTACCGTGGCTTGGTAAATCGCACTCAGCGCGCGGGTGCCGTGACGGATCGTAGCGGCGCGCTCAGCGTCGATTCCAATCAGAAAACCTGGAATGTCGACAAAATGGACCACCGGCAAATGGAATGTTTCGGCCAAATCGACAAAACGTATGATTTTTTGTGCGGTATCTGCTGTCCAGGCACCCCCGTAGATGTAAGGGTCGCTTGCCAATACAGCGACAGTCCGACCTTCCAGTCTGGCCAAGCCGGTGATGGCAGAGCGCCCGTAATGCCCACCCCACTCAAAAAAGCTTTCCTTGTCCAATACATCTGACAAGATTTCACGCATTTTGTAAACTTTACGTCGGTCTGTCGGAACGATGCTGATCAAGCGCTCCTCACGCCGATCAGTTGGATCGCTCGATGGACAAATCGGTGGCAAGTCATCTACAGACGACGGCAGATAAGATAAAAATCGTGCAGCACGCGTCAAGGCTTCTTGCTCGCTGTCCACGACATCATCTATAGCGCCTGCTTTGGCATGCAAATCGGCCGACCCCAATTCGTCTTTGGTGAAAGTTTGACCGGTGCGGGCAACTACCGGAGGGCCTGCAATGAACATGTGTGACGTGCCGCGAACCATCAACGAGTAATGGCTCGCCACCGCACGGGCCGATGCAAATCCCGCCACAGAACCCAGCACCAGAGACACTACAGGAACGGTGGTGAGGTTCAATGTCACCCAATCCCATGCAGGGTTGGCGGGCACATAAGTGCGGCCCAGTTTCTCAAGGGTCCTGATTGAGCCGCCAGAACCATCAATCAGCCTAACCAGCGGCAAACGCAACTCATAGGCCATTTGCTCTGAGGCCACAATTTTATCCATGGAGGCACCGTCTGATGCGCCGCCACGGACCGTGAAATCGTCTGCTGCTACGGCCACAGGTCGGCCTTGGATTTTTCCCCTTCCAAACAGAAAATTGGATGCCGCTGTGCCCACATAGATCCCATCGGGTCCGTAATGCGCATTGCCAGTGATGGAGCCAATTTCTCGAAAAGTTCCAGCATCCAGCAAACCGTCAATACGCTCGCGTACTGTCTGTTTTCCGGCCGCACGGTGACGCGCTATTTTTTCCACCCCGCCCATTTCCCGTGCGTGCATTTGTCTTTGCGCGAGCTCGTCAACATTGCTTTGCCAAGTCATTGTGATGACGCCTTCTTGGATGATTTTTTACGGATGCGTAAACCGATGACACGGCAAGACAACTTGGTTAATTCAGCCACCATCGCTTCTGAATTCAATCTGCCATGCGGTCGATACCAATAAAACAAAAAACCTGGCAAGCTGCCAGCAGCCAAAGCCGTGATTTTGGTCTCATCGAACTCCAACATTCCCTCTTGTCGGCCTTGCTCCATCAAGGCACACAAACGTGCATAGAAATGCCGTGCCATTTTTTTCTGTGCGGCACGGTATTCGGGTCGGTAAACCTGTGGTTCACGGTAAGGAAAAAAGGCACTGGGGTAGTTAACTATCGTGGCACGGATCAACCGCTCCAAGCCTTTGCTGACGCGCAAGTGAGCTGGCAAAGCGGCATCCTCATCAAACTCCAGCGCTGAAAAGCACTCGACAGTTGGGCGCCAAGACAGGGTTTCAAAAATATCTTGTTTGTTGTGAAAGTAGTAATAGACGAATGGTTTGCTGACACCTAATTTGTCGACGATCTGTGTCATGGTGGTGTTGGCATAGCCTTGTTTCGAAAACAATGCCTCGGCAACCCGCAAGATGCGCTCGCGCTTTAGATCCGATCGGGCATCGCCCTTGAAAGGCGGACTGCGCAACCCTGGAGGAGCATCTGGAAAGGTGGTCTTGTTCATGATTGCTACTGAGTGGTAGTAATCTTCTACCCCTTGGTATATATTGGCAAGGTATCTTTCCAGAAAACTTCTAAGTAAAAACCCGATAGGAGACACCATGCGAAAAGCCATTGAACTCGACGCCCCCTTGCACGAATACCTCCGGGCACACGCAAGGGCAACGCCAAATAAAGCGGCCTATCTTTGGTACGGTGCCCCAATCACATTTGCCCAAGTGGACCAAGCCAGCGATGTATTCGCTGCACGGCTCAAGGAGATTGGTGTCCAAAAAGGCGAACCAGTGGCTTTGTTTATGAACAATTGCCCGCAGTACGTCATTGCGCATTACGGCATCCAAAAACTGGGAGCGATTGTCTGCCCCTGCGGTCCGCTGAACAAAGAACATGAACTTGAATACCAATTGAGCGACTTGCAAGCTCGGGTCATTGTTGCTGCTAAAGACTTATTGAAAATTGTTGAAAACGTCAGAGAAAAAACAGCCATAACGCATGTGTTTGGTGTCCGGTATCAAGACCTCTTACCTGCTTCACCGAGCATCGATTTGCCCGCAGATCTCAAAGCTTTGCAGAACAGCGACAAGCATTTGCCAGAAGGTGTGGAAGACTTCTTGGACGTCATGAACAGCAGCGTCAACGCACCTGTCGTAGAGATTGACATGGACAACGACGTGGCCTTGATGACCTACACATCAGGTACGACGGGATTGCCAAAAGGCGCCATGCTGACCTATCGCAATGCACTGTTTAAAACACATGCTTCGGTGAGCACCAAGCACATCCATGATGGCGACGTGATTTTGTCCATCGCCCCGCTTTATCACATAGCTGGAATGTTGATGGGCGTCAACATTCCCATCTATTCCGGTGCCACCACGGTGCTGTTGTACCGTTTTGATCCTTTGACTGTTTTACAAGCGATTGAGCGCCACAAAGTCAGTTGGTGGTACAGCATTGCGCCAATGAATGTGGCCGTCATGGCTTTGCCCAATGCTCGGGATTTTGATTTGAGCAGTCTGCGTCAAAACTCGGTGACGAGTTTCGGAATTATTTACACCGAGTCCTTGGCCCAGCAATGGAAGAGCTTTACCCCCAACTGTGTCTCGATGGAAGCCTCCTACGGGTTAAGCGAAACCCACACCATGGACACCTTTATGCCGGATCACGCCATCCGCTGGGGAACTCATGGAGTTCCGATTGAAGGCAATGAAATTTGCATCATTGATCCTGAAACGGGTGAGAAAAAATCAGCGGGGGAAATGGGGGAAATTATTTTGCGTAGCAAAGGGGTTTTTAAGGGTTACTGGAACAAACCCGAGGCCACCGCCAAGACCCTCAAAGAGGGATGGGTCTATACAGGCGACATGGGCAAAATCGATACGCAAGGTTATTTGACCTTCATTGGCCGCTTCAAGGAAATGATCAAGGTCTCAGGCTACAGCGTTTTTCCTGAAGAAGTTGAAGCCATTTTGATCAAGAACCCCGCTGTAGCCCAAGCGGCAGTGATTGGCGTGGAAGATGATCAAAAAGGAGAAGTGGTCAGCGCTTTCATTGTGCTTAAGCCCGGTGAGCAGCTAGATGCCGCCACCTTGATCGCGTGGTCGCGCGACAACATGGCGCTTTATAAAGTACCTCGTCATGTTCAATTTATTGCAGCTTTACCTGCAACGGGTTCTGGCAAAGTTTTGCGCCGAATGCTGAAAGATTAAGTTGATGTTCAAAAAAATCTTGATTGCCAACCGAGGCGAAATCGCTGTACGCCTGATCCGTGCAGCACATGACATGGACATCCAGAGTGTGGCCGTGATGTCGCTAGACGATGCTCAAGCCCTGCATGGTCAACTGGCTGACGCAGCGGTGAGCCTTGAAGAAACCGGTCCTAGTGCCTACCTTAACTCAGCAAAGATCCTGGCTGTTGCCAAGGAGCAGCAGTGTGATGCGATACACCCGGGCTATGGATTTTTGAGCGAACGCGCCGATTTCGCGCAAGCCTGCACTGAAGCGGGCATCACATTCATTGGACCGGATGCGTCACATTTAAAGTTATTCGGTGACAAAGCCGCAGCGAGACAATTGGCATTGGCCTGTGATGTTCCCTTGATGCCCGGTATCGACCAATCCGTGAGCCTGGCACAGGCGCAAGCCTTTTTCCAATCGCAAAATGGCGCTGGAGTGATGATCAAAGCCATTGGCGGCGGGGGCGGGCGTGGCATGCGCGCTGTATTCCAATTACAAGATCTCCCCGAAGCCTATGCCCGTTGCGTATCTGAAGCACGGTCGGCCTTTGGTGTAGATGGAGTCTACGTCGAGCGATTGATGTTGCGCGCACGGCATGTTGAAATTCAAGTCTTGGCCGATGGCGAAACCGCCATGAGTCTGGGTGATCGGGAATGCAGCTTACAAAAGCGTTTTCAAAAAGTGATTGAAATTGCGCCCAGCCCCAGCATCAGTGCAGAGATGCGAAAAGCACTTACGCAAGCAGCATTGAAAATGGCTCGCCACTGTCACTATCGCAGCCTTGGCACATTTGAATTTTTGGTGGACACACAATCGAGCGATTTACCTTGGGTTTTCATCGAAGCCAATCCACGGCTACAAGTGGAGCACACCGTGACCGAGGAGGTAACGGGATTGGATTTAGTGCAATTGCAAATTCAGATAGCCGCTGGCATGCAGCTCTCAGATATAGGTCTAGATCCTGAACATCCACCAGCTCAAAATGGCTACTCGATCCAATTGCGAATTTGTGCAGAAACGCTGCTCGCTGATGGCCAAACGCAGTCCTCAAGTGGCACGCTTTCTCGATTTGATTTGCCCTCAGGCATGGGCCTTCGGGTTGACACCCATGGTTTCACGGGGGCGTCGCCATCGCCATACTTCGACACTTTGCTCGCGAAATTAATCGTCATTACTAAATCAGGCACTTTTTCTCAAGTCGCAAAACGCGCCACCAGGGCCTTGAAAGAATGCCGTTTGGTGGGCGTTAAAACCAACCTTTGCGTATTGCAAGCGCTGGTCGAGATGCCGGAATTTGCATCCCAGGATGTCCACACCAGGTTCATTGAGGAGCACCTGAACGAGATCGTTGGCCGCGCTAATGAATTGGCACTTCAAAGCCACGTTTCGTTATTGGAGACTGCATCTGGAGAGCACTTGCCTGATGCTGTTTCCCTTCAAGATCATCAAAGGGGTGTGCGTTCGCCCATGGCTGCGAAATTAATACAGTTGCTTGTTAATGTCGGTGACGTGGTCCCAAAAGGCGCTCCTGTGGCCATCGTAGAAGCGATGAAGATGGAGCATGTGGTGCTCGCTGCCTCCTCTGGCCGTATTGGTATGGTAGTTGCAATGACCGGGGCTTATGTTGCAGCAGACGAGATGCTTGTTGTGCTGGAGCCTGCAGATGTTGACATCAAAGATGTCGTACCTGAAGGTATTCAGAATTTAAATTCCCTGCGCAATGATTTAAAGAGTGTTCAAGATCGCCACGCGTTTTTATGGGATGAAAACCGTACCCAAGCTGTTGATAAACGTCATGCACAAGGAGGGCGGACTGCTCGTGAAAACATTGCGCAACTTTGTGACGAAGGCAGCTTCATGGAATATGGCGCGCTTGCCATTGCCGCTCAAACCCGTAGGCGCAGTTTGGATGACCTTATTTCCAACACACCAGCAGACGGCATGATTACAGGTGTGGGTACGATCAATCGCGATGAGTATGGCCCAGAAAAGTCGCGCTGCGTGGTGATGGCTTATGACTACACCGTGTTAGCAGGAACGCAAGGTTCCCGCAATCATCAAAAAAAAGATCGCATGCTGGGTCTTGCACTGAAGCTAAAACTTCCTGTGGTGCTTTTTGCCGAAGGCGGCGGGGGCCGCCCCGGTGATGTCGACAAACCTGTTGTTGCGGGTTTGAACAACCATACCTTTAGTCAATACGCAGCCCTCTCAGGTCAGGTGCCAGTGGTAGGCATTGCACATGGCCGATGCTTTGCTGGCAACGCGGCTTTGCTTGGATGCAGTGATGTGATTATTGCTACTCGATCTAGCAACATTGGCATGGGTGGGCCGGCCATGATTGAAGGGGGCGGCTTAGGACGTTTCTCGCCAGAAGAAATCGGCCCCAGTGATGTGCAGTCTCGTAACGGGGTGATTGATTTGCTGGTGGAAGACGAAGTTCAAGCCGTCATCAAAGCCAAGCAATACCTATCGTATTTTCAAGGGCGTCTATCTGTCTGGCGCTGTGATGATCAGCGAAAACTGCGATTTGCAGTACCCGAAAACCGACTGCGCGTTTACGACATTCAAACAGTGATTCAGACGCTATGCGATGAAGACTCGGTCTTGGAACTGCGGCAGGAATATGGTGTGGGTATCGTGACTGCCTTCGGACGCATTGAAGGACGATCAATCGGTGTCATGGCAAATAACCCTATGCACCTAGGGGGTGCCATTGATGTAGACGCGGCCGATAAGGCAAGTCGTTTCATGCAACTCTGCAACACGCATGGCATCCCATTGTTGTCACTCACCGACACTCCTGGCTTCATGGTTGGGCCACACATCGAAGCTCAAGCACAAGTCAGGCACACCAGTCGCATGTTTGTCACTGCAGCCAAATTAGCGGTGCCATTCTTTGCCGTAGTTTTGCGTAAGGGCTACGGACTGGGCGCACAAGCTATGACAGCTGGAGGGTTTGACTCGCCTGTCTTTACGATCTCATGGCCAACGGGAGAGTTCGGTCCGATGGGTCTGGAAGGCTCTGTGCGTTTGGGTTTTCGTAAAGAACTCGAAGCTCAACCGGAGGGACCGGCGCGGGATGCTCTGTTCAATCAATTAGTGGCCGACCGTTATGCTGAAGGCAAGGCCGTCAACATGGCGCAAACACTAGAAATTGATGCTGTGATTGACCCCTTTGAAACCCGAAATTGGCTTGTACGCGGACTCGATAGCACCACAATTCTCAAGGGACAATCGGGTAACGCATTCATTGACACTTGGTGAAATAAAAATTTTCATTAATCCACAATGGTTCAAGCTTCATTTGAAAACCTCAATTGATTGGGTGTTGTCACCAAAGGAGAGAGTCACTTGCCAGTGGTCTCTGGAGTGAAGGTTAACTCTGCTCTTTGAGCCCTAAGTGCCGGTCGAACGTCAAGGCACGAAGAAAAACTCGCCGACGGCTTGGTCGTACAGGGCAGGGGTCTGCTCATGTCCGACGCCCTTGGCAAGGGTCACCACTTCGTTGCGCACATTGCGCAGCACACGGTCAACAGAAACCCCGGGCTTGACCATTTCTTTCAGGAAGATGCGCGTGAACAAACCATTTTTGTTTTTGTCATTGGTCCCGAGTTTGTCCAAGGCCTGCTGGCCTGAACCCGCTGAGAACATGATCATCTGGCCCGTGGCGGCAGATGTGGGTGCCAGCCCGCGGCCACCGATGGCGCGGCTTTGACCTTTGAAAGGGTTGTCTCGGCAGGCATCAATCACCGCCAAGGCAAACTTGGTTTTCTTTTCTTGCAGATCGTCCAGCACTTTTTGCAACTGAATGGCTTCGTCCTTGACTTGTTCTTCATGGTCACCCTTGATGTCGGTGGGGAGCAAATAGTTGGCCGATCCCAGTTGCACGCCATGTCCGGCAAAGAAGAACAGCACTTCATCCCCGCCTTGGATATTCAGACGGAAGTCGCGCAGGGCTTGTTTAAAAGCCTTCTCATTCAGGTTTAAGTGTTTGGACACTTTGAAACCCACGCCCTCCAGCGCTTTGGACATGGCTTCGGCGTCTGCTGCTGCGTTTTGGAGTTTAGGCACGTCGGTGTACAAGTCGTTGCCAATGATGAGCGCTTTGCGATTGGCATAGACTGGCTTGGCCGTGGGTTTGGGCGCAGCGGCCAAGGGTGTTACAGGTGGTTTGTTGGCGACCGCTGCTGCAGATGCCGCATTGGCAGCTTGCAGCTTGTTCAACATCTCCCGCATTTGGTCAAGTTGGGCTTTGAGTTCTCTGGTTTCGCGCTCTTGGGCACTTGGGCTGCTCGGCGCTGGTAAAGGTGAGGAGATGGCAGCGGCTGGCGCAGGCGGTGGCTTGGGTGCTGGTGCTGCAGTGATTCGGGGTTTTTCAAGTTCACGCAGGATTTCCTGAGTGCGTGCATCGTGTAATTTATCAGCCTCTAAGCGTTCAGTCTCTTCTGTGGAAGGCAAAGTCGGTTGGTTTGCTGAAGCAACAGTGGCGCTGGATACATCCGTTTTGTAGTTCAGTGCCAGAATCGGCTGTGGTTTTTTATTGAAGAAAGACTGTTGCGCAGACTCCATCAAAATATTGGCCCAGCCCTCGAGCAATTGATGCTCGGAAGAAATGCGCCCTGCTTTGTAATCGCTGCTGAATTTGACACTGGAAATACCAGCAGGTGGAAGCATGAACACGTCATAACGCAATGCGAAACCACCATATTGCTGAACAGCAAATTCAGCTTGAATGAAGTTTCTTGTTTTGATTGTTGGGACAGAGCTCAAGCCCGCCATCACATTGGAGGGCCAATACAAATTGTTTTCATTTTTCCGACGGCCGATCCAAGGATCAAGGCCATCAGGAATGCCTAAAAATCGAGAGCATTTGTTAACGAGTTGACTGCTGATGGTGCCGTGGCGGTTGACTAAAAATGCAATGTCAGGTTCTTTGGGATTGTTACAAGGCGTGTTACCCCAATGCCTGGGTATGTCAGAGGTTCTGATCACCACTGCGGCGAATGGTGAGCGCAGATCCAAATTTTTTAGAACCGTCACATGCCATTTGTGGAGTTCATTAGGAGCCCCTGTTTGCGTTACCGCGGTGGCCTGCCATTGACCTTCAGGCAAGGGAACGCTCGCACCCGAACCCAGCGGCAATACTTTTTCAAACCTTGCACCGACCGCAGGCTGGGCTTGAGCCAGCCCAATTAAAAAACAGGTCAGAAGGCTTGTGACAAACAGTTTGAAGAGAGACATTTCAATCTTTAAAAATTCATTTACACAATATATCAGTAAAAAAATTATCGCAGTCTGAGGCTGCTAAAAAGTCAATCAGGCCAAAAGCCGCAGTGATCCAGCAGCCACAGAGCGGCTGCTTCGCAGTCGTCAGGGGCTGCAGGGTAAGGGTGCTCCGGAGCCAGTCGGTAATGCACACTGAGCACCGCCACTTGTGCATGGTCCGCCAGAGCCAACAGCATGGTGTCTTGCATGTCAGCGCCGCCAATGACCCAACCGCCGCCATGCAGGTGCAGGTAAACGCCACGCGCTTGGCCTTGGGCCGGCAGAAATTCACGCAAGCTCAAGGGGCCTGCTGGCCCATCGATGGTTCGTGTGCTGGCACGCTCACTGAAAATCACCGGCGGAAATACGCCTGCTCCCTCGCGTTGGTTCTGGCGAAATGTGGGCGCGCCAATCTCCCATCACTTTGGCATAGCAGCCATCGCTTGGGCGATCTGTGCGTTTCGCTGTTGAATTTCTGGTGGGATGTTGCCAGGGTGCAGCAAGGCAGGATCCGGGTAGGTGTTCATGGCATGCAATTGGTTTGCAATAAAGGCATAAAGCGGGCAAACGATAGGCTGACCCGCTCTTGGATTGAAACCATCAGCTCAATTGCAAATTGGCCGACTTGACGGCATCACCCAACCACTGCAAGTCTTTTTCGATGATTGCTTTGAATGCGGAACCCCCTGCAAATCGGGCATTCAAACCCAATGGCATGTAGCGCTGAGACAAGGCCGGGTTATTCACGGCAACGCTCAAGGCTTTTTCCAGTGTCTCGATGACAGCTGCTGGTGTGCCAACAGGTGCCGCAAGACCACCCCAGTAATTCACCGTAGGAATATCCAGCCCCTGCTCTTTGGCTGTGGGCAATTCAGGCAAGAAGCCAATGCGTTGTTCCGTCAGGGCAATCACAGGTTTGATTTTGTCTTTGAACTGGATGATCAGTGGCGCTGGCAATGCCATGGCCTGGATCTCCCCTTGGGCAAGAGCCAAGGCACCATCTGGGCCACCTTTGAATGGAATGTTGTTCCCGGTGATGCCGACACGTTGCATGATGCTGACCATGCTCAGATGCTCCATCGAACCGGGTCCTGTGGAGCCGTAATTGAGCTTGCCGGGGTTGGCCTTTCCCCAAGCCACCATTTCTTGTGTGGTCTTGAACGGCGCGTTGTTGGCAATGCACAGCATGGCATCTGTAGAGCCCATCAACCCAACGGGAATGAGCTGTTTGAGCATGTCAAAGCGTTTGAGCGAAGCCTGCACGGCGCACATGGTGGCGTTCAGGTGAATCAGTGTGTAGCCATCTGCTGGAGCGCTGGTGATGGCCTGGATGCCGATTTGATAAATGCCACCGGGTCGGTTCTCGACCACAAGGCTTTGCCCCAGCGGTTGTTGCAGGAATTCACTCAAGATGCGCACCGACACATCGGCCGCACCGCTTGCAGGCAGGGGCACGATGATGCGAACGGGCTTGTTGGGAAAAGCTGCTTGCGCTGCTGCAATCAGGGGCATGGGTAGCAAGCTGGCCCCTATCGCTTGCAGGGTTTGGCGGCGCGTGAGTGCTTTGGTCATTTTTTGTCTCCTGGTTATGGTGGTAAAAATCTAGGCAGATTGAGAAAAAAACTCATTTAAAAATCAAAGAGCCGTCATCGAAGGTGGCGACTGGAAGATCGTTCTTTTCTATCGAGTAGTCTTGCAAGTGCAACCAGGGTGCACGATCGCCTTGGCATGGCAACTGGTGCATGCTCCTGGCCAGGTACCCTGGATTGAAGTTGTCAGTTCGCACCCAAGGGCTCAGAAGCATGTCTTGGTCTTCAGGTCGAAGCTCAGGCACCACACTGCGTAATTCGTGTTTGTCCATGTGCTGCACAAGCTTGCAGAAAAAGTCACCCAGCAAGTCGGCGCGCAGCGTCCAGCTGGCACGGAAATAGCCGAACACCCACAGCAAATTGGGCAAGCCCGTGAACATGGCACCACGCCAAGTGACGCTGCCCGCAAAGTCCAGCGGCTTGCCATCGACATGGAAAGCAATGTCACCCAATACGTTCAGGTTGAAGCCAGTGGCTGTGACCATCACATCTGCGGACACGGTCTCGCCGTTGCTCAAACGAATGCCCTCCGGCACGAAGCGCTCAATCTGGCCGGTCACTACACTGGCCTGTCCGGTGCGTATGGCTTTGAAGAGGTCGCCATTGGGCACGAAAGCCAGGCGCTGCTGCCATGGTCGGTAACTTGGCTTGAAATGGACATCGGCCAAGTGTGCGTGTTCGGGGCCGAGTGCGTCTCTGACGGCGGTGAGCAGTTCAGCCGCCACAGCATCGGGCGCTTGGACGCAGAGCCGCTGCAAGTTGGCTTGGTCGAGCAGGACCTTGCGGCGAACAATTTCGTGGGTCCATTCGTGCGGTATGTCCAGTGCGCGCAGCGTATCGGCCAGTTCGTTGGCGTTGCGTCCTGTGGCAAACCAAGTGGGAGAACGCTGCAGCATGGTGACGTGTGCACAGCGGCCAGCCAGGGCCGGTACCAGCGTTGCGGCGGTAGCGCCCGAGCCGATCACCACCACGCGCTGACCGGTCAGGTCGAGGTCTTTCGGCCATTGCTGCGGGTGCATGATGCGACCGGTAAAGTCGTCCATGCCTGGCCAATCAGGGGTGTAGCCCTCGGCGTGCCGGTAGTAACCCTGGCACATCCATAAAAACTGACAGCGTACTTGGCGGATGACAGGGTTGCCCTCGGCCGGCATGTGCAGGATTTCGACTTGCCAGCAGGCTTGGGCAGAAGACCAATGAGACGAGGTGACACGGTGTCGGTAATGAATTCGACCGGACAGGTCGTGTTCGCCGATGACCTCGTCCATGTAGTTCAGGATCTGATCGCCGGTGGCGATCGGGTCGCCGCGCCACGGCTTGAATCGGTAGCCAAAGGTGAACAGGTCGCTGTCCGAGCGGACGCCGGGATAAGTGTGAGTTAGCCAAGTGCCGCCGAAACTGGCCTGCGCCTCGACCAACGCAAAACGCTTGTCCGGGCACTGTTGCTGCAGGTGGCAGGCGGCGCCCACGCCAGAGATACCGGCGCCGATGATCAGCACATCCAATTGCTCGGGCAACAGGTTCATGTCGGGCGCCTCGCTCATGTGGGGATGCGCACCATGAGTTCGGTGAACCCCCGCACAAAGGGTGAACGCACCCGCACCGGTTCGGCCACGACTTCAATGACGGGAAAGCGCTTTTGAATTTCTTCCCACAAGATCCGAAGTTGCATCTCGGCCAAGCGGTTGCCCACACAGCGGTGGATGCCAAAGCCAAAAGACAAGTGCTGGCGCGCACGAGGACGGTCAATGATGAACTGGCTCGCGTTGGGGATGGCCTCCTCGTCGCGGTTGCCCGAGAGATACCACATCACCACCTTGTCGCCTTTTTGGATGTGTTTGCCGCCCAGTTCAGTGTCTTGCAAGGCGGTTCGGCGCATGTGGGCCAGCGGCGTCTGCCAGCGAATGATTTCCGAAACCATGTTGTCCACCAAGGCCGGATTGTTTCGCAGCTTGTCCCATTCGGCCGGGTTGTTGTGCAGGGCCAGCAGGCCGCCCGTCATCGAGTTGCGTGTGGTGTCGTTGCCGCCCACAATGAGCAAAACCAGATTGCCCATGAATTCCTGTGGAGACATGTTCCGGGTTTCCGGGTTGTGGGCCATCATGGAAATCAGGTCAGAGCCAGGACTTGCGTTGACGCGCTCATTCCATAGGCGGGTGAAATAAGCCGCCATCTTGTGCAGTTCGGCCAAGCGCTCTTCACGCGTCAGCGCGTTGGGATCTATGTCTTTGTTGGAAGTTGCCACGTCTGACCAGTGGGTCAACAGATGACGGTCCTTAAGCGGAAAGTCAAACAGGGTGGCCAGCATCAGTGTGGTGAGTTCGATGGAAACATGGTCTACCCAGTTGAAGGTCTCGTTACGCGGCAGGCCATCGAGAACTTGACAGGTTCTCTCGCGGATCATGCTCTGTAAATTGGCCAGATTGCCCGGCGCGACAATGGGCTGAACAGCCTTGCGTTGCACATCATGACGCGGCGGGTCCATGGCGATGAACATCTGCAACTTCGCTTCACCCGGTGGTGGCTCGGTGATGGCAATCCCACCGTTTGTCCAGTCTGAAGAGTAAATGCCGTGGTGGGTGTCCACGTGCATGATGTCCTGGAAACGGGTTACTGACCAATAGGATCCGTACAAAGCGCTGTTGCAGTGATGGACAGGATCGTCACGACGAAGACGTTCGAAATAATGACCAACGGTGTCGTTCTCAAAATAATCAGGAGAGCCGGGATCGATCTGTTCGATCGGCATGGCAAAGGCTTCGGCACGGGCTGAAGCCTGAATTTCGGCGTGTGACAGTTTCATGTTGTTTTCCTTGAGTCTGTGCTTAGCCTCAGTGCTGGCATTCGGGCATATGGACTTCGATGCCGTCGAGCTCGGTGGTCATGATGATCTGGCAGGCCAATCGGGAGGAACCACTACGCTCGTTGGTGAATTCAAGAATGTCGTTCTCATTTTTTTGCATGACGGGCAGGCGCTCAGCCCAGGGCGCAGACACGAACACGTGGCAAGTGGCGCAAGCGCACTGGCCGCCGCAATCCCCATCGATGCCCGGTACGGCGTTGTCGGTGGCAGCGCGCATCAGGTTTTCGCCAATGGGGGTCTCAACGCTGCGGCGAGTACCGTCAAAGCTGATGAAATGGACTTGGGACATGGACAAAAATCTTTCTGAAAAAAACGGAATTCAGGCATCGGCAGACTTGCGCATGGCTTCGATCTGTTCGCGTGACACGCCGAGTGCTTGGCTCATGGGGCTTGTTGTATGAGGATCCCAACTGTGGCGCGGGCCGATGGTGATTCCGCCATCCACCGTGATATGGGTGCCAGTGACAAAGCGAGCGGCATCACTGGCCAAATACAGGGCAGCCTCGGCAATGTCTTGTGGCTGACCGGCACGGCCAATCGGATTGGCGCTGCTGCTGTGCTCACTTACACGATGTGCCAGTTCTTGAGAGGCCTGTTGGTCCATGCCAAACAGTCCCCCGAAGATGCGCGTGGCAATGAAGCCCGGCACCACAGCGTTGATGCGAATATTCAAGGCGCAGAGTTCGGCCGCTGCCACTCGGGTGTAATGCAGCACCCCCGCCTTGGCCACCGAATAGGCCAGCGGGGCGTAGCCAGATTGCAAGGCCGAAATGGACGATGTGTTGACAATGGCCCCTGCGCCGCGTTTGATCATGTGGGGCACGGCGTAGCTGGTTCCTGCAGCTACAGAGCGCAACAAAAGGTTCTGGGTGTTGTCCCAAGCTTGCGCATTGAAAGCCTGAACGCCACCCATGGTGCCTATGCGACCTGCGTTGCTGAACAGGATGTCCAGCCCACCAAAATGCTCGGCCGCACTGTCGATGGCGGCGCGCAATTCATCGAGCTGGGTCACGTCACAATGCGCAAAGTGCAGCTGGCCTGCGTATTGCCGTTGCAATTGTTCGCCCACATCGTCCTGTACATCTGCCGCCACCACTTGCGCGCCTTCGGACAAAAACAGCTCGGTTGTGGCCAAGCCGATGCCTGAGCAGGCGCCCGTGATCACGGCGACTTTGTTTTGGAGTCGTTTCATGGGTCGCTCCATCAGTCGAAGACGATTATGTTTCGGGCGATGCCGCCGCGCTGCAGAGCAGAAAAGCCGTCGTTGATTTGCTCAAGCTTGAGTCGGTTCGAAACCAGCTGGTCGAGCTTCATCCGGCCCTGCATGTGAAATTCGACCAAGCGGGGAATGTCCAGGCGAAAGTGGTTGGAGCCCATCATCGTGCCTTGAATGCGGCGCTCGCGCAGAAAGTCAAAACCGTGCAGCTCGATTTTGGTCCCCAGCGGAATCATGCCCACAATGGTGGACAAACCTCGAGGACGCAGCATGGCAAACGAAGCTTCGGTGGTGGGCTTGAGGCCAATGCACTCGAATGCGTAGTGCACACCGCCTTGGGTCATCTCGATGATCTTGGCGACCATGTCTGGGTCTTTGGCATCCATGCTATCGGTCGCACCGAAAACCTTGGCCAACGCCAGCTTGGCCGGATCGATGTCGATGGCAATGATGCGTGCAGCACCGGCCAGATGGGCCGCATGAATGGTGGACAGGCCCACGCCACCGCAGCCAAGCACAGCCACCGTGGTGCCAGGCTCCAGTTGTGCACTGTGGACCACCGAGCCATAGCCTGTAAGAACCCCGCAACCCAGCAGTGCCGCTAAGTCTAAGGGCATGTCTGCGCGTATTTTGACCACAGCATTTTCGTGCACCAACATTTGCTCAGCAAAAGTTGAGAGGTTGAGGAATTGATTGAGATGTTCGCCCTTCCAGCGCAGGCGTTTGGCCACGCCGGGTGGCATCTTGACTGCGGTGTTGCTGCAGATGGTTTGGTGACCCGTCACGCAATACTCGCAATGGCCACAGAAAACCGACAAGCAGGTGACCACATGGTCGCCGGGCTTGACGTGGGTGACATCTTCACCGACCGCTTCGACCACACCTGCGGCTTCATGACCAAGTACGGCGGGCACTGGCGTGGGGTATTTGCCTTCGATGAAATGCAAGTCACTGTGGCAAAGCCCGCTGACACGGGTACGCACCAGCACTTCGTTGCGCTTGGGTTTTTCGATCTCGATGCGCTCGATGGTCATAGGCTGACCTGGGCCATGAAAAACAGCGGCTTTCATGTCATTTGCTCCTGTGGGTTGTGACTTTTTTCTTGGGGGGTGCGATACGTAAGCGTCTCTTTTTTTGCTGCGGTATGGCGGGTGTTGGTAGCTTGACCTTCATGCAGTGCATGACCACTTCAAACAGCCAATGGCTGAGGTTAGGGTCATGCAAGGGTAAGTGGTTGACCGGGTGCGTAATGCTGTTGACCAAATGTCCACTGATGATCTGGAAGCCGACGAGCAGTTGCTGTCGAGCTTCTTCTTGATTTGGTTTTCTTGATTTACTGAGGATCAATTCAATGTAGTGATCGTGCAGCTTCAACCCGTTGTCCCGCACGGGTTGCCAGTCATCGCTGTCATTGATGCTGTACTGCACGGCCGCGCGAATAATGCTTTCGTAAAGCCGGTTGGTTTCTACGTAATGGTCTACACAGTGGCGTACCGTTTGAGCCAAGGTGAGGTCTTTGACACTTTCTTGGGTCAGATTGGCGTGCAGGTCTATTTCTAAGGTTTCGCTGATGCTTTCAATGAGGAATTTGAAAAAAGCCTCTTTGTTGCGAAATCTCAGATAGAAGGAACCCACAGAGCATCCTGCTTGGGCAGAAATTTGCGCAATGGAAATATCATCAAAAATCCCGTCGCGCAACAAATCAAGACCTGATTGCAGCAGTTTTTCGTGGGTTTGCTCGGACCTATGTTGCTTGGCCGGAAAAGCCTTGACGACAGCCTCGGTGTTTTTTTTTCCGATGTTAGACGTCTGCTTTCTGGACGTTACCGCGGCAGTAAATGGGAGGGTGGACAAATGCGGCTTTCAAAACCAAAATAAAGAACATGAATTCTGGTTCACAATAATTCCGCCGGGCAGCACTTGTCAAGCGTCAGATTTAAGAACCAAGGGAAAACCATGTGTTTGATTTCAATCGGCTCGCAGATCATGTGATCTAAAAGGGTTCGCAAAGCGCCTTTTTCGTATCCATTTTTAACGACCAAACTTCGTCATCTAGCCCAACTTGTTGTCGCTCCCACTTATGACCTCTGACGTACCTGCTCCCAAGCCTGAAGAAAACCTGGCGACTGAAATTCCTCAACCCGCCTCGATGCACACCCGTGCCTGCCAAGCCGCCCAGCGTCTGCATTTGCCCTTGCACGACGACCGTGCATTTGACGATGCGCGCCGGGGCCTGGTGGCGCCCTTGCCGCCCGAAGGCGTGCTGCGCCCCAACGGACGCCCGGTCTGGAACCTACAGGCCTACGGTTTTCTGGCCAATGAACAAGCGCCCGACAGCGTACACCCCGGACTGTGGCGGCATGCCCGCCTCAATATGGTCACCGGCTTGTTCAAGGTCTGTGAGCGCGTTTACCAAGTGCGCGGCATGGACTTGGCCAACATGACCATTCTGGAAGGCGACACAGGGCTGATCGTCATCGATCCGCTCACGTCTACGCAAGTGGCCGCTGCGGCGCTGGCCTTGTACCACCAGCATCGGCCACAGCGGCCGGTGGTGGCGGTGGTTTACACCCACAGCCATGTCGACCATTTTGGCGGCGTGCGCGGTGTCATTGACGAGGCCGATGTGCTGGCAGGTCGCGTGCAGGTGATTGCACCAGTGGGCTTCATGGATGACGCCATCAGCGAAGCCGTGATGGCTGGCAATGCCATGACACGGCGTGCCCTGTTCCAGTACGGCGCTTTGCTGCCACGTGGCGAACGTGGTCAGGTGGATGCGGGACTGGGCAAGGCGGTGTCAGCCGGTACCGTCACGTTGATTGCGCCCAATCGGCTGATCACCCAAGCAGTGGAAAGCTTCGAGGTGGATGGCATCGAATGTGTCTTCGAGCTGACACCGGGGGCTGAAGCACCAGCCGAGATGATCATCCACCACCCGGGCCTGCGCGTGCTCAATATGGCCGAGATTACCAGCCACAACTTTCACAACCTGCTGCCCCTGCGCGGTGCCCAGGTGCGCGACGCCCGTGCCTGGGCGGGCTATTTGGCGGGTGCTCGCCAACGTTATGCTGCTCACAGCGATGTGCTGATTGCTCAGCACCACTGGCCGGTCTGGGGCAGTCAGTCCATGAGTGAGTACCTGTTGCGCCAGCACGATCTTTACAAGTTCGTGCATGACCAGACATTGCGGTTGATGAACCACGGGCACACCGGTGGCGACATCGCCGAAGCCATTCGCTTGCCAGAGGTACTCCAGCAGGATTGGTCGACACACAGCTTTTATGGTCACCTCAAGCACAACGTGAAGGCCGTGTACCAGCGCTACTTGGGTGCCTACGAAGGCCATCCGGCTTTTCTGGATCCGTTGCCGCGTGAAGCACAGGCCCGCAAGACCCTCGAATACATGGGCGGCGTAGAAGCCGTGCTGGACAAGGCCCGCGCCGACCTGGCTGCAGGTGAATACCGTTGGGTGGCCGATATTTGCGCCCGGATTGTGTGGGTGGATCCGGCTTGCACCGAAGCGCGGCGTTTGTGCGCCCAAGCCATGGAACAAATGGGGTATCAGACCGAGTCATCCACCTGGCGCAATGCTTACCTGCAAGGCGCCCGCGAGTTGCGCCAGGGGCCGCCGCGCATGGGGTCGGGTATGGCGGCCAGCCGCGACATGATTCGTGCGCTGCCCCTGTCGGATTATTTTGATTATTTGGCCATGCGCCTGAATGGACCTCGCGCAGCACGGCACCGTTTGGTGATGCAGTGGCTGTTCACCGAAACAAACGCCAGCCATGTGTTGACCTTGGCCCATGGGGTGTTACGCCATGCCTGCGAAGAGCCTGTCGGCGAGGTGGATGTGCAGTTGCGCCTGAGCCGAGCCACACTGGATGAAATTTCACTTGAGCAGCTGAGTTTTTCCGAGGCGCTGGACAGCGAACGAATACAGCTGAAAGGCCCGCGGGAAGCTTTTGAAGCGTTCCTGAGTCTGCTCGATACCTTTGACCGTGGTTTTGCAATTCTGGAGCCGCTGCCTCCGATCAGTGGTTTCTCAGGCACCTAAAAAACATTCGATTGATCAGACCCAGATGATCTGACCCGGCTGAGCGTACCAACAGTTCAGACTTTGCCCGATGCTGGTCTCGATGGCGCTGCGCTTGATTTTCAGCGTGGCCGTCATGCACCCGTTCTCAATGGTCCATGGCGCGTTCATGACCACCAGCATGCGCAACTGATCGTGATCGTTCAGTGCGGCATTGGTGTCTTCCAGCAGTCGTGCCAGCTCGAGTTCAATTTTTTCGCGCATGGCAGGGTTCTGGCGCTGAGCCTGGTGTTGCTCTGACAGCTGAACCAGGGCGCAGGCAGCGCTCTGACCGGTGCCACACACCACACTGAGTTCGATCATCGGGTGGTTGTTCAATCGGCTCTCGATGGGTGCAGGGGCCACATATTTGCCCTTGGCCGTCTTGAACAGCTCCTTGATCCGCCCTGTGAGTTTGAGCATGCCGTTGGGCTCGAAATGTCCGCAATCTCCTGTTCGGAAATAGCCGTCATCGGTGAAAGCCTCGGCCGTCAGGTCAGGCCGCTTGTAGTAACCCACCATGCAGCCAGGGGACTTGACCAAAATTTCACCTTCGGGCGATAACCGCGATTGAACGCCCGGAAGTGCGCGCCCGACATAGCCCGGTTGGTTGTACTGCGGCAATGAGCCATGTGAATACGCAAAGTCTTCGGTCGTCGCGTAGCCTTCCATCAGGTCCAGGCCCAGCTTGCGGTACCAGGCAATCAGCTCGGCCGAGATGGGCGCCGAGCCGCTGCCGGCCGACACCACGGCGTCCAGACCGAGCGATGCCAACACCTGCTTGGCGACCACCTGACCTTTGACTGGGTCGGCTAGCGCTGCGTCAAGCTTTTCTGCCGGAATTTTTGCGAACACACCATGTTGGAACTTGAGCCACAACCTTGGCACTGAAATGAAGGAGTTGGGCCGTGCGCGCTTGAGGTCGTCCACAAAAGTGGCCAGCGATTCGGAAAAGAAGACCTGCACATTGCCCGCCACCAGCGACCAGCAGGCGATCTTTGAGCGCTCGAATATGTGGGACAGTGGCAGGTAAGACAAGACCCGGTGTTGTGACGGGTGGCCTGTGCGCTCGTTGATCAACGCCATCGTGCGTTCGGAGGCATCGCTGATGCCGCCAAAGCTGTGCATGACCCCCTTGGGTTCGCCAGTCGAACCAGATGTGTACGCCAGCAGTGCCAGATCCTGCGAATCGCGCGTGATGCGCCCGTTCAAGGCTTCGGTGCTGGCCACGATGTCTTCCCAGCAGGGCAGGTCGGGCTGTTGTGCGAGGGCATCTGACAGGGGTAATGCAATGCATGGCAGACCCTCGGGGACGCCTGTTCGCTGTCTGGCCCAGTTGTCGAGTTTGCCCACAAAAAGCAGGCGCGTCTCGCTGTGCTCCAGGACGAAGCGAAGGTTGTCGGCCGACTCGGTTGGGAACAAGGCCACCGTTGTGCCACCGGCCAACCAAATTGCCAGCTCGGCCATGATGAAATGGGCACAGTTCTTCGTGATTAGACCAATTCTGACGCCCGGCTCGAAACCTTGCGACTGCAAGTGCCGCGCCATGCGTCGTGCCTCATCGAGTGTTTCGCGCCAGGTGTAATCACGCACTTGCCCCTGGCCCAAAGGCTGGGTCAGGTAGACCTGGTTAGCCCGCTGAACTTCGTGGTCCTGAACATGGTCAAGGATCAGACGGCATGTGGACACTGCTGGTGTAAGGTGGGTGGTCATCAGTGACGGCGGGTTGGAAGATGTCAGGTTCATGGCGCAGGCATTCCGGTCAGGCCTATCCTCAGGCGCTGTCCTTGACCAACTCGATCAGTGGGTAGTTGTAAAGACCACTCTGATGAACTTCGTGGGGCAGGTACAGGCGCAGGGCAACGTAAAAAGTATCAGCCGGCGCGGGCAACCAGTTGCTGGTCTGTGGGGGTGGCGTGTGGCCTAGCCAGATCGTCAAACCCCCATCGGGGTCGGTGCATAACCCGGCCGTGCGGTCGCCAATGGCGTAGCGCTGCAGCGGGTTGTCCACGAACAGGTAATCGCTTTTGCGGTAAAGGCTCAGCGACCAAAAGGCATCGACCTGTGGCAAGCCCCCTGGTGCGAAACGCAGGCGGTAACGGTGACGTCCGTCCAGTGGGTGGCCCTGACTGTCGCGGTGCGCCATCTGGTAGATGACTTCCTGTGTACCCAGTAGACCAATGTAGCAACGGGCCACGCGCGCTCGGGTGAACCAGTCGCGGCCATAGTGGTCAGTGACTTCGACCGAGGCATTCCAACCCCCCACTAAATCGGAAGAAGCGGGCGCATCCAGTTCGCTCAGAATCTCGGACAAGGTTTGTTGCAACAAGGGCAAGTCGGCCTGTGATTTGTCCAGCCCCGCTCCGATGCCCAAAGCTGCGAAGCGCGCAAGGTCGGCCGTTTCATCAGCGGGTGGTGGGTAAATGGACAGCTGTCGATTGACCACCTCTACGAAGGTGGCGGCGTCGCCCAGCTTGTCTTGCCCATTCAGGCTGCATGTCACCCTAAGGGCCGCGGGCTCTCCATCCAGAGTGGTCAAGCGAAAGGCGTCCTGAAGTGCGTGAACCGGGGCCAGATCCTCGTGGGGCAGGGCCAGAATGCGGCCGATCAGCCACACCGTTGGGGTGGCGCAGGCAATGGGCAAAGTCCCGGCAGGCGCAGTGCCTTGCCAATCGGGGCCGTGCAAGAAAAACCTGTGGGCGGCATTTCCGTTCGATCGCGTGCCCAGGTGCGCAAAAGGGTTGGTGTAGAAGTCCAACAGGCCCAGCACATAGTAGCGCTCGCCAGTGTCCGGGGTGTGCAACAACAAAGGCCCGTTCGACAGATCGATCCAGGTACTGGTGTAGAGGGTGTCGGCGTTGGGTGTGACCACGCGGCGGTCTTTGGCATTGAGCAGTTGGCGCGTGTGTGAAAACACATTGGCCCAGCGGCGTTTCGATTCGGGACCACCTTGGGGGTCGGCAAACTGCCCCTGCGTGTTTTTGCGTGGACTGCTGGCTGCTTGCATTCGTGCTGTTTCATACAAGGGCAGCGTGTAGAGGATGGCCTCTCTGGCCAGTTCGTTGCGATTCATGGGTTCAACTTTCTTTGACGCGCTGCACGGGGGGGAGGACATATTCACCACTCAGCATCTCTTGGCGCGGGTGGTACATGCGCAAAATCAGGTAAAAAGATCCGCTTGGCGCAGGCAACCAGTTGGCATCGCCTTCGGCGGGACGATCGTGCTGGATTTGCAGCGTGAGCGAGTTGTCTTCATTGCGACGCAAGCCCTGGGTGCGGTCGCCAATGGCATAGCGGCCCAGTGGGTTGGCGGCGAAATAACGGTCTTCGCCATAGAGCGATACCGACCAGAAAGCGTCTGCCGGGGGCATGTGGCCACCCTCAAAGCGCAAGGTGTAGCCATGTTGACCGTTCAGGGGTTCACTGTCGGCGTCAAAGTCGGCCTGTGCATAGAGGGTCTCGGTGGCCGCTAACGCACCCAAGCCCTTCATGGCCACCGTGGCACGCATCAAAATGTTGTCGCCCCAGACTCCCAAATGGGGGCTCCAAGTCCAGGGCTTTCGTGTCAGGTTGACGGTGTGCTGCTCGACCAGTTGCATCCCTTCCGAGTGGGCTTGTCGCAAGCCGTCTCGTACACGCTGGCTGCTGCGCTCCAGCGCATCAAGCCCGCCAGGGGGCAAGCGCAAGCTGCGCATCAGCGGGCGCAGGTCACTGGCGTTGGACGGTACCCCGATCTCATCGACCGCCTGCAGCAAGTTGGCAAAGAAATCGTCGGCTGCATTGCCGCTGTCATGCCACTGGTGCACGCATGAAGGGCGCGGCCCGCTGCCTTGCAACTGCACGCCATCTGAAAATGCTCGTGCTTTGGGCACATCGGAGACATCGCCCACCAACGCACGCCCCAGCAGCCAGACCAGACGGGTGGGGCAGCGCACCACGCGCGCCGGGTCTACACCCGCTGGCATGGGGTCCTCGGTGTGGATCAACCACCAGTCAGCGCCTTCGGGTGGCGTGTTGCGCAGGCCAACGTTGTGAAAGTTCTCGCTCCAGGCATCGAGCAGCTGCACCACGTAGTAGCGGCCGTGGTTTGGTGGAATGTGCAGGCGAACCGGGGAATCGCTGATCCATACCCAAGCGTTGTAATACAACAGATCACAAGAGGGCGTGACGATGTCGCGGTCTTCGTGGGTCCAAGGCCTGTCGCTGCCGTGGAATTTTCCGAATGGGCCACGGCCAAAAGCCGGGGTGGCTTGTGGGTTGCTTTGTACCTGGCAGGTCCGCAGCACTTCGAGCAGAGGGTAGACCCACAACACCAGGGGCTTGGCCATGGCTGCGGCAACAGCAGTCTGCGGTGATTGATTTTGTGAATTTGTATTCATGTTTCCAGCGTAGTCACTTCAAACCCGTCTGACAACATCAAAAACCCTGTCAATGGCACGCTGGTGACAGCTTGAGGGTCACGTGCAAGACAGCTGTAACAAGCTGCGGTTTTCGCTCTTGGCAGGGCTCCACCTCCCGCAGCTCAGGCGGGTGTTTGAATGACAATTCGCAAGGCGACTTCTGTCTGTCAGCGTTGCAACTGGATCAATGCATCGGCTGCCACAACACCCTGACCCGCGGGTTTGACAAACAAGGGGTTGATGTCGATGCCCGAGATGTGTTCGCCTACGTCTTGTGCCAAAGCCGCCAGCGCCAAGATGGTGTCCACCAGCGCGTGCACATCGGCCTTGGGCTGACCGCGTGCACCGTCGAGCAAGGCGAAGGTGCGGATCTCGCTCACCATGGCCTCGGCTTCACTGCGGGTGATGGGCAATATCCTGAAGCTCACGTCACGCAGCACCTCGGCGTAGATGCCGCCCAAACCGAACATGATCGCCAGTCCAAACAGCGGATCATTCGTGACACCCAGGATCACCTCGACCCCGCCAAGGACCATGGCTTGCACCAGCACCCCGTCGATGTTGGCGTGGGGTGCGTGATGCTGTGCATTGCGAAGGATCTCGTCGTAAGCTTGGCGCACGGCATGGGCATCGCGCAGCCCGATGCGCACGCCGCCGGCTTCGGTCTTGTGCGCGATGTCGGGCGAGACCACTTTCAGGGCGACAGGGAAGCCGATGGCAGTGGCCTGCTGTACAGCCTCATCGGCGCTGTTGGCCAGGGCTTCGGCAGTGACCGGGATGCCATAGTCGGCCAGCAACTGCTTGGCCTCGTATTCGGTCAGGTCGTTATGAGCGCAGGCCAGCTGTTGGCGCCGCAACGGGCGTGAGCAGTTGAGCATCGGCTCCCGCGCACGCTCAGCTTCGCGACGGCAGGCAGCGACAAATTGCCACATGGCCCCCATGCCGGTGGCACAGCGAACCGGGGTGTCATAGCGTGGCACACCCGCTTCCAGCAACGCGTCGTACCCGGCCTGCGTAGAGGCGGTGTCGGCGGTCCAAGACACCAGCACCGGCTTGTCGGTCTCGCGAGCCACCTCGGTCACCCATTGCGCCAGCCTGACACCCACCGGGCCGGAGACAGCAGCCAGACAGACGGCCATCATGTCCACCACAGGGTCGTTTACGATCAGACGCAGGGCGGTGATCAGTGTGTCTTCTTGCGAAATGATGTTGCCTGTCACATCGATCGGGTTGTGCAGTCCGGCATATGGGGGCAGCACGCACTTTAATGCATCCAAGGTTTGATCAGACAATTGGGGCAGCACCAAGCCTGCTGGCACGCAGTGGTCGGCCAACAGCACGCCCGCCCCGCCTGAAAGTGTGACGACCGCCACACGCGGCCCCGTGGGCTGGCGTGGCGAGAGCAGGGCCAGGGCGCGGTCTGTCAGGTCTTGCACGTCGGTGACCTCGATCGCTCCTGCTTGTGCAAATGCAGCCCGATACAGCGCCGCATCGCCGCCCAAATTGGCCGTGTGCGAGGCGGCAGCGCGTGCACCGGCCTCGGACGTCCCCACCTTCCACAGCAACCAAGGTTTACCAGCCCGCAAAGCCTGACGCCCCACATTGACAATGCGGTGGGCGTCCTTGAAGCCTTCGACATACGACACCACCATGCCCGTCTGTGGATCGTCTGCCCAGGCTTGCACCAGATCCAGACTGGTGGTCTGCGCTTCGTTGCCGGTGGATTGGTAGTGCTGGAAACCCAGTCCGGCTTCGTTGGCCAGCATCAGCACGGTGTTGCCCCAGGCACCACTTTGTGAGCTCATGCTGATGGCGCCTTTTCGGTAACGCAACCCATAGGGTGCGCCAAATCCCAAGCTGAAACCCTGACCGACGCTGATCATGCCCTGGCAATTTGGACCCATCATGGCGATGCCGTAGCGATTGGCCAAATCGACCAACGCCTGTTGGGCGGCCACACCCTCGCCACCCATCTCTGCAAAGCCGGAGGTGATCACGATGACCTGAGAAATGCCCTTGCGGCCACAGGCTTCGAGTTGGGCTGGGACTTGGTCGGCGCTCACTGCAATGAGCGCCACATCGGGCACCTCGGGCAGCGCACCCACATCCGAGAAGCAGGGCCAGCCAAAAACTTCTGAGTAGCGCGGGTTGACTGGGTAGACCTGGCCGTCATAGCCCAGATTGCGCAGGTGCAACAAGGGCTGACCACTGGGTTTGCTGCCCGTGGTGGAGGCACCAATGACGGCGATGCTGCGGGCGCGGAACATGCGCAGTAAGTTGGAATGGGCAGAGGACATGTCTTTGATTTCAGAACTTAATGAAGGAGGCCATCTGGTCCAGCGCCATGTTTTCGGCTTGAGGATGGCGCATTTAAGTGGCGCAGAGCCCGTTTTCAGGCATCGATGACCGGCAAGTGCTGGCGCATGAACTCAAGCTTCCAGTCCTTGGTGGAAAACACGTCGGGCAATGGCCGATCGGTGCACTTCTGAAGCCCCATCGTAGATGCGGAAAGGGCGCAGCAGGCGTTGAATCATCGACAGTGGCCAATCTTCGGAAATGCCCAGGGCTCCGGTGATTTGAACCGCAGAGTCAGCCACGCGGTTGACAGCCTCTGACACGAAGACCTTGGTCATGGCCGAATGGTGACGAATCGATTCACCCGCATCGAGCCTTTGGGCCGTGTCCAGCGTCATCAGGCGCGCAGCATGCAACTCGATGTGCGCATCGGCCACCATGGCTTGGACCATCTGGTGTTCGGACACACGGGCACCATGCGACTGGCGCTCCATCGCGTAATTCTGGGCCAGATTCATGGCGCGCGAGGACAGACCGATCAGGCGCATGCAATGAAACAAGCGGGCGCCCTCCAGCCGCAGTTGCGCATGTTCAAGGCCTTTTCCTTCTTCCCCCAGCAAAGCGTCGGCAGGCACTTCACAGTCTTGCAGGCGAATTTCGGCATGACCGCCCAAGTCAAAGGGCTCGACCGTGGGAACGTCTCGCACGATGTCAAATCCGGGCTGCTGGACATCGACCAAAAACAGGGAGGGCCCTATTTCGGTGCGCGCCATGACGATGGCGAAATCAGCCACTGAGGCTGAGGTGGCAAACCATTTGTGGCCATTAAGGCGCCAGCCCCGAGTGGTGCGTTCAGCGCGGCTGCTGAGCATGCGAGGATCGGATCCAACGCCGGGGGCGGGTTCGCTCATCGCAAAGCACGAGCGCAGAGTGCCTTGCACAAGGGGGCGTAAATAGCGTTCGCGCTGCGGTGGTGTGGCCAGTGCTTCGAGTGTGGTGATGTCAGGCTGACCCGGCGCCGCACACTGCAGCGCACTTGGGCCCAGAAAACTGCGGCCCGCTGTTTCAAGGTAAGCACAACACTGCGCCCAGCTCAGGCCCAGTCCGCCATCCGCCACGGCACCACGTGGCGCGGTCAGGCCCTGCGAAACGGCCAGTGCACGCAGTTCTTGCACCAGGGCCAGGTTGTGTTCGCGTTCGTGGGCGCGCCGCAGGTTTTCACGCGGAATAACTTCTTCGTCAATGAAGCGCCTGGCCCGTTCAAGCAAGACTTGCACCGATGGGGTGTGAGCGGTCATGGCCTTGTCACTTTTTGAGCATGCGGTTGATGCGTTCCCACATCTGCAAGTCAGTGCGCATGAATTGGCTGAAGTCGGGGGTGGACAAGAAAGCGGCTTCGCCGCCCGCAGTGTTCAGTCTTTCTTTGGTCTCGCTCTTTTGCAAAGATGCCTGCACCCCAGCTTCTAGTTTGCGCACAACCTCGGGTGGGGTGCCCGCTGGCGCATGCAGGCCGTACCAGGACAACACCGTGACTTCGGGAAATCCTGCTTCGGCAATGGTGGGAACCTCTGGCAGCTGGGGTGAACGGTTGGCACTGGTGTTGGCCAGAGCGCGCAACTTGCCTGATTTGATGTGAGGATAGGCCACACTCGACGGCAAGATCCCTACCGCGAAGGTGTTCGTGATCAGGTCAACAGCCATTGGAGGAGCACCTTTGTAGGGTATCGCGTCAAGCTTGATGCCGGTGACCTGTTTGAGGATTTCGGTGGCCATGGTTTGGGTGGTGCCCGAGCCGCCATCACCATACTGCAGAGATGGACTGGCCTTGCGCGCCATGTCGACAAACTCACGCACATTGCGTGCTGGTGATGATGCGGGTACGCAAAGGTAGCTGGGAGACAATGAAAAACGCGCCACTGGAATGAAGTCTTTGGGTGCCCACCGGAGATTTTGTTCCAGCAATGGATTGTTGAGCAGGTAGGGTGCTGTCACCAGCAAGGTATAACCGTCAGCGCCTGCGCGTGAAACAGCTTCTGCGGCGATATTGGCGTTCGCACCAGGTCGCGCTTCAATCACGATGGGTTGCCCCAACTCCAGTCCTAGCGCCATGGCCCGGGTCTGAACATCCACCACACCGCCGGCCGGGTAAGGCACGATGATTCGGATGGGTTTGACGGGATAGGCCTCTTGGGCGTGCAAGGCCTTGTAAGGCAATGCTGCAAATGCAGCCCCTGAGAGGATCATGGAACGTCTTTTCATTGGCATCTCCTGTGGTGTTGGTTTCAGTTTTCGAAAGTGTTCAGCTGTTCAGGCTCTGCAGTTGTTGAATGCTCGCCTGGGTCCCTCGCATCAAGTTGGCCATGATCTCGGCCACCGTCTGTACTTCGTTGAAATAGCCGATGCTTTGACCTGCGGGCATGTGCAACAAGGGCTCGATTTGGTGTTCATCGATGGCCCCCAGCAAATCACCCACAAGGATGTCTTGATAGGGCATCTTCAGCGGGGTTGGCGCGTCACGGCTGGCCCATTCCTCAGACCATGCACTGCGAATCTGTCGCAGTGTTTTGCCGCTGTCAGCACGCGAGATCACCGTGTCGTCGCTGCCTGCACGCAACAGCTTGCCACGCATCGCGCTCGACATGGGGAATTCTGCCGAGGTCAGCCAGGCGGTTCCCATCCAGACACCCTGTGCGCCCATGGCCAGTGCGGCGTGGATATGCCGTCCTGTGGCGACGCCGCCGGCGGCCAGCACCGGGATGTCCCCGGCCATGTCCACGATTTGCGGTACCAACGAAAAGGTGCCAATCGTTCCTGTGTGCGCGCCGGCATCGTAGCCTTGCGCAACCAGGATATCGATGGGCTTGGCCAGTGCAGCCCGGGCATGTTTGGGTGAGCCAATCAAGGCCAGGACTTTTTTGCCACCCGCCTTAGCACGATCGATCACCTCTGCAGGAGCGCCTATGCCACAAGCCAACAGATTGGCATCTGAGCGCAGCACCGCTTCAAGTTGCTGGTCGGCCACTTCGCTGGAGCGGACAAAACGCGAGCGCTCACCCGGCCCCGATCCTGGCGGCACCTGATATTTCTCGATGATTCCCTGCACAAATGCGCGGTGGGCCATTGGCAATTGGTTTTCGATCGCTTCTCGGTCGTTCTGTTCGGGCATGCCATCGGGCAAGACCAGGTTTACGCCAAATGGACGGGAGCCGACTTGCTGACGAATCCATGCCAATTCGTGCTCAATCTCTTCGGGGGTGTGTCGCGTGGCGCCCAGCACGCCGAAACCACCAGCATTGCAGATGGCAGCAACCACAACGGGGCTGTGGCAAAACCCAAAGACTGGATTGTCTATGCCCAGTTGTCGGCTCAACCGGGTTTGCAACAAAAGCTCATGCGTCATCAAAACTCCTGAATAACGGCCTGGGAGGGCTAAAAAACATGATATTTGGCGAATAATTTGTCAAAAAATATAATATTTTATTTTATGGTTTGACTATAGATCAACTGAACGGCAATATCCAGACCTATCCATGCTCGACAACCCTGATATCCCAGATGAAACCTTGCCCTCAGATGGCAAGGACAAAGACCCGCGTTTTGCCTACACCCTGGCCAAAGGCCTGCAGGTGTTGCGGGCCTTCGATCCGGCCAGCCCCTTTCTTTCGAACGCTGAACTGGCTGCACGCTCCGGCATCGCCCGGCAGACCGTGGTGCGCCTGACGCGAACGCTGGCCATGTTGGGTTACCTGCAATACCACACCGAAACCGCACGCTATCGGTTGGCAGCTGCTGTCCTGTCCTTGGGCTACCCGCTGCTGAGCCAGTTGAGCGTGCGCCAAATGGCGCGGCCGCTAATGCAAGAACTGGCCAACTTTGCCCGTGGGGCGGTGTCGATCGCGATGCGGTCGGGCGACTCTTTGGTGATTGTGGAAAGTTGTGTGGATCACATGGGCCATGCGGGCCGACCCGATGTGGGGGCCAAGCGTGATTTTCATGACACCTCACTGGGCATGGTTTACATCAGTTCTTCGCCGCCCCAAGAGCGCGTCGAGCTGATGGCATTGCTTGCGTTGCAACACGGCAATCAGTGGTCAATGGTGCAACAGCGTCTGGCGCATGCGCAAGCTCAGTTTGACCGGCACCATTACTGCACAGCTTTGACGCCGGGTGTGTTGATAGAAGCCGTGGCAGTGCCCTTGTGCTCGAACTTCACGGGCGAGCGGTTGGTCATGAACTGCACGGTGCCTCGTTTTGTGCTGGCCCCCGAGTCCATCGAAACCCATATCGCGCCAAGGCTGCTTCACTTGGTGCGATCACTGGAGAACACGCTGGGCGTGCGAAGTTCCCACTGAAAACATTAACCCATTCTTGAAGGAGACCTTGATGAAAAGCAGCGCTCATTTGTCTGTCGGTTTGAATCGCCGTGCCATGGCCTTGGGTGTCATGGGCGCCATGGCAATGCCCCTTGCTGCGCAAACCGCAACGGCTTACCCCAACCGCCCGATCCGGCTCGTGGTGCCTTACGCGCCGGGGGGTGGGCTGGACACCATCATGCGTTTGCTGGCTCCCAAGTTATCGGAAATTTTGGGTCAACCCATCACGGTCGAAAACAAGGCAGGCGGCGGCACCATGATTGCCACAGACATGGTGGCCAAGGCGGCAGGTGACGGTTACACATGGCTGGCCACGGGGGCGCCGATCTTTCTTAACCCAGCCTTGGGAATCAAGACGCCCTATGATGCCTTGCGTGATTTGGTGCCCATATCGCTGGTGGTCAACAATCCCGGCTTGCTGCTGGTCAACAACAGCTTGGGTGTTAAAGCCGTCAAGGAACTGGTGGCTCTGGATGTCACCCAAAAAGGGGGGCTGAACTACGGCAGCGCTGGTCAGGGCAGCATCACGCACCTGGGCGGCGAATTGCTCAAGTCGCGATTGAAACTGAAGATCCAACACATCCCGTTCAATGGCAGTGCCCCAGCGTTGACCAGCCTCATGGGTGCGCAAATTCCGGTTCTTGTGGATGCCATGATCCCCTCCTTCCCGCAAGTCAAGGCAGGCAAGGTCACCGCGCTGGCCATTTTTGCCACAGAGCGTTCGCCTCTGTTGCCGGAGGTGCCCACCATGGCCGAGATGGGCTACGCCAACATGAACTTTGGCGGCACCTTTGGCCTGATGGCCCCGGCCAGCACCCCACCCGACATCATCCAGAAGATTCATGTTGCACTGATGCAGACCTTGCAGTCGCCAGAGATGCGCAAGAATCTGGTCGACCGGGGCTTTCAGGTGATTGGCAACACCCCGACTGAGTATGGCCAATACATCCGCCGCGAAATCGAGGTCTGGACCCAGATCGTCAAGGACAACCAAATCAAGCCCGAGTGAGCGCAATGTGCTGTGCCCCCAACTGCTCCAAAGCATAAGCCGCTGACCGTTAAGGAATGTGTCCGGTGAACAATGGCTCCGCCTCCAACTTGGGTCAGTTGGGCTTGCCATTGGGTAAGTTGAAGTCCATCTGCTTGAGCTGGAAGTTCGAATGCACAGGAGAGGCCGACAGCATGATCGCCATGTGAGGGTGTCTCTGGGCAAAACGGGCGATGCGCCGCATCAAGGCCTGGCTGGCCTGAACGCCTCGGCCACAAAGTCCACAAAGGCCCGCACCCGCGCGGCCGATTTGTGTTGGGCCGGGTAGACGGCGTAGATGTCGGCATCGGGCGTGTGGCACTGCGCCAACAGTTGCACCAGTTGGCCTTGCGCCAGGTGCTCGCGAATGTCCCATTCGGCGCGCATCAGGATGCCGTGCCCGTCCAGCGCCCATTGCACGGCGATGCTGCCGTCGTTGGTGGTCAGGTTGCCACGGGTTTTGACGGTCTCGGTTTTGCCGCTGCGCCCGCGCGTCAGCTTGATCACGCCATAGGCTTCGTCGCCTTGGCGGATGCTGATGAAGTTGTGCCGCGCCAAGTCGGCCGTGGTTTTGGGCTCGCCGTGGCGCGCGATGTAGGCGGGCGATGCGCACAACAGCCGCTGGTTGCTGGCGATCTTGCGGGCGATCACCCGGACGTCGGGTGGCGGACCAAAGCGGATGCACACATCAAAGGCATCGTCACTCAGCGAGGGCGGGTCCACCGACAGCTGCAACTGCACATCGACCTGGGGGTACTGCTGCACAAAGCGGCTGATCAGCGGCCCGATGTGGCTGCGTCCAAAGCCCAGGGTGGCATTCACGCGCAGTAGACCACTGGGCGTGGAGCGGCTGGCACCCAGTTGCTCTTCCAGATCGGCCATTTCGGCCAGGATGCTGCGGGCGCGGCGCAGCATGGTTTCACCTTCCACTGTCAGGCTCATGCGCCGGGTGGTGCGGTTGAGCAGGGGCACGCCCAGGCGTGCTTCTATTTGCGACAGGCGTTTGCTGACGGCTGCTGTGGTGATGCGCATTTCGCGGGCGGCGGCGCTCAGGCTGCCGGCCATGGCCAGAGCCGCAAAAAAACCCAAATCAGCGGCTTGCAGGCGAGGTTCCATTGTTGATCTCAGGTTAACAATGGATTGAATTTTAGGGTGTTTATTAAGGGCAAGGCGCAGCACAATGTCGCCATCCTTTTTCACCTTGAAGCACGAACCCCATGAAAACCTACCGCATCGCCACCATCCCCGGAGACGGCATTGGCAAAGAAGTCATTCCCGCAGGCCAGCAAGTGATGGAGGTGCTGGCCAAGGCCTGTGGCACGTTTGCTTTTGAGTTTGAAAACTTTGGCTGGGGCGGTGACTACTACCGCGAGCACGGTGTGATGATGCCGGCCGATGGCCTGGACGCGCTGCGCAACAAGGACGCGATTTTGTTTGGCTCAGCCGGTGACCCACACATCCCCGACCACATCACGCTGTGGGGCCTGCGCTTGAAGATTTGCCAGGGTTTTGACCAGTACGCCAACGTGCGCCCCACGCGCATCTTGCCGGGCATCGATGCGCCACTCAAGCGCTGCACCCCCAAAGACCTGGACTGGGTCATCGTGCGTGAAAACTCCGAAGGCGAATACGCCGGCGTGGGTGGCCGTGTGCACCAGGGCCACCCTATCGAGGCGGCGACCGATGTGTCCATCATGACCCGCGCGGGTGTCGAACGCATCATGCGCTACGCCTTCAAGCTGGCGCAGTCGCGCCCCCGCAAGCTGCTGACGGTGGTAACCAAGAGCAATGCCCAACGCCACGCCATGGTGATGTGGGACGAAATCGCGCTGCAGATTTCCAAAGAGTTTCCGGAAGTGAAGTGGGACAAGGAGTTGGTCGATGCCGCCACCGCCCGCATGGTCAACCGCCCGGCCACGCTCGACACCCTGGTGGCCACCAACTTGCATGCCGACATCTTGAGCGATTTGGCGGCCGCGCTGGCGGGCAGCTTGGGCATTGCGCCCACCGGCAACATCGACCCCGAGCGCCGCTACCCCAGCATGTTCGAACCCATCCACGGCTCGGCGTTTGACATCATGGGCAAGGGCTTGGCCAACCCGGTGGGTACTTTCTGGTCGGTGGTCATGCTGCTGGAGCACATTGGCGAGCACGACGCGGCCCAGCGTTTGATGCAGGCAGTCGAGGCCGTGACCGCCAACCCCGCCTTGCACACCGGTGACTTGGGCGGGAAAGCCCTGACGGTGGATGTCACCCAGGCGGTATGCAAGGCCTTGGCTTGAGGCCATGATGCGCTTTGGATGCAGTTGGTCCATTCTCCAATTCAATGATTTATTGACCCCCACGCCTTGAAAGGTATGAACATGCGCTCCAAGTTTCTTCCCGTTGCCATCGCTTGCGCCCTGCTGGCGTCTGTGAGTGCCTTTGCACAAGACTACCCTACAAGCAACAAGACCATCACCTTTGTGTTGCCCTATGCCCCTGGCGGCCCCACCGACAAAGCCGCACGCGACTTGGCACAAGCCATGAGCAAGGCCATGGGCGGGCACAGCATCGTGATCGACAACTCGGCAGGCGCATCTGGCTCCATCGGTGCCAACAAGGTGGCCAAGGCCGGTGCCGATGGCTACACCCTCTTGTTCACGCACATCGCGCAAGCCACTTTGCCCACTTTTTTCCGCAACTTGCCCTACAACGTGGAAAAAGACTTTGAGTACATCGGCTTGGTCAGCGAGAACCCGATGAACCTGATCGGCCGCCCCAGCTTGCCGGCCAACAACATGGTCGAGTTGGTGAGCTGGATCAACGCCAACAAGGGCAAGATCAACATCGCCAATGCGGGGCCTGGCTCGGCCTCGCACCTGTGCGGCATGTTGTTCCAGTCCACCCTCAAGGTGGACATGACCTCGGTGCCCTACAAAGGCACGGCACCGGCTATGACCGATTTGATTGGTGGCCAGGTGGATTTGATGTGCGATCAGACCACCACCACGATCCCGCAGATCGAAGGTAAAAAGGTCAAGTCCTATGCGGTGACCACGCCCACCCGCTTGACGGCAGCGGCCCTCAAAGACTCCCCCACCATGCAAGAGGCCGGACTCAAAGATTTTTCGGTCACCATCTGGCAAGGCTTGTATGCCCCCAAAGGCACGCCTGCGCCAGTGTTGAAGAAACTCAATGACGCCCTCAAGGTGGCGATCAAAGACCCGGACTTCATCCGCAAGCAAGAAGGCGGTGGCGCCACCGTGATCACCGATGCACGTACTGACCCTGTAGGCCACAAAAATTTTGTGATGTCTGAGCTGGCCAAGTGGGCTCCCGTCATCCGGGCCGGGGGCATTTACGCGGATTGACCTTAAGCGTCAAACCACAAAAGGGTGCATCGGCCTCGGGGCTGGTGCACCCTTTTGGCCTTGTTGGGTGTAAAGCTGAAATGCCTTTATCCTTTGAGCCTGTTTGTTCGCCCAAGACATTTTGACCATGACTGATCCCAAAACCATGTTGCGCCACCTCTACGATGTGGCGGTGCAACGTGCGCTTCCGCTGCACAACACCGCCGCTCACTTGCCTGCCCCGCCAGATCCTGTCAAGGGCCGCACCTTGGTGCTGGGCGCGGGCAAAGCAGGCGGGGCGATGGTGCAGGCGGTCGAGGCCCTTTGGCCCCAAGACGCGCCACTGTCGGGCTTGGTGGTCACGCGCTATGGCCACACGCCGCCACGCCCAGCGGGTTTGCCTGAGCGCATTGAAGTGGTCGAAGCAGCACATCCTGTGCCTGACGCGGCGGGCTTACAAGCCGCTGAGCGCATTTTGGAACTCACGAAAGGCCTGACAGCCGACGACCTGGTGCTGTGCCTGATTTCGGGCGGCGGCTCGTCTTTGCTGACTTTGCCAGCCGACGGCATCAGCTTGCAGCTCAAGCAAGACATCAACCGCCAACTGCTGGCCAGCGGGGCCAATATTTCTGAAATGAATTGTTTGCGTAAACACCTGTCACGCATCAAAGGCGGTCGCTTGGCGGCCGCTTGTGCACCTGCTCGGGTGGTCACACTCACCATCAGCGATGTGCCGGGCGACGACCCGTCCATCATCGCCAGCGGACCCACTGTGCCCGATGCCAGCACCTGTGCCGATGCGATGGACATTCTCAAACGCTACGCCATCAACGTGCCTGACTCGTTGCTGCGGGCTTTGGCGTCGGGTCTTTGGGAAACGCCCAAACCCGGCTCGCCGGTGTTTGCGGGCCAAAGCGTGCACATGATCGCCACGCCCCAGCAGTCGCTCGAGGCCGCAGCCGCTGCCGCGCGAGCCATGGGGCTGAACGCCTACATTCTGAGCGACGAGATCGAGGGCGAGTCGCGCGAGGTGGCCAAAGTGCATGCAGCGCTGGCGCGTGCGGCGGCGAAGGGCCTGGGGCCTTTCACCAAGCCCTGCGTGATTTTGAGCGGTGGGGAGACCACGGTGACCCTCAAGCCCCAGCCTGCGGGCTCACCCCGCGGGCGTGGCGGGCGGGCGGGGGAGTTTTGCATGGGCTTGGCAGAAGCCCTGCAAGGCCAGAGCGGCGTTTGGGCGCTGGCGGCCGACACCGACGGCATCGACGGTATCGAAGACAACGCTGGGGCGCAAGTGGCCCCTGATACGCTGGCGCGTGCTGCCGCGCTGGGACACAAAGTGGCCGATCATCTGCAGCGCAACGACGCCTACGGCTTTTTTGAGCCGCTGGGCGACCTGGTCATCACCGGGCCCACGCACACCAATGTGAACGATTTTCGGGGCATGCTGGTGCTGTGAGCGGTGCCGCTGGTGACGGGTCAAGCTTTACATTTCTTTGCAGAAAACTTTTTTGAATGCCCATCATAATTTGGGTTCTTAAGTGCATAAATTTTTGTATTAACAATCTTAAAGAAACGATATGACTGATCAACTTCGTCCGCAAAATTTTGTCCAATACGGCCTTTGGCTGCTGATTTCTTCCAGTTTGCTGGCCTGTGGCGGGGGCGGTGGCAGCAGCGACAGCACGACCACTGCGACGTTGCCGGGAATGCCCATCGTGGGAACGGTCACGCCGGGCAATGCCAGTGCGAGTCTATCGTTCAGCGCACCTTCTTCGAATGGCGGCGCCAGCATCACTGACTACACCGCGATCTGCGTTGCGGGTAGCCTTCGCGTCAGCGCCACGGCCAAGGCCAGCCCTGTGGTGGTGACGGGTTTGACCAATGGCATGTCTTACAGTTGCAGCCTCAGCGCCACCAACAGCGTGGGTGTGGGGCTGTCTTCTGCGGCCGTGAGCGTGACGCCCAACGCGGGAACCGTGGCCACTGGCACGGCAGGCGTGTTGTGCAGTGTCTTGAACAGTGGCACGCAGACTTTGTCTTACAACAGTGCGGTGCCGGGTGGCCTCGCCACGCTGGTCAACGACAACTTGGCGTTCAATTACAGTTGGACTTGTGACAGCGCGCTGCGCAATTTGGTCGGCAACGGGGTGCCCAACCACGTTGTGACCGGGGGCAATTTTGCGACCAAGTTGTCAGCGCAGTCGGTGTCGGGCAGCGTGACCTTGACGCCCGTGGCCAAGGCCAGCAGCACTGCGGTCAAGTTGCCTGGTTTTGCACTCAACAGCGTGAAGATGGACCCTGGCACCGCAGGCACCTGTACCAATACGGCCAGCTCCGTCATGTCCGGTTGTAACTATGCAGGCGGCACTGGGGCTTGGCGCATGGAGGCCATGGGCGACCCCGCCGTGAGCCCTTGGAAGTTTGACTTTGGCACCGATGAAAACAATGCCCATGTCCAGCCCAATGGCCAATACCATTACCACGGCATGCCCACCCATTTGATCCCCAAGCTCAACGGTGCCAGCGCGACCAGCATGACCTTGGTTGGATGGGCTGCAGATGGGTTCCCGATTTACGCCAACCTGGGCTACGCCACTGCCAACAGTGCCAGTTCTGCGCTCAAGGAAATGAAGGGCAGCTTCCGCACCAAGACTTCGCCCGATTCAGGCCGTCCTTCGACCAGCTTGTTCGCCATGGGGCACTTCCAGCAAGACTGGGAATATGTGGCCAGTTTGGGTGATTTGGACGAGTGCAATGGCCGTACAGGTGTGACGCCCGAGTTTCCAAACGGCACCTACCATTACTACGTCACCAAAACCTATCCCTTCATCCAGCGTTGCGTGAAAGGCACGCCTGCAGCTTGGGCCAACTCGGTCCCATGATGCGGACTGGGCCGCTGGCGTGCCACCGTTTGGACCACTCATGAGCTTGGTGTGGCGAAGTGCATGCTGGATGGCTTTAGCGTTTGGGATATTTTGTTCCAGCGCACAAGCCCATTTGATGGTCGCGCAAAAAGGCACACTCAACTTACAGGGCGACGGCGCGTATCTGGTGGTTTCTTTGCCGGTGTCGGCTTTCAGTGGCATTGACGACGATGGTGATGGGGCTTTGTCTAACCAAGAGTTGACAGCACATGAAGCCCGCATTCATCAGCAGTTGCGGGCTGAGTTGCGTTTGCGTGATGCCCAGGGTCCCAGGCCCATCGATGGCATCACCTTGGCGCCTACCCCAACCGATGACTTGGCAGCGCACGGAGTGAACCATTTGGTGGTGTTGGTGCGCTTCAAATTGGCCCAGCCTGTGGAGTCCATGAATGTGACCCCTGTGCACAACATGGCTTTTCGTGCGGGTTTGTTTGGTCAGTCCGAGGTCGAGCGGCACTTGAGTATTGCCGTCACGCAAGGGGCACACAAGCAGCTGATGGTCTTGACGCCCGAGCGGCCCGAACGGACCTTGTTTCCAAACCCAGGGGAAGTGACGTGGGACTACGCCGTGTTGGGTGTCCTGCACATCCTGATGGGGTGGGACCATTTGCTGTTTTTGGCTGTGGTGTTGCTTGGCGGTGGCAATTGGCGGCAAATCTTGGCCATCTTGAGTGCTTTCACCTTTGGACATGCTTTGACTTTGGCCTGGGGGTTGATGGGCCAGTTGCCCTTTGGCACGGATTGGGTTGAGCCTGGCATCGCTTTGACGGTCATGGGCATGGCTGCGGCTGAAATCTGGTTGCTGCAACACGGTCGTGTGATGGGCATGACCTTGCGTTTGGTGTTGGTGTGGGCCAGCGCCTTGGTGCACGGTTTGGGCTTGGCCTCGAGTTTGCAAGCCATTGGCCTTGACACGGCACACCGTTTTTGGAGTTTGCTGGGTTTTAATTTCGGCATTGAATTGGCGCAAGCGGCGGTGGCGGGTGTTTTGGGCGGCTTGGTATGGCTGGTGATGCGGTATTTGCAGGTCCGACAGACCCTCAAAATTCGCCAGCTTTGTTTGGTGTTCGCCGCTGGTGCAGGCTGCATTTGGTTCGTTGAACGACTGATTTGATGTGCGTCAAAGCCAGGTGCTGCCTGCTCTGGCACATTTGGCTCCACCATGTTGGATACCTCATTGCCCCCTTTGTCCGAGCCCGCAGCCCCCTTGTTAGCAGGCACTGTGTTGCTGCACCGAGGTGACGCGGTAGACCGCATCCTGCACGTCATGCAGGGGCGTGTGGTGCTGGGGGTGCTGGCGGATGGCCACATGGCGCACCAGCTGGGCGTGGTGGAAGGTCCATTTTGGCTGGAGGCCGCATCGGGATTGCTGGGTTTGCCGCACGCGGTCGACGCAGTGGCCGAGACCGAGGTGTTTGTGCAGTACGTGAGCGTGCCCGATTTTGTGGCTGAAGTGCAGGCTTTGCCTGAGGTCTCGCAGAGCCTGCTCATGGACATGGCGCGTTCGCAGCGCCAACAAAGCGAACTGGCGGTCAGTCGTGTGGCCAAAGACGCTGATGCGCGATGCGCTGAATGGTTGCTGCGCCATGCTGAACCCAGCGATCAGTCTGGCAGTCTGTTCGTCAAACTGACCGAGCGCAAACGGACCATCGCCGCACAACTCGGTATCGCCCCAGAAACGTTTTCGCGGGTGCTGCGCCATTTGCGCGAACGCCAACTCATCAGCGGTGGCGGCCGGGTGTTGGGCCTGCCCAACCCACAGGGGCTGCGCGAGTTGGCTGGGGTTTGACGCGCCATCGTCTGCGCACCACGTGAAGGTGTCGATCCGTGAAGGCCCGTCTCTGATTGATCCGGCCCCTTTAAGTCTTGAGCTGCCCGCAAGGGATTGTTTTTTTCTAGGAGCCCACCCCTGTGGGCGATGGGCGTGGCGCACACCCTGCAAGCCTTCGTTCACGGGGTGGGCTCCCACAAAGACAAATAACCACACGGCCAGGTCCAGCGATGGGGGGATTGGCGTGTGCCTTTGTGGGTCAAAGGCCAAAGACGTGCCTTGAATGTTTTCTTAAAAATATAAAAAATTAACAAAAGTAAAACTTATTTATAATTCCATGGGTACTTTTTCCAAATGTGTCTGGGATGCAAGTCAGGGTTTTCATGATCTTTCAAAATTTTCGTCGAGGCGCTCAAGTCATTTGCGCAAGCTGGGTGTTGTTGGGTTTGTTCGCCTGTGGCGGTGGCTCCGGTCCTGCAGCCGTGGCTGTTCCAGGTGCGCCGACCATCGGTGCAGCCACGCCAGACCGTGACAGCGCCAGTGTCCGCCTGGCCTTCAGACCACCCGCATTTGACGGTGGTGCGCCCATCACCGGTTACAAAGCCACCTGCACTCAAGCCGGTGAGGGACCCTTCGGCACGTCGGCCACCAGTCCTGTTGTTCTTTGGTTCGGCGAGTCTGTCAGCAGCCCTGTCACGGTCGCGGGGCTGACCCGAGGTGCTTCCTACAACTGCACGCTCAGCGCCAGCAACAGCGCAGGCACCAGTGCTTCGTCTGCCTCGGTTAGCGTGTCTCTGGCTGGGCCTTGATCCATCGCGTCCAGGATGGCGTTGCATCATCTTGGCCTGAGTGATAAGCGGTGGTCGGGGTTTGACGCGCCATCGTCTGTGCACCATGTGAAGGTGTCGATCCTTGAAGGTCCGTCTCTGATTGATCCGGCCCCTTGAAATCTTGAGCTGCATGCAAGGGATTGCTTTTTTGTAG